>Ga0315284_10013749_pt1 | contig 11533 bp, 14 predicted proteins | sample YL17G09_16_MG_FD_203696 | JGI IMG/M metagenome (GOLD analysis project Ga0315284, IMG submission 203696) | Sediment microbial communities from Yellowstone Lake, YNP, Wyoming, USA - YL17G09_16 | ecosystem: Environmental > Aquatic > Freshwater > Lake > Sediment | place: USA: Wyoming | collected... | reverse complement strand
GCGTCAGCAAGATCTTCATCCTGCGCGCATCACGAGATCTCGGCATCCGCGCAGGCAACAGCGACGAGGCGCTCGCCCGCTACTCGACACTAGGTAAGCAGATCATCGCTGCGTTCGGCCGTAGTGAACAGCCAGACGAGACCGCACTGATCGCTGAGTCCGGCTTCACGATGCAGTTCGTAAAGCGCACGATCGCGCACGCCAAAGCTGAGCTCAGCTCGCCTGAGCAATCAAACGATGGGTTGACTGAATCTGCGGACACGATCGAGGTCGAGACTGTCGAGGATGTGTTCCCAGATACAGGCCCTGAACTCTATGACGGCCGCATGTTCACCGTAGTCTTCGCGCCGAATCCAACAGGAAGCCGCTATCCGGTCCGTGACTACCTACGTGAGATGTACACGACCGGGAGCCACCATCGATTGCGCGCTAAGGAACTACGCACGATCATCACCACATACGCCGACACTGGACGCGCCACCAGCGACAGTATCCATGCTTTGTCTGGTGGGTCGAACCGGACGCTGCTCGCTGGTCTCCGCGAGTTTCGCGTGTTCAAACATCGCCTGTATTTCGTCGTGGCAACAGTTGCTAGCCACGCCGTAGATCATGCATACTGCGTCCTGCTCTCGGCACACGAGAAGAAGGCCGATTTACCACAGAGCCGAGAGCATGAGCGCGCCAACCGCAACTACGAGGCATGGGTGAACAGCGTGACAACGAAGACAAGACGAGTGAAGAACCCGCCGGACGACATGAACTGGAATGAGATCGACAGCGCTGGAGAGGTACAGCTCAACCTCATCAAGTTGATGCAGGACCTCCAAGCCGTCGTTCGCGACGCCATGCACCGCGATGGCGTAAGTTATCGCGACCTGGGCGATCTGATCGACACGACAGAGGATGGAGTCGAACGAATCCTGTGGGACACGAGCGTCCCCCTCTCAGAGGTCGTGAAGGCCGCGACCGCGCTCGGCGTCCAACTCGGTGGACGAGAAACCGAGTCGTAGTCGGACGGATGTAGGCTCTTGGCCATGGCCTCCTGCTTCTACCTACTCATCGACTCGCACACGAACCTCGCCGTGACGGCAGCAACAGCGGAGGAGTCTCCTAAAATGGGCCAGGACGAACCCGCTGTACTAGAAATCAAAACGCCGTGGTTCCCAGAGGTAGATCCGTTCATAGCGCCAAGCGTCGTCGTCAAGAGTCAGGATGTCATCGCTGTACAGCTCGTAGCGAAGCTAAAGCGCAGGCGCAAGCCATCCGTAAAGGCTGTAGAGGTCGATCAAATGCCAGAAAATCTCCCACCAAACGAGAGCATCTCAGAAGCCATCGAGCGATGGGAAAATGAACGCTGCGCTGTCGCCGAGTTCGTGGAGAAGAGGCGGAAGGCCGGAAAGCCGATCAGAGATCCGAAGGCGTGGTAAGCAGCACCCATCTCCGAGCGATCTCCTCTGGCACCCTGATCCGATCGTAGATCGGGCGGTTCGCATCGACCACGGCGAGTTCGTGTCGAGCGCGGCTCCAGGCAAGCCAAGGTGCGCGCTGGTCAGCTCCGACGCGTGTCCACCACCCCCTGGCGGCCTCGCCGTGCGTAAGCATGCTGCGCTCGACCGTGAACAGCCTGTTCTCGGGCCACGCGCTGTAGTTGTCCTGATACTGCGTCGACCTGGCTCCGACCGTGAGCATCAGGCGCTCGTCGTCAAACACGGTGATGAACTCCACGATCCCACGCTCGAAGTCCGCGAAGAACATTTCCATGATCCCGGGACCGACGCCGAACTCGCCGTCGGTGCCGTAGTAGCCCTTGTGGTCGAGGACCTGGGAGACGACGTGGGAGGCCGCGTTTATAGACTCCCTGAGGCAGACCTCCGGCGCGTCATCCTCTGGTCCCGAGAGCTCAAAGCGGGCAAACATGAGAGTCCGCTGTAGCTCATCCTGGAACCTGCTGACGGCTCCGTCAGCCCGCTCATGAGCAATGGCGAGCTTGAGTCCAACCGCCTCTCCAGCGGCGGCGCGCCGCTCCAGCTCGCGAAGTTCGTTGTCCTGTGTATTCCGGTGCTTTCTCATGTCACGCCCAATAATACGACAGACAGACCTATGTCGGAGGTGCGTTGTATTCTGCTCGCAGAACCCGCGCAGGGTCTTCGTGCCTGCGACACCACAAGGACAATCGCCATGATCGCCTCCACCAGCAAGCCTCAGGCACCTCAGACGCGTCCAGAGCCACAGCCGCCAGCACCAAACCAGGCTCGTGAGCGTGAAGGTCTCAGCAGGCCGACGCAGTTCTCCATTGTCCGCGCCACAGGAGACGTCGTCTGCCGTCACTGTGGCTGGGTCGAGAGCTCACATACACGAGAGAAGGGCGCTGCTCTCCAGTGCGTCCAGTACGACAAGTCCATCATCGATTCCATCCGGTGAACTCGCGGGCTGAACACGACGGCCTCACGCTCGCGAGCCTGCGGCCTCGTCCCAACGATGGACCACCACCAACAAGCGCGCTCTGGCGTCCAACCGGGATGTGTATCAGCCGTGGTGCACCAGATGCGTTACTGACGCAGGCTATAGCCACGCGGAGGTGGCTTGAACTCATCTGGAACCAAGACAGTCAAGAGGATAGACTCTTCGACTACGACATGTGTGGAGCCTGCGCTCCTGCATCGATCGACTTACATCACAGACTTCGCAGGCACGGGATCAGCGCCGAGTTGTGCATTTCAACAGGAATGTACACACGAGAGAGCGCCACTGCTTGCGATCACGTCTTCATCGAAGCCGCCGGGTTTATCGTCGATGTGACGGCGACACAGTTCAACAAACCGGCAGTCTGTATCGTCAGCGTAGGTGCCCGAGATAAGCCTTGGCTTACGCATAGCAGGTTCGATTCACCGGGAGCGCTCAAGCGCCACCTGCACACAGCAGGGTGGAGTGCCGAGTGCTGGCTCTAGTGCAGGAAGAGGACACCATGCGTCTTTGGCTCAGTGATCGCGCGCGCCAGCAGATGTCGGAGAAGCCCGAGAAGGCAAAGGCCGACTCAGCGCCTCCCGACGAGGCTGAAGTCGCCCGTCGCGCAGATCGCGAGAAGAAGCTCGCCGAGCAGGAGGCGCTCCGTGCCTCCGCGAAGGCCGCCAAGGACGCGGCGCACGCATCCGACATGGCGCTCAATGCGGCCACCGAGCTCTTCTCGACCGCACAGATGGATCTCCGTGACGCGCGCTCGGATGACCGCCAGAGGAAGATCACGGTCGCTACGACCAACGTCGCTGACCAGCGCCAGGCGATCATCGAGCTTCGCGAAAAGCTCGTGGCTGCAGAGGCGAGGCTCGTGACGCTCCACGAGACTCTCGATCGCGAGCGGGCGTTGAGCCAGGTCCACATCTACGAAGCTCGCCAGGCCGAGGCCATGAAGACCGGTCAGGCGGCCTACGCGGCGTGCAACGCCGCGTGGACGAACGTCCCGCGCGCGTACATGAAGACCGAGCGCGACCGATCGATCAAGAGGTCGGCCAGGGCGATCGGGCTCGGTGGAGACGACACGACAGACGAGTAGCCTCTAAGCTACATCCGCGCTAGCCATCTACCAGAGCCGGCACAAGCCAATCACTTGTGCCGGCTCTGTGTCTAGGAGATCGGTCGCCGACCGACTTAGTGACCCCAGCCCTGGTTGGCGCGCGAGTCCTTCTTGGGGCGGGCCATGAGCGCCAGCGCTCCGCCGATGCCGACCGCGCCAGCCACCTTCGTCAGCGTCGAGAGCCCAGCGAACCACGCCTTCGCCTTGTCCATCGTCGAAGGCGGAGGTGTAGGTGCCGTCTTCGCCGCTGCCGCGAGGAGTGCGGCAGCGGCCTTTGCCGCATCCGTGGCTGCCGTATCAGCAGCCTGGGCCAGATCGCTCATCGAAATCATCGCGCTCATAAGTAAACCGTCTCCTGTCCCCCCAATATCACCGTCGCTATCTTCGGGCACACGGAAAATGGACGCTGTCACCTTCTCGGGTTCCTGAGCCTGAGGGTATCGCTGCAGGCCACGCAGACATCTCCCTCGCGTCCGACCTCGCCCGCGAGAGGCAGCCTCCAACGCCCGCACTTGCTGCACTTGACCGAGCGCGGGACGACGTCCTCGTGGCTGTATGGATCGCCCATGATCACGGACCGCACAAGATGGAGCTCACGCTCAGGCCAGTCCGTCGAGCGCTCCTCTGTCGGCGTCCACCGGCTCCAAGCCCGAAGGACAGTCTGATATTCCTCCTGACTCTCGTTGAGGAGAAGAAAGGCGAGCGTAGCGAGGCATGGCTTATCCCCTTCGTACGCCTTCTTCCGCACGCGCCACCACGCGGCCTGGTCACCGACTTCATTTGGATGATCGTGTGAGCCGGTCTCGCTCAAGTAAGCCATGATCAGGTCGTCGCCGCTGTCGTAGTCCTGGAGGTACTGGATCTCGTAGGGCGAGTGCTCGAAGCTGTCGGTCTCGAAGATCGACCAGCCATCGTCGCCACGGAGCGTCGACGCAACGTCGGTCTCGTCCCTGGCGGTGATCTCATCTGTCAAGTTTTCGATCTCATCGTTCGTGAGCGGAACGGCCACAGACCTGAGCGCCGCGAGTAGCGTCTCAGTCTCTGGGAGCCGACCCTCAAGCGCAGGCGGGAACGAGGCAAAGATCCTGGCTACGATCATGTCGAGACCGCCAGCATTGAGCCTAAGCATGATCTCGACCGCGAGCGCGTCCTGCTCACGACCGACACGCAGCAGCTCATTGATGAGTCTCTTGGCTCCGTCCTGATCGCCTGGCATAGCAGCGAAGGCGCGTTCAAGGGCGCGTAAGCGGGCATCACCATTCCGTCGTGACGTCATTTTGACCATGCCTCCAGTCTAACCCGCAGTTCGTCAGGCTCCTCACAGCGCACGCGCTATCAATATGTCGCCGCTTGATGCTACTCTGCGTCGACGTTCAGGAGACGCAGACTGTGAGTCCAGAGACCATTATCCGCCTACGAGCGCTAGCCGCAGGTGGCGGAGACAAGCCATGGCATCTCGTCATGGCGCGCTCTGGACTCACCAAACCGCGAAGCACAGAGCGGCTCGTCGCGATCCAGGAGCGCGAGCTAGTAGCCATGCTAGACGCCATGAAGCTGCGATTAGATTCAGAGCACGAGATCGAGCGACTCCGAGTCGAGGCCGCGTTCTGGCGTGCGCGAAGTCTTGATGCGCTTATGGAAAAGCCACCAGTAGCTCACGCACAAGATGGCCAGAAGCCCTAAGGCTCCTGTCGTAGCTCCAGGATATGATCTGTCCCACCGCCAGGAGATCAGGACATGCCCGACGAGAACCCGCTCGTGCCGCCTACAGACATGTCGGCTCAGGAGCGTAGGCATTACGAGGAGACTGGTTCGCTCGAGCTCTACACGCTCCGCAAGCGCGGCGACGAGATCGCGCGAGAGCGGACAAAGCTCATCCAGCGCGAGGCGCAGCGCAAGGCCGACGCAGACGACCTCGCCGCGATCCGTGGTCAAACCGAGATGCAGGAGATCGAGCTCCGGCTCATGCGGGCCAAGGCACAAGCGCTGCCGCCATCTGTGAACCCATGGCATCTGCCGGTAAAGCCGCTCACCGGGAGCGAGAACCTGCCAGAAGGCGTGAAGAGTGTAATCCGCAGGATCTTCGCGACGATCGCTGAATGGACTCCTGAAAATCAACAGGGGCTCGTAGATCTCCTGCTGGCCATGGGTGGACACAAGTCAAGCGTCTGGGCTCATAACATGAACGATGCGTTGGCATCGGATTGCTATGGGAACCTTGAGCTCACGCCGCGCGCCTTGCTCAAGGGCTCCACAGGGCTGAAGGCGCTCGCTGGTCCAGCGCTCTTGTCCGACCTGCGTACTCTCGGCGGCGACCACAGCGATGCCAAGAGCCTCGGCGGATCGCGCCCTGGGCAGAAGCCTGAACAGAAGAAGGGTAAGGGCAAGGGCAAGGGAGTGAAGCCAAAGCGCGTCGACAGCGTGCTGGAGCCTGACACCAAAGAGGAATCCAGCGACGTGTCGCCTGGATACGAGTATGGGGATGAAGAGGTCTCCTCATACGATGAGTCTCCCACTGAACAGTTCGACGACTCGCCGCCGGACGCTGGGAGCTTCGGACTCGGAAACGCCTTCTGATGAAGCGCCACGTCTTGAACGCCAGCTACGACCGCGCGTTCTACGAGAAGCGTCCGCTCCTCTACGTCGACTTCCTGAGAGACACATTCGTCTCGCCCATGGGTCAGTCCGGCGTCGAGTGCGGCGCTGGCTGGAGGCCGATCCTGGAACGACTATCAGATGAGCTCGAAGCTCTGATATCCGCTCTGCCCAAGCGGAGGCAAACCATGTTCTGCTCACAGGCCAAGCAGAAGCTCGGCAGCCTCAGGTTCTACATGAGCAACGCATACACCGACGACATGCAGGCCGCGATCAGCCGAGCCGAAGATGAGTGCGACATGACGTGTGAGGTCTGTGGGTCATCTGCGAAGGATCATCATTGTGTAGACCGGGTTCGAGTCCTGCCGGGGTCAACAGAAGCCGAGACCAAAAGACGATGACTAAGAATGTCGCCAGCGCGATGCCTCCCTGCGACATCTGCGGCGGTAGGCCGAATCAAGGATTGGGCTATAACCGCCGCGCGCTCTACGTGTGCGACGACCACTACAGGAAGTTTCGGCGCGCACAGAACAGGCTGGAAGAACGCGAGCTGAAGATCCATCCTCGCCGAATGGATCGCGGAGACTCAGAGCGAGTCGTTGCTCGGAGAATCATGGTCGCTCTAGGCATCTGGACCAAGTACTTCGTGGATCGGTGCTAGTGCTCCGCCGGCTGCGTTGCGCGGATACTGGTCGCGCAGGAGCAGGTGACCCAGGATCCGGTCGCGCAGGAACTAGCGCGCCGTCAGTCGCACCTTGATGCTAATATAGCCGCATGTGGAACTACGGCGCGATGCTCGCAAAGACCTCCAAGAGTCTCCTCTCAGTTCGTCTAACGAACTGTAGGAGAACAACATGCGTGACGACATCGCCAAGCTGATCTGCGAGCGCCCCCGCACGGGCGCTCACGGCGGCCTCTCGAAGCAGTACCGTCGCGAGGTGGCCTGGGGCCGCCTCGTCCAGGAGGGTCGCGAGGAGGACTCGCCGCTCCGCGAGCAGACCCGCCGCAAGTGGGGCTGGGATCGCAAGGAGTTCAGCGACTATCTCGCCCCGATCCACGGCTTCCTCAGGAAGAGCGTGGGCAGGCCCTGGGACGACGTCTGGAGCGAGCTCGCGGCCCACCTCTCGGAGGCCAGCACGACCCAGCGCCACGTCCTCGGACACGTCCGCGAAGACGTCGTGATCAACGCGGTCGAGCAGGATGACGGCTCGATCACGGAGCCCAACGGTCGCAAGATCTACTCCTACCGCAGCGGCTCCTACTACGTCGACCCGCGCGACGGTGTCCTACGGGCCGTCAAGCACGAGCCCAGGAGCCGCTCGACCTGGACCCCCAGGATCCCCGCCGTCCGCTTCCACCGGATCAAGGGACTCTGGTTCGAGGTCGAGTTCTCCCGCCCCAAGGCCGTCGGTCGCTGCTGGGAGGTCAACGGTCACGTCTTCTCGACCCAGGAGAAGCTTGAGGAGTGGCTCTCGGCCAACTACGACTTCTACCGCCGTTACGCGCACGAGACAGACCGTCTTGAGAATGTCGTCGACGTCCTGCTTGAGCGCGAGGCCAAGTTCGAGTTCAACCGCAAGTCCGGCGCCCACTGGCTCGACAACGGCGACCTCTACTGCTCGGCGAAGCGCCAGGCTGGCAAGAAGGCAATCCGTCAGTTCGGGCTCCGCAGCGTCGTGGATGACCACGCGGGGCCGGTTGTCCGGCTCGCGATGTAGACTCTCGGCGTGAAGAAGCCGTTCCAGCCGGACTTGGTCTCAGCCCCAGGCGACACGCTCCTCGTTCGTGGCGAGGAAAGCGCATGGTCACCGGCGAACATTTCTCCGCTTCGGAGCGGCGTCGCGAATCGCCTTCTCAAGCATCTCGCGAGACGGCACGTTGAAGTTGTCGTGCTCTGGAAGCCTGACGTTTACATTGCCGGACACACGAGACCGGCTTGCAGCCGCCAGCACATCTTCTAACGTGACCATCTCGACGCGCAGATCACGTCCGTCGTCGCGTGTGTGCGCGAAGAGAGCCGTGAAGAACGGATAGAAGACCCTGAACGTGACGCCGCTGCCTTCGCGGTCGTCGTCGTCGATGTTCTCGACAGTGATCGCCGTTCCTACACAGAACTCCCGACCACGGTCCGTGCGAGGGTTCCAGAAGCCACCGCTGTCCGCATTGATCGGCTTGACGATCCAGCGCTCGATCAACTCCTGTGTGATCCTGCTCGCCGGCATCCACCCCGGCTCGAGCGCATAGAGGAACTGATTGCTTACGGCGTCTCTCTGGTCCTCTGTGAGTGGTGGCCCATCCCACTCCGCGTCGATCCAGTGCTCAGCGTTTTCTTCGGTCTCACGATCCATCCACTCCGGACGGTGATGCATGCCGTCGAACCAGAGGAGATGATCCTGGAGCTCAAGATGAGGAACAAGCTCGTCCCAAGTGACATGAACAAGTGCAGACGGCCAGCCTCCAAGGAAGACGCGGAGGCATACATCACTGAGCCCCTCGGGGATCTCAGACATCCCCGCCCTGACTCGATGGGCGCTCAGCAGCCTTACGGCATCTGGACCGCCGCGAATGGCCTCGCGCTCCAGACTACGCATCATCTCATCATTACTGTTCCTACGCTTCATCCGTCTTCGCCCTACTACCGATACCGATTCGTTCTGACATTCGGATCCCACGGCGGATCGAGCCTCGCGAGATCCTCAGAATCCACCACCACGACGTGCTGCGTAACGTCGTGTCCGAGCGTGACCGTGACCGTCGTTCCGTCCTGAGCCTGGCTCGTGTCAAGCCACGCGTTCAGCGCATCCCTGAGCCTCGCCCTGAGCTCGTTCATGATCCCAGCGGGCGGAATGCTTGAGTCGATCTCGCGCAGCTCCCAGAACCCACGCCGAGAGCCGGGACCGAAGGCCGCGAACCTCGCGGTGATCCAGCCTTCGGATGTGAGCGGATTCAGGAGCCTACGAGGGTTGGCCTTGCGTTCAGCACCGAACAGACCAGGCGGAGCATCGAACGGTCTGTCCTGATGCCAGTGAACTCCAAAGCACGCGTTCGTCCGAACGTTCGGACGCACATTCGTCCGCGCGTTCGCCCGCGCGTTCGCCCGCGCGTTCGCCCGCGCGTTGGGCCGCGCGTTCGGCCGCGAGTCCTGGCCAGCCTGTCGAGCCAGGCGCCTGCGCCTGGCGTCGTTTTCGGCGATGCCAGCGGCCACATACTCGGGCCAACAGTTCAGGCACACAGGCCGCGGTTCTGGGCTTGAGAGGCTCGGCTCCGTCTCCTTGAACTCCCCTCGGATTGGCTGCTCACACTGGAGGCATCGGACTTCCGGCTGGTTGTACTTGACCATCGGGTAGTTCTTGCGCCGACTCACGACGACACCTTCGTTCCGCGGATGGCTTGCTCCGCTGCGCTCAAGAGCTTCCCGACGAGCCACCCAGCCGCTCCGAATCCTACCGCGCCGAAAGCCGCAGACCGCTTCGGGTCTGCGCCGCTTGGAGCCATGAAGTAACCCGCTGCCGCACCGACAGCAGCGGACGTCAGGCTGACGGCCAGGGGCCGAGGCACGGAGCTCTCAGCCGCAGGCCCGCCAGAAGCGTCACCCAATCCGAGTCCAGCCGTCCACGCTGGGTGCTCTGGGATCGTCCAGTTCTGGCCTTCGTAGCCACTCACGCGATCCCAGTTCAGCATTCCAGTAGGCATAGCGACGAGCGGCGCATAGCCCATTCCGAAGTCTCCGAAATCGAGATCCGCGCCAGTAGCGTCAGCGTCTGCCATCGGAACCGAGACGACTGGTGCAGAGCCCATGTCGTCCGACTTCGGCTGAACGACATCAATCGAGAACGTGACGTTGCGGGCGAGCGCCGCCGGGATGAGCGCCTTCACCTGTTCATACGTCGCGACGTCTCCGGCGACGCCAACAGAGATGACGGGCTTTCCCTTCTCAACGCTCGGCAGGGTGTAGAGCCACCACAGAGGCGGCTTCTTGCCGAGTCCAATGAACTTGTTGAACTTCTCGGCGACTTCCGCGGCCTTGCTCGCTGCTGGGTCCATACCGGACAGGTCTCCTTCTGCTGAGAGGCTCAGGCCAGCCGACAGGCCACCTCGGAGCGTCATGCGTGGATTGCCGTGTATCACTTCATCCCACCATAGAGGGATATCAGCGGATCGGCAGTGGAAGCCGTAGATGGGGTGCGTGAAGCCGCCTACGAGAGGGAGTGATGGGATCAACTTCCAGCAGATGAGACGGTCGACCGGGATCTTCTCCGGGAGGGCGGTCCCTGTGAGCGCGAGCGCGACGACGCGCAGGCGCGGGTCGAGGACGAACCACCACTCGTTGCTTGCCCCGGCGCGTGGGCAACGCACGTAGGTCCCGAAGCGCGCTTCGATCTTGTCGAAGCCGATGAGTTCACGGATCTGACGCGTCGTCATGTCAGTGTTGATCTCGATCGTCTCGTTAGGGCGCATACGCTTGGTCTTCCTCTCGTCGACGATCTCGATGAGCGTTTCGAAGGCGGACTGCTGCGGTGCGCGCTTTTGCCGCGTGGCGACCTCAGCAGAGATGTCACGAAGATCCTGGGCGTTGACAAGGCGCGGATCAGCCTGGCCAACGAGGCGAGTCTCGGACATAGGCCGCACCAAGGCTCGCGGGAAGATTCCGAAACCAGGGATCAGGACGAAGTCCATGCACAGCAGTATGCCAAGAGGTTTCTAAGGGCGTGTTGGATCGTGTTCGAGTTCGATAGAGCTCGAGCCTCTCCGCTCAGGCTTCGAACGGACGGTGAAAGCGCCAGCTACACTGGCGCGACTAGAGGTGTCCAGTGGCATTCGTAACGATGGATGATCTGGCGGGGAGCAGATCACGGTGGCCCGCACCACGAGCAACACGCCAAGCTGCACTGAGCGAGACACGACGCCAGGAACGACTCAAGTCGGATCAGGCCGTGATAGAGCGCCGCCGCCAACGCCAAGGTCTACCCGCACAGCCTGCGCCAGTGTCTTGGCCTCAGCATCAGGCGCCGCAGCGGGGTGTCCCGAGCACAGCCTCTGGGGCCGCGGAACGTGAATATCTCCGCGTGATCCGTGAGCCACGGGTAGCCACGCCGCATACTTCCGCACAGATCCTGGAAGAGCAACGAAAGACGGCAGAGGCCCGTGGCACGACGATATCAACGCCACGGACAGACGCGCGTCGTAGATGGGGTCCTCAAGACCTGGATAAAAGACAGCGTGAAGCGCAGGCTGAACAAAAAAAGTGGGTCGCTGCACAGGGCGGTCAGATGTCAACGCAGCGTCCATCTCAGCCTCGTGATACTCGTTGGGACACTGCGGGCACATCAGCGCAGGCGCTATCGAATCCGTCCACGCAACAAGCAG
>Ga0315284_10013747_pt1 | contig 11534 bp, 13 predicted proteins | sample YL17G09_16_MG_FD_203696 | JGI IMG/M metagenome (GOLD analysis project Ga0315284, IMG submission 203696) | Sediment microbial communities from Yellowstone Lake, YNP, Wyoming, USA - YL17G09_16 | ecosystem: Environmental > Aquatic > Freshwater > Lake > Sediment | place: USA: Wyoming | collected... | reverse complement strand
TTCGCTTGATGGCGAGATTCTTCGCTTCGCTCAGAATGACACCGCGGAACACTTTTTCAGCAACCTGCTAGGGCGTACCATTCCACTCCATAGGTTCGCCGGCGGCGGCGTCTGGCTATTTCTCGGACTGCAAGCGGACTAACCGTTCGCGCACCTTGTCTGCCAAAGGAGAGTCCGGGTGGCGGGCGACAAAGTCCTCCAGCTCCCGGAGGGCGGATTGTTTTGACCCCTCGCGCAGGTAGATTTCTGCGAGGGATAGCTGGGGCAGACTGAAATGCCCGGGATCGAGGGCCTTGGCTTTTGACAGATAGGTACGGGCTTCCTCATATTTCCCGAGCATCATGTAACACACGCCCAACTGCGAGTTGGCGAGCACATCGTCGGGCTGTGCGGCGACTGCCTGCCGGTTGATCTGAAGCGCTTCCGCATAGCGACCGAGGGAAACCAAGGTGCCGCCGAGGTTCAGCAGAGGTGCAAAGGCATCCGGATCCTGGGCCAGCGCCTGCCTAAAATACTGCTCCGCCCGCGCGTAATCTCGCGTCTGATAGTAAATCGTTCCCAGTTGGTTGAGGGCTTCGACGAACTGCGGCGCCAGTGCCACAGACTTCTCCAGGTGGCGAATGGCCTCCTTCAGGTCCCGCTTCTCCAATTGCTCATTAGCCCGCCCAAACTCTCTGCGTGCAGCCTCGGGGATGGAGAGTTCTCGCACCCCAACCGTACCTTGGGCGGAGGTTGAGCGCGAGGCGTCCACACGCGTCAAGGTGATGGTCGTGGTGACGATCCCTTGGGCATTGGCAAAGCTCGGCGTAACCTCGATCGTTTTCTGCTCTTCCGCCCCCTTCGGATACGAGACCGACAGGTTGTAGGTGCCCGGCGGCAAATCTGAGAACTTGAAGCGGCCCTTCCCGTCAGACCAAGTATGTGCGGAATAAGGTTCGTAGACGCTGCTGAGCCGGACAAAGGCCTTGACGCCTTCTCCTCGCACCTGCGGCTCCAGAAAAACTTGCCCCTGCAACTCCAACAGCCGAGCTTTCTGCGCACCGAGTGGTGCGGTCAGCAGAAGTAGGACGGAGACAGCCACCCAGCGTGACTCGCCGGCGGAAAACATTCGTTGCCGCTCCAGATGAGAATGCCTTTACGGGGAATTTTCGATTTCAACTTTACCTTCGCGTAAAATCATACGCCGGCTGCTCCATCGGGTCAAGCTCAGATCACCATGGCTCTATGGGTGGCATCGCGGCTCGTTTTGGCCGTTCTGCTGAGTTGCTGCGTCTGTTTTGCCAGCCCCAACCGGCCTCGCCGCTGACACTTGTCCCGACTGGATCACTTCGGAGCGCTCGATTCCCTGTCGCTCCTGCATCGGGCGAGGCGAACGGGGGTTGAGGAGCTGCAAACTCTTGACTCTATCAAGTAAGAATTTTGCTCAAATCTTGGCGCTGAAGCAGTGTCCTGGGCGGCTTTATAATACGCCAGTAATTTTGAATGTTAAGTGGTAGCAGGCCGACAAGCATAGAGTGTCGGTGCGGGGCGAAATAGACTTCGTGTTTAATTATTATGATTTCACGAGATGTCCCCCCCTATCGAGGTGTAGGGTATACCCTCTATGGTAGGGGGGACAAGTCGTGAAGGGTTCACAGAATCCCTGCTTGCAGCAGAAGGTCACGGGCCAGCGGCGAGAGGCTTGCGCCCGCAATCAACTCCTGTGACTTTAGTTCTTCGATGGCGTAGCACAAGGTGGAAGCCGGAAGGTTTACACGCTTGATGTTTCCCCCAGCGATTAGGGCGTCTAGAATCCTGCTCCGCATCGCTGGAATGCAGTCAAGACCGGCACGCAAAGCGACACTGTAATCTTCTTCGTCCGCAACTGTGCGGCCCGCTAACACGGCGGAGCCTTTTGTGAGCTGTGCAACCTGTTGGGCCAGGCGCGTGGCTGCCTCGGGCTCAGGGACGTAGACGATGTCTTTGCTGTAGCCGTTCCTTGGGACGTGGGTGCGGGCACGCACCACGAACTCAGATAAAGCTGCTAGCTTGTGCTGAAGTTCCTCAGGGAGTCGCGGCTCCGAGGTCGGCACTGTCTGAAGAAGTGCGTGCACGGCTTCCTTCAGTTCTTTTTCTGCAAGCTTCCCGTTCTGATTCATCGCCTTCAGTGCAGCGTTGATCCCGCCGGGCCGGTGCCAGCGAACCATAAGGAAGCGCTCCCCAAGGGTCTGGAAAATGCCGTAGTGTACGTCCACGTCAGGGGTAGCAGCCGCGATGAAAGTGATCCGCCCACGCCATTCGTGCTTTTGCGGGTTTTCATCGGTGCCGAACTCTTGGCGAAGCTGACCATCATAGATTCGGCGGAGGTCAGCAAGCACGCTGGCCCGGCAATCTCGATTCGTGGAGATGACCGTGCCGAAGTCGGCACACACCATAATTCCGTCTGGGCCGATGCGGTGCAGCAGGCTGGGAGGAACCTTGCCTTTCTTTTTCGGATCGTCGATCTGACCGCTAAGGAAAGTATGTGGCGTCACTGTGTCAATGAGATGCACCTTCGGGAGCCCGTCCAAAGCCTTGACCAGGTCTGTCTTCATGGAACCGGGGGGAGCTATCAGCATGGGCCAGACAGACGGGTGGCCCGGAAAGAGTGTGTGCCGCGAACGCAGAGCAAAGCGCACGCACTGCTCCCAACTCCGGCTCGTGATAGTGTTCGCGCAAAGCGGCTTCGAGCTTCTCCCAGCGGGCCGCTTGTTGTATCTCGTCCGCAGTCGGTGTTTGCCCCCTCATCGAAGGCGCACCTCACGCAGTTTTGCCGGGCAGAAACCTTCGGCGATCAACCTGTCCGCCTCAGATTCCGGGATCTTACGAAGTCTGCCGATTTTGACGCTGGCGATTCTCCGTCCAAGTAGCCAGCGGCGAATACATGCCGGTGTGACACCAAGCGCAGTCGAAAACTGTGGAACAGAAAGCAAAGCCTCTCGTGGTTTCATATTCGTCAAACCTCCCTCATCGTCTCCTTTTATCACTGGGGGTCTTCCTAAGTCGAGGAAGCAACTCAGCCTTTGTTTGGCGGGGATGTTTCGGGGCGAGAGGGGTTCTTGTTACGGCTATTGGCTGGCAGAAGCGGGTCGGCGCGAGTCGGCTTTTTGGATCATCAATCTGAGGATCGGGTTGTTCTTCCACAATTTCTGCAAGCCGTCTTCGCTTACGTCTACGTCAACGGGTTGTTTCCCTTGCGCGTAAGCCGCTGTGAGAAGTGCGGCTACTTTCCCGTAATGGCTTTTTTGCGGAGTCGCGGACTAGTTTGAGCAGGCGCAGTGTTAGCACTGTCCGTGGGCTGATGCCTCGCGGCTTTGGCTTCCGCAGTAGCGGCACCCACGCTCTGAGGTAATCAGCATAGAGATTCAGGAGACCTGGCAGCGATTGGAACTTTTGTGCAAACAGGCGCGAGCCTTCAAGGCTGAACACGGCATTGAGAGGCTCCGGGGAAATGTCTTCGTTCCTCACTGCGCTTGCTATCTCGGGAATCCTTTGGGGAGAAAGAAAAGGGCTAGAATTCAGGCTAGCGAGTTTTTTTGCCCAGCTCTGCATTTGGTCGGGGAGACGGAGCACCGTCCGGTCGTGCATTCCTTCGACCAGAGGCAATTTCCTCGTGGGCGCACAGGGAATGAGGCAAAGCAAGTTAGCTAGGGCATTCCGGTCAACCCCCGCCTCGCAGAGGTCCTCAAACTTTTTCTTCACCGCCTTGTTCTCCAAAATGGCTTCGAGTGTAAGTTTTCCTTTTGGGTGTTGTGCCCTCATCTGCGTACCACCGCCCGCGAGGCAATCCCGGTTTGTAAGGTAGGTCGGCAAGCGGGCCGGGATGCGCCAACCTTTCGGGAGCTACCCTAGCCGACCGTTTACCACGTAGATTATAGCAGATTTCACTTGACAAGTAAAACCAAAACAGTTTAGGATATGCGTATGACAAAGACAGAAATCCTGAAGTTCACAAGCTGGTTAGGTAAGCGAAGCTACAAGGCACGCTTGGAGAAATTCGGTTTAGCGCGCCTACAAGAAATTGCGCGTGAAAACGGCAAGAAGGGCGGCAGGCCGCCAAAGTCAGAGAGGGGGAAGGAACGATGATTTACCAACGCGGAAAGCGAAACACTTGGTGGTATCGGTTCAGGATCGCGGGGCGGATCGTGCACGAGTCTACGAGGAGCGCCAGTAAAACGCTGGCCCGAGATGCGGAGCGGCAACGAAGGCGGGAGCTAGAGGAAAAGTACAACAAGATTGAGAGGCGCACCTTGCCGCCGCGATTCGAGCAAGCAGCTCTAGCGTGGCTCGATGGTGAAAAGCCGCACCTTGCGGAGCGCACACAGGACATTTATCGTGTGGCGCTGACTTGTCATCTGATTCCTGTTTTTGGCTCTTGGCTGATTTGTGACATTACCAGTGACGCGATTAAGTCCTATCAGGCCCGGCGCAAGGCTGACGGCGCGGCGGCCCGGACGCTAAACAAGGAATTGCAGGTCTTACGGCAGATTCTTAAGCGCTACAAGTTGTGGGCCGACCTGCAAAACGAAGTGAAGTTTGAGCGAGAGAACGTGAACATCGGCAAAGCCCTGACAAGAGACGAAGAGACGGGTTTGCTTAGTGCCTGCGAGTCCAACCCACTCTTGCACACGGTTGTTACGCTGGCGCTAAACACGGCACTCCGCAAGAATGAGATTCGGTTGCTCCCCTGGGGCCAGCTCGACCTTTTCAAGCGGACCCTAACCGTCGGCAAGAGCAAGACGGAAGGCGGGAGCGGGCGGGAGATTCCGCTGAATCCCCCTGCATATGCCGCTCTGATTAACCCGGATTTCTCACCACGCGGGGACGCTTTTTGGGGGGCTGCCGGAAGGGCGGGGCTTTAGCCCCGCCGAAATCGCGGCTCCCGCCCTCTGTTCGTCCCGCGCCCCGCGCAGCTTGCAGCCGCAAGCTGCGCGGGGCGCGAGGCACGGGAATAATCAGGAAGGCCTTGTAACGGCGGGGCTAAAGCCCCGCCCTTCCAAACCCATGGTGAGAAGATCGGGTTAACTGGGCGGGCCGGTTTCCTGAATCCAGAGCCGAAGACTATGTTTTTCCGGCTTGCGAAGCAGCGGGCATCGAACGGGTGCACCCGGACACTGACAGAATCGACCCCGCACAGCCTATCAAGTCTTGGCGTACAGCATGGCGAGCCGCTCTGAAGCGGGCGGGCTTACAGATTCGCTTTCACGATCTGCGGCACGCCTGCATTACCAAGCTGGCGGAGAGTCAGGCCAGCGAGCAAACCCTTATGGCAATTTCCGGTCACCTCAGCCGCAGAATGATTGAACACTACTCGCACATACGCATGGAAGCGAAGCGGGCGGCCCTAGATGCAATCGCGGCGGCACCAAAACAGGCCACTTTTGAGGCGGGTGTGCACCAAAATTGTAACCAAGTGCCAGAAGTGGAAAAAGCGGTTCTCGCTAACTCGCTGAATTGATTGGTGGGCCTGGGTAGAATTGAACTACCGACCTCACCCTTATCAGGGGTGCGCTCTAGCCAACTGAGCTACAGGCCCGTGCGATGCACCTTCCGACCCAAGTTACCCTGACGTCGTGCGGGCCGAAAAGGCAAATAAGAAGTATAGGGCTGAAGGGCATTTTCGCGCAAGTCCAACTCGCAAGGTCTCGACCAGTCGGAGTACACTCCCGAGCCTGGGGCTGGTTCCAGTGCGGTGCCCGGCAGGTTCATTGCCCCGTCTCGTTCCAAAACGCCGGACCTCTCCCCTCGGGGCCGGGATTACTCGTTCAACGAGCACTCGTGGCACCGTTCGGGTCGGAGGATTTGCTCCACCGAGGTATCCAACTGGCGGATTACGTACTGGCCTTCCTCCAGGGGGTGAAAGAGTCTCGATTCCTTCAGGTAGTCACCTGCCAATTCCAGGGCGCGGTATTTATCCGCCGCCAGCACGTAGATGGCTTCGAGGTTGCGGAAGTCAATCTCGTAAAGGTTGTTCTTCATCGGCCCTCCTTCCTAGCCTCGGGCTTGGGTCTTACCGCCACCCAGACCGTGACTGTCTTTTTACTAGCTTTGCGGACAAGACTCCAGCCTTTCCTGCTGATTGACATCTTCTGACGGCTTATGCTACGAAAGAAGAGGCAGGTGAGGTCCAGGAAATGGGTATTGAAGAACTACAATCCGCTTGGGAGTTGCTGAAAGAAGCATACCGCTACCAGGTGGGCGGCGACTACGAGATGGCCGTCGAGCTCTACAAGCGTTCCCTCGACCTCCATCCCACGGCGGAGGCGTACACGTTCCTGGGTTGGACGTACCGCTACCAGGGGAAGATTGAAGATGCTATCGCCGAATGTAAGAAGGCGATTCAGTTGGACCCGGAGTTCGGCAACCCCTACAACGACATCGGTGCCTATTTGATCGAGAAGGGGGAATATGACCAGGCTATCCCCTGGCTGGAGCGTGCCCTGCAATCTCGCCGCTACGATACCTACCACTACCCGCACTTCAACCTGGGCCGCCTCTACATGGCCAAGGAGCTGTACTCCAAGGCGCGCGTTCACCTGGAGCAAGCGCTGAAGAGTTCCCCTGAGTACGCCCCCGCGCAGGAGCTGCTGGAAAAGGTTCGCCGCAAGCTCCAGTGACCGCGCCATCGTCCCCGGTGAGGCTAATCCGGGTCTATTCCCGCACCCTTCGGGGAACCCTAGGGGCGCGCCTCTCCGCGTTTCCGAGAGCCACGACTGAGCCTCTTTGTGCTATCATCGAGCCGATTGCTCCAGGGATGCCACCGGGGTCTTGACCTATCCCGGTGCCGTGCCGGGATAAGGGGCGGATGAAGCGCCAGCTAAAACCCGAATCCGCCGGCCGGCCGTCAGGGAAGCAGCCACGGATCGGACGCGGAACCAGCGTGTCACAACCGAACTTCTATCATACGAAGTCCCTGAAGGTTTCTTACGTTGCCATGGTGCAGTGTCTACGGTGCCGCAGGCGGACTCCGATCGAGGTCAAATTGGAAGAACTGCAGCAACTCCGGGCGTTCCAGCCGGTGGCCCGCTTTTGCCAACAGTGCGGCCAGGAAACCGAATGGCAGTACTTACCGCTCGGGGTCAGCCGCTGAGAGTGGAGATGACAAGCCAGGCACGGTTCCTCATGGCCGGGAGTAAGAACGGGCGGCGACGCCAGGGTGATCCCTTCCTTTTTCCCACCACAGTCCCAGACTTCATCCTTTTTGGGAGGTGACCATGTCCAAAGCCGATTTGAAGTATCTGAGTGACGAACTGCAAAAGCTCCGGGAGCAGAAACTCTACCAGAAGCTCCGGGTGCTCGAGACCGAACAGCTCCCGGTGGCGCGTTTTGACGGGCACGAGGTCATCAACCTGTCCTCCAACAACTACCTGGGCCTCACGACTCACCCCAAGTTGAAGCAAAGGGCGCTCGCGGCGCTCGAACAATTTGGCGTGGGGTCCGGGGCGGTCCGCACCATTGCGGGAACCATGTCCATTCACCTGGCGCTCGAAGAGAAGATCGCCCAGTTTAAGCAAGTGGAAGCGGCCGTGGTATTCCAGTCCGGATTTACGGCCAACGCCGGGACGGTGCAGGCCATCCTGGGCCGCGAGGACCTGATCATCTCCGACGAGCTGAATCACGCTTCCATCATCGATGGTTGCCGGCTGTCGCGGGCCGAAATCCAGATTTATCCCCACAAAGACATCGGCGCCTGCGAGGAGATTCTCGAAGAAGCGGAAAACCGCAAAGGCCGCAAGCTGCTGATCACGGACGGCGTCTTCTCCATGGAGGGGGATATTGCCCCGCTGCCGCAGTTGGTCGAGTTGGCGGAAAAGTACAGTTGCATCATGATGATCGACGATGCGCATGCCTCCGGCGTCCTGGGCCGCAACGGCCGCGGCACCGTGGACCATTTCGATCTGCACGGCCGCGTGGATATTCAGGTGGGAACGCTCTCCAAGGCCGTCGGCGTCCTCGGCGGCTACATCTGCTCCACGCGTGATACCATCGAGTTTCTCTATCACCGTGCGCGGCCTTTTCTCTTCTCGACGTCGCATCCGCCGGCGGTGGCCGCCGCCTGCCTCGCGGCCTTCGAGGTTCTGGAAGAGGAGCCGCAATTGATCGCGAGACTCTGGGCGAATACGAAGTTCTTCAAGGAAGGCCTTAAGCGCCTTGGGTTCAACACCGGCATGAGCCAAACGCCCATCACGCCGGTCATCGTCGGCGACGCAACGCTGGCCCACGAGTTCTCCCGCCAACTCTTCCAGGCCGGCGTCTTCGCCCAAAGCATCGGGTTCCCCACCGTCCCCCAGGGCAAAGCGCGCATCCGTACCATCGTGACGGCCACGCATACGGAGGAGGAACTGGCGCGCGCGCTGGAAATCCTGGAGAAGATCGCCAAGAACTTGAGGATTATTTAGCGTCGGGTCACAGAAAAAGGGATACCAGCGTTCCCGTGGGAGCTTGTCATCCTGAGCTGATTCGCTCCGCTTCGAATCGCGCTGAGCCCTTCGCTTGTCATTCTGAGCGCAGGGCAGGCTCCGCGAAGAGGCTCACGGTAAACTCCGCGAAGGACTCTGATCCTAAAGGAGATGTTTCGCTCCCGCTCAGCCTGACCCTGCTATTGTCCTTGTGTCACTAATTTGAGTTACACGACGCTGGGACGATGACCGTGGGCGCAGGCAGGCGCGCATCAAAAGAAAGTAGAAGAGACTCCCGCACCTCTGGTGCCGTATGAAAGGTGTGATCATGCAAAACGACGACCATGTTCCGCTTGCGCCTTTTCGACTCCTCGAGCGGATTGCGGCGGGCGCGCCGGGGCTCCCTCATCTGGAGGACGAGATTCAGCGGCCGCTGGCGGCGCTCCAATTACCGAGCGATAAACTAAGAGGCCGGCGAATTGCCGTCACGGCCGGTAGCCGTGGTATCGCCAATCTGCGGGAGATCGTCCGGGCCATTTGCACCTGGCTCAAGGCGCAGGGCGCGCAGCCGTTCGTCTTCCCGGCCATGGGCAGCCACGGCGGGGGAACGGCCGAGGGGCAGCGCCGAATCCTGGAAGATTACGGCGTGACCGCCGAACAGGTGGGCGCGGAGATTCGCTCTTCGATGGAGACCGTGTGCATCGGCACCACGCCCGAAGGCTTCAAAGTCTTCATGGACCGCAACGCCTGGGAAGCCGACGGCGTGGTGGTCCTGAACCGGATCAAGCCTCACACGGACTTCTCCGGCAAGATCGAAAGCGGCTTGCTGAAGATGATGGCGGTGGGCATGGGAAAACTTGATGGCGCCACCCAGACCCATCGGCAGGGCTGGAAGTATGGATTTGAACGGATCATCCGTTCCTTGTCGGGCGCGACGATAGCCAGCGGCAAGATCCTCTGCGGCCTCTCGGTTATCGAGAATGAGTTCCACCAGATTTGCGCCGTGCGGGCCAATCGCCCGGAAGAGATCGTCGCCAACGAAGAGCGGGACCTGGCGCGGGCCCGCACGCTGGTGCCCCGCATTCCGGTGCCGGCGTTCCAGGTGCTGATGGTGGATGAAGTGGGGAAGAACATCAGCGGGGCCGCGATGGATACCAAGGTGGTCGGGCGAGTCGTAAAGCTCGAGCCGGGAGAGGCGCCGGAGATTGGCCTGATTTATGCCCGCGACCTGACCAGCGAAAGTGAAGGCAATGCGATCGGTATCGGCCTGGCGGACCTGATGCACGAGCGCCTCTTTCGAAAGATTGACCTCCAAAAGACGCACGTCAATGCACGGGTGAGCCTGTGGCCGCCCATGGCCCGGCTGCCGTTCTTCCTGCCCTCGGATCGGGAGGCGCTGGACGTCGGCCTGGGCTACCTGGGCCGGCCCGAGCCGGAAGAACAGAGCTTAGTGTGGATTCGCAATACTCTGAATTTGGGGCGCATCGCCGTCTCCGAAGCGCTGGTTCCCCAGGTCGCGGTCCTGAGCGGATGGCGGCTCGCACCGGAAAGCTTTGCCCCGCAGTTCGACGAGCAGGGAGATCTCCTCTCGCCCTGGTAAGCACGAGCGCGTAGCCACGGCAATCTCTTTTTGCCGTGGCTTCTTATGTTACCCAGCGTTTTTGGAAAACTTCTCAGGAAGCATAGGGGGTCTCGGGGAGGCCGAGCCGTGGCGAGGCCCGGTCCCACGTCGTCGGGAACGAGAGCCTGATACATCTGGACTAAGCCAGGCAGATTCTCTCGAAGAGCTAGCGGGGATCAACGCGTGGAGCGACCTGCTATTGGTGCATCCGGTTGCCGCCGCCCACATACAGCAATTGCCCAGTAATCCAGCAGGCCTGCTGGGAGGCGAAAAACACAATCGCGTCGGCCACGTCTTCCGGTTGCCCCACCCGCCGGAGGGGAATGCCCGGTGAGAGCCTTGCTTCCAAGTCTGGTGAAATCCAACCCGATTGCACCGGCCCCGGCGAAACTACATTCACCGTAATGCCGAAAGGCCCAAGCTCCAGGGCTGCGGCCCGGCTGAAGGATTCCATGGCATGCTTGCTCGCCCAGTAGGAGACCTCGCTGGGATAACCCGAGGCCCCATCCGTGCTCACATTGATGATTTTCCCCCAGCGCCGGCCCGCTGATATGTGACGACGTGCGAATTCCGCCATGAGCAGTGCCACAGCGCGGCTGTTCACGGCGAAGGACCGGTCATGGCTCTCGGCACTTATGGTGTTGACGGGCAGGTCTGTCGCACCACTTCGATCTCCCTGCTTCCACGATTTCCCGGGTAGGAAGGTGTCTAACTCATCTGCCGCGGCGTTGTTGACCAGCACCTCAATCGGCCCGCAAGCGCGCTCCGCCCGGTCAAAGAGTTCAGGGACGATAGCGGGATCGGCAAGGTCGGCTTCCCAAGCTGCCGCGCGCCCACCGGCAGCACATATGGATTCCACCACCTCCTGCGCGGACCGACCCTGCAACGCGAAGTACATCGCAGAGGAGGGGACATCTGAGGAATGTGCTTCCCCGGCCTTGATGAATTCCGGGGCAGGCTGGCGGAAGAAGTGAATGAACACCGCAGCACCTTGAGCGGCAAAGGCCCTGGCCGTCGCCGCCCCAATACCGAGCGGATTGTTACCGCCGGTAACTAACACTACTCGATTTTGCAGTCCTGGATCGATCATGGGACCTCCTTTTACCAGCTGACTTTGAAGCGCCGGCGCGAGAGAATGCAAGTGGAACCGGTAATGGCAATCTGTAAACGCATGGAGCTATTCTAGGGGATTATGTCCGCTGCGACAAGCATGAGCGGACGGCCGCTCGCGCCAGAGAGTTTCGCCCCGCAGTTCGACGCCGAAGGAAACCGCACCGCGCCCTGGTAGGGTAGCGCGCAGCCACGGCAGGCTCTTCTTGCCGTGGCTGGTATGTTACCCAGCGTTGTCAGAAGACTCCTTAGCCTGTTCTTAGCTTATCGGACCCATTAACATCTGAGCCCCTAGGATGTGCTTCTGTCTCCGGTAAGCCAGTCGTTTCCGGAAATTCTTGGACAAACTCCTAAATCAAGGGTTCTCCTTCACCGCAGCAATCGTG
>Ga0315284_10013746_pt1 | contig 11535 bp, 10 predicted proteins | sample YL17G09_16_MG_FD_203696 | JGI IMG/M metagenome (GOLD analysis project Ga0315284, IMG submission 203696) | Sediment microbial communities from Yellowstone Lake, YNP, Wyoming, USA - YL17G09_16 | ecosystem: Environmental > Aquatic > Freshwater > Lake > Sediment | place: USA: Wyoming | collected... | reverse complement strand
GCGTGGCAATTACCCTTGCCGAGGCATCGAAACTGTCAAACGACGTCCTGCTCACGGGCGTCATCGAGACGATCATCAAGGACAGCCCAATCCTGCAATCGCTGCCGTTCATCGAATTGGTTTGGACGCAGATACCACTGGCCCGAACACACCCTCTATAGTGAGTGAGCCGTCCGGCTCAACCCACACCCGCGTCACCACCTGCTTGATTAGGTCAGCGAACGCCTTGTCAATGGAGTCCCCGGGTTGCTCCGCCAGCAGCGCCAGCGAATCGTCAATCCACGAGTCGTCCTGCCAGTCGGCGTCAGGAATAAGCTCCTTCATCTCTCGGGCTAGGTCGGTTAGGGCCAGCCCCTCCTGAATAACGGCCAGGTGGTACTCGAGGGCGTGCGCGGTATCACTGCTTTGCTGGAGTTCCTCTAACTCGGCCTGCTGCTCCCTTCGCTCCTCTCGCACGGCCTCCAGTTGCCGAATAAGCTGGCCCTCGTCGGCGTATACGCCTCGCCGTGCCAGCATCAGCACACGCTGCTCCTCCTCATCAAGGGCGGTCAAGCGAGCCCGTACCCGCGCACGCTGCTCTTCCTGCTGGCGGGTGGCTCGTTTCGCCTCCTCAACACGCACCTCCAATTCCCGGGACAGGTAGGTCGGGTCGACCAGCAGCTTCATGACATGGCGCTTAATGGGGAGCTCCAACTCGGGCGCCTTCCACCGCCACTTGACGCCGACGTGCCCCGCGTCCTTGCCGTACGCGTTTCGCTGGCGACAGAGGTACACCTGCTGTCCCCCGTTGACGGTCTTGGCGAGATACCGCCCGCCGCAGGTCCGACACCAGACGAGGTGCTGGAGCAGGTAGAAGGCCTTGGTGTTCCTCAGGCTGTCCACCTTATGCCTTCCGACAGCCTCCCGAGCAAGTCTGAATGTCTCCTCGTCCACGATGGCGGGGCAGTGCTGCTCAATTCCGGCGTACTCGCCCCGTCCGAAGTAGCGTTCAGCGCGGAGGATCTTCCCGATAGCGGTCGCGTGGATGCCCCACTTGCTTGATAGGCCCTTCCGCGAGTTGTGCAGAGGCCCGACTCCCTCCTTCATCAACACCTTCGCGATGGCCCGCAGCCCCATGTCCTCGTAGGCGGCGAGGTGGAAGATGCGCCTGACGACGGCGGCCTGCTCCTCGTCAACTTCAAGGTGTCCGTTCGCTCGCCGGTACCCGTAGGGCGGCAGCGAGCAGAGGTACTTGTCGCCGTTCCTGACCACCGCCCGCCTGCCCTCCGTCATGCGCTCGTTTATCTGCGCGCGTTCAAACTCGGCGAACGCGCCCAACAATGAGAAGTAGAGTGTCCCGCTGGCGGTCGAGGTGTCAAACTGCTCGGCCACGCTCGCCAGCCCGACGCCGAGCTCATCGAGGTGGTGCGACAGGTTGAGCAGTCGGCGCAGGCTCCGTGCCATCCTGTCCACCTTGAATACGACTACGTGCTTGAACTTCCCCTCCGCCGCGTCCTCCAACAGTCGGTTCAGGGCGGGCCTGTCCTTCGCGTCCGAGGCTCCCGAGACACCGGCGTCCTCATACACCTCGACAAGCTCCCAGCCCTGAGCGGTGCCGTAAGCGGCGCATCGCTCCCGCTGAATTGCGAGGGACGTTCGCTCGTCTGATGCCTGCTCAGCGGTGCTGACTCGAACATAGGCAACGGCTTGCTCAGTCATGGCTTTCTCTTTTCAAGACCACAATCACACGTGAGGGCCGTCCCATGCGCTGCTCCCCAACTATTGAATGGAGGTTACAGGCTCTGTCTAGTTCTCGGCCGCGCAAGCTTACGTCCACATGCACATATCTCCCTAATCTGGGAATATTATAATACATACATGCGGATACAGGTGTCGCTGGTACGCCAGATGGTGGCGGATCATCGGTTGTCATCTGATTCGCGAATCAAGCCTGCGAACCTGACCGCGATAGAACAGACTGTACGCCGCCCGCCGAATGAAATTCATGATTACGGGTTTTCAAGCGCTGTCGGACGTGTAACAATAGCATTGCACCGGGTTACATAGGCCAACATACCCGAAAGGGCGCCGGGGACTCGCACGCGAGGTGGCTGTCGGAGATGCCGGTGAAAGGCCAACCAACCAGGATGAAGTTCCGCCCTGCGAACGCTTCCTAAAGCCGGGCATCACGGGAGGGCACTGGCGGCGCCGGCCGGGGGCCGGGGGAAGCAAGTAGCCTTACGACGACGGCACACTGGGTACGTCGAGAGTAAGCCTCTTACGCGGGCTTACTCTGCCCGGTTCCTGGGTACCTCACCGATCAGAAGGTTCGATGCCTGCGATCCCGGTATCGTTAAGAGGTACCAGAGATAGGAAAAGGCCGCACAGGCGGGTGGATATGAGGGTTCGGGTGGACTTCGTCGACTGGGGCGGCGGCGTGAGGCCGGCGGGGGAGTTCCCCTCGCTCGGGCGGGCGAGGGGGCGCCTCGGGCTGCCCTGCCTCGAGCGGGACCGCGACCCCGACCTGCTGGCGGGCTTCGGCCTCGGGCGGGCCTACTCGCAGGCGACGCTGGACGGGGTGTGGCTGGCCTACCCGAAGGGGCCCGAGCCGCGGCCAAATGAACGAAGAGCGCCGGAGCCGATACCCTGGTCGCGGACCGCCGAGGCTGGCGGGATGAGGGTGCTGGCCGGCGGCGGCCTCGTGGAGTGCCACGTCTGCGGGGAGCCCGTTGTCAGCGCCGGGCACCACGCCCGCTGGTGGCACGGCCTCTCGCCGGACGGGTACCGGGAGCGGTTCGGCCTGAACCGGCAGACGCCCCTCTGCGCGCCCTCCTACAGCGCCAAGTGCCGGCGCCGCAACTACCGCCTGGACCTCGCCCGCCACGTCGAGCCGTTCAGGTTCGTCATGCGGCCGGACTCACCTCCCGCGCCGCGGCGCCTAGAGGCCCGACGCAACATTAGCGAGGGGAGGCGGGAAGCGGTCGTGAGACCTAGGCCTGCCCAGATGAGCGAGGCCACGCCGACGGACTGGGGCGCCTTGTTCCAGGGCCGCTAAACGTCTGTCGCTCGAGCACTCACCTAGATCTGCGGTGGCCCGGATTCCGATGGCTTGACCGCCAGATCGCGCTGTCCGATTATTACGCCTGATGGGAAAATATGACCTTCTGGCTCGATGGTTGGCGGCTTCCGGAACGAATGTCGTCAGCATGACGTTCGATGAGATTGCCGACGTTATTGGTACCCCTCTGCCCAAGAGCGCGATGATTTATCAGCCATTCTGGTACAACCCGATGGTTGCTCTTCCACTAGCACTCTCGGGATTCCGAGCGCGGCCAAAGTTGAGGGAGGGCCGGGTCGAATTCGTTAGCTTCACAGGGGACAATCTCCCGGTTGCGGATATTCCTCCCCCAAAAGGGGCCGAGACGCTCGCCAAACCGGACATCATCTTCGTCGGATGCGTGAAGACGAAGTTGCTGGGGCACCATCGAGCACGGGACCTGTACCGCTCGGAGTTGTTCCTCGGGAGACGCCGCTATGCCGAGTCCGTCGGTGTGCCGTGGTTCATCCTCAGCGCGAAGTACGGCTTGCTCGCCCCCGATGACGAAGTTGAGTCCTACGACGCAACGCTGCTCGATCTCACTCCAAGTGAACGACTTCAGTGGGGTGGGCTCGTGCTCGGACAGATCGACTGCAGACTTGGGCTGGTGCGGGGCAAGACCATTGAGATCCATGCTGGCTTCGAGTATAGAGCGTATGGCGTGAAAAGCGGTCTGGAATCTCGAGGGGCGAAGGTCGTCGTCCCGTTGGAGCACGCTCGCATCGGTCAGCAGCTGACTTGGTACAAGTCGGGCGGCATTCCGGGCGACATCCAACAGACAGAGATAAGTGTGTCCGCTCCACGAGGCCGCCTGCCAGAGAATGCCGCTGACCTTGCACGGACTATCACTCGTGAGTTCTTCGAGGGGGCACTAGACCTATCGGGGCGCCCGGGCGCGCCCATTCCTGGTTGGGCAGCGATGCCAGAATGCGTAGCGGTCAGGGAACTGGTCGCACGCGGCGCAATCCCGACAGACATTCGTATCTTCTTGACGCTCGTGTCAGCCATGGACCGCGCTCGGGATGCGGAGCGCCTTTGGGAGGCCGCAACTAAGCTCTTCCTGAACGCGCCTTGGGTGTATCAGCCTGACAATGCAACAGGCCGACCTTTGTTCGAGTTGCGAGACGCTCTCGCGGTGAGCGGTGTGAGTCAGAGGCATGGCTCGGATTCCGCGGGGTGGCGGCTGCTCCTCGAGGCCATAGTATGTGAATCGAGCCCGCTGCCCGTTCGCAAGGCAATCCTCGACGGGGCTGGAGATGCGACTGAGATTCTGCGCTCTGTGACTGCGACACGACCCTCTGGCCAGCCCTGGTTTCCTTTCTTGAGTGGCCCGAAGGTGTCGGTGATGTGGGTTCGGATGCTGGCTGACCCGGGTGGCGCCCAAATTGCGAACATCGGAGCCCTTCCTGTTGCCGTGGATGTTCAGGTCCGCAAAGTGACCGAGTACCTGGGCATTAAGCGGACGGCGGGCGCGGAGCTGGAAGCGGTGCGCGAAGGAATCCAACAGGCTTGGAGAGAGCTGGCCGGGAATGCTGTTGGACCCCCCGCGCTGACTGGGACTTCGGCAGCTCTCGACCCCGCCCTATGGTTCTTCGGAAGGTGGGGCTGCACCTACTGCGAGCGCGCACGGAAGCGGATGCCCATTAGCACCGCTTGTGGAGCCTGTCGGTTTCCGGCCTGACCTGCCACCTCATGGCGATGTTCCGGCAATGCGGGCATTCAGGCCGACGGGGGCTGCGTGAGGAACTCAACTGCGCGTCCGGGGTCTTTGCCGAGATCGCGTTTCCCCGGGCACCCAGCGACGCAGTGGAACCACCAACCTTGCGACGAGTAATCGAGTCGCATGGGCTTCTGACAGATGGGGCACGGCTCTGCGCGACGCACCTTCTCGATGCGGGAGTGCAGCTCGGTCTTGTCGATTAGCGTCATACCGAGCTCTCTTGCCTCGGCCCTCGCCTCCTCGCGGATGTCCGCGATCGTCACAAAAATACCAGCGCTTCCACGCAAATCTTCGCGCATAAGTGTGCCCCCGAATTCACGGATTTGTTTGGGGCCAACGCGCCAGCGCTGCCAAAACTTGCATTGGACAATGGCGCGCTCCGCGCCGCGAGTTAGACGGAGGTCGATGTTGCCGTCCGGACGCTCCTGACTGCCCGTCTCTCGGACCTCCCAGCCCTCACGCCGAAACAGTTCTCCCACGAGCCATTCTGCCTCCTCACCGTTGAGGTTGCGCAGATCTGTCGTCCACTCGAGGAGATGACGACGCTGGCGACGACGTTCGCCGGCCTCAAATTGGGTCGCGACCCAGGCGAAGATCAGCAGGCCGGCGAGCATAGTTGAGAGGAAATTGGCTTCAACGAGGCCCAATCGTGACCAATTGAGCGCCAAGGGCAGCGCCAACCCGCCGCCTGCGTAGAACAAGAGCGCAAAAACCACTATTGCGCGCCCCGGTAGCCGACCTGCGGCTCGAAGGATTCGCTCAGAGAGGTCATCGAACTTCGACATTTGCTGGCATAGTATCACAGCAGGGGGGTCATTATGTTGGCCTATAATCGACAGGTTGGGGCGCACCGCCTGTCTCGGAGCGGACTACACGCGCCTGCCATAAAGCACTTGCCTAGCCGAGCGACAACTGAACTCGGACGGGCATGAGTTCTAGCCCACAACCCCCGCCTGCTTGTCAGCAAACATCGGGCATGCCAGCCTGATCGAGCGCCTTGTTCGCCAGCCTGTCGGCCCTCCGGTTCTCCTCTCTTCCGATGTGCACGCAGCGCCGGCGCTCGAACCCCCTGAGCAGCCGTGACGCCTTCTCGTGGAGCGGTTTGAGCCCCTCGTTCTTCACTCGGTACTCGCCGCTGAGTTGCCGTACCACCAGCTCGGAGTCCATCCGCAGCTCGACCCGCCGTGCTCCGGCCGCGCGTGCGGCCTCCAGGGCGGCGATGGCGGCGAGATACTCGGCCTTGTTGTTCGTGCCCGAGGGCCCGGGAATGCTGACCCGCTGCACGACCCGCCCCCTCGGGTTGACCACGAGGGCCCCCATCCCCATCGGCCCAGGATTGCCGCGACAGGCGCCGTCGGCGTAGGCCGTGTAGAAGTCATCGTTCTCGTTCATAACGGATCTCCTCTCGTCTCCCCAGGCGACATTCTGGCGAAAGGGCTAGTAGAACTACTGCCTGTCGTCAGAAAGTGCCGCCACGGTCGCCGTGGGGCTTTTCCCGAATCTGGCGTTTTCGAGTGCGCGCCCCTGCGGGCCATCCGGCAGCCGCCCCAGGCGCAGCGATCACTCAGAATGAGATATGTTCGCCACCTTCCTTGCCCTCCATGTCAGATGCACGTGCCTTGAGATTCTCCGGCCTCTTCTCCTCTGTGCCGGCCAGCGTGTTGGAGAATACGGCCGGTTGAATCACGTACGACGCCGCATGGGTTTCGGAGTGCTTCAGGACCTTGATCCGGACGGCAGACTTGAGGTCCTCTTGAAGATGGCGCAGTCGCTGGCCGAGCGACACGGCGTTCCGGCATGCGTGGCTGAACCCTTCGGACCTGCTGAGATCAGTGTAGAGCTCAGCGGCGGTCACTTCTCCTCGTTCTGGGTTCTCGCGCGCCCACTGGATGAGAGCCTGGGCGGTCAGATCGTGCTCGATGAGCAGGTGTGTCTGCTCCCTCGGCACGGTGCTCATGGCCTCCCGGAACTCCTCTTCTTTGTCGAGGGCGCGCGCGATAGCGACGCCCACCCGGGCGAAGTCAGCCATGCGGAAGTTGAGGCCCACGTCGCTCCCCAGCCGACGGAGCTCGCCGACAATACGCTGCAGCACGGGGATCACTTCACCCCAGAGTTGGGGGCGGGCATGGTCGATCTCCTGATACAGGAGTTGACTAGGCCGGAATTGCTCTATGCGTCGCGTACGGAGAACAAGCATCCGGTCGGCCACATCATCACGCACGAACTTAGGCTCGCGCGATGTGAGAGCGGTAAACGCTCGGTATGGCGCGGCCACCTCGCCCCGGTCGGTGTAGAGCTGGCGTTTTCGTGGCGTGTTACCCGTGGCAGCGAGCGCCAGCCGGTCCTTCAGCCAGGGAATATGCTCGTCGATGTTGTCGAGGGCTACGAGCCAGTTGCGGTGCATTATGACATCGAAGTCATCCTGCGAGCGCGGTACCGACCCCGCGGAGAAGGCAGGGCCCACGAGGAAGCGGCCCACCAGATTCAGGGCCGTGGTCTTTGAGCTGCCCTTCTCGCCTAGGAGAAGGAGCAGCATGCGGGTGGGCATCTCCTCTGCGAAGAAGAGCCCTAAGAACCAGACTTTGAAGAGGAGCCGCTGGTGCTCGGCTGAGACAATTCCGTCTTCGAGAGTGGCCCGTTCGAAGATCAGGCGGTCGATGAGGCCATCCTCCCCACCAGATTCGACGGTGAGAGGGGCGACATTCGGCTCAGGGTGGAACATGATGCCGTCGCTGCCGTTCTGCTGACGCGCCACAGCCTGCTCGTCGATGCGATAGAGGCCGCCCGCGTTGTCTCCGAGATACAGGGCGCCCCTGTCCCGGTCGTAGAATGCGTAGCGGTGTGGCGTTACCCGATCACCGCCTTGCAGAGCCTCCGTCTTGAGTGCCTCGAGCACGTAGTTGAACTGGCGTGATGCCCGATTGACTCCATACCGGTCGAGCAACATCGCGGCCAGCGAGTCACTGTCTCGGTGAAGAAGATGTAGGATACCGTCAGCGAGGTAGTACCCGTCCTCACCATCGTGGAGGAAGCGACCGCGCACGATCGCGAGGCGTCGGACTGTACCGGCGGCAAGATCAGCTCCGTGCCCGCCTCCTGCCCGCTGCGCTGCTGTCACCTGCCGCCTGAGTTCGCTGTTCCCCGCTTTCTGAGCGATGCGCCAGTACTCGCGGTCATGTCCCACGTACTTGCGGTATATCGGCAGGCCGGTGTCGAGCGCCTTCAGCTTGGCGGCTACCAAGCGCTCGTCCAACCCGTGCGCTGTGAGGACGAGGCCGAGCCGGAACAGGGCCCGCGAGCGGTCGCCCTCGACCGAGCTGAGGTCTCCGCGCCAAAGTGCCGTCGCCTCGCCGTCGAGTTGAAGCCCGTCGGGTGGCTCGGTGTCTGTCACTGGCAGGTCCTCGCTCTTGACAGTAGGGTGCATGGAAGAAGTCTGGACGTAGAGGTGCGCGAACGCCTCCAGCCGGTACCGCCGGCCGGGCTCGAACTCCACTAGCGTACAGTAGCGGGGGTTGTCCGGGTCCTTCACGTTCCACGTGCCTGGCATGCGCATGATGCGCGTTACGTCTTGTACGTGGTCGCCGCCGACGTGGTGCGCCAGCCCCAGGTTGAGTCCCTCGACATAGGACGGCTCCTCGCCTCCGACCTCTGGGTCACCCGGCGTCGGGTCTTCCAGCTCGACAGGCTCTTCGAGTAGCCAGTAGGCGTGGTAGCCGTTACCCGAATCGACCACGATGGATGGTCGCAGGCTTGCATCGAGTCGCTGGAGGGCGGCGAGTGCCTCGTCCTTGCTGCCGCCGTGATGCTTGGCATCTATGTCGACCCACAGGGCGGGGACCGATGCGACCGCGCCTTTGTCACCCTTCGGCACACGCCGGGGGCAGACCCCGACGTACACGTTTCGGCCATCGTTCTGGGCGGCCTGGATTTCTCGCCAGGGCCACTCTTCGGCGGGGGCCACGAACTGCTGGCGGGCTTCCAGCCCGGCGCTGCTGAGGTAGCGGAACTCCACGTGTTTCTCGCGCTTCTCGCCGAACAACGTTCCCAGGAAGCGCTTTGCCTCCGCTATGTCGATCTGCCGATCAATCTTGGACATTTCTGTTCTCCTTCTAGAAGCTGGATTTGACTCCACTATGGCTCGCAGAAGAACCCGAAAGGAATCGACAAGTCGGTGTCGGTTCGAGATCAGGCGACCGCGGATGAAGAAGCGTCAGCGGCTTGTTCGTCAGCGGCATCGGATCCCCCACGTCTCTTCGGATAGGGTGATAGGTAGGAGACATACCTAGCGCCAGGTACCCCATCTCACTATCCACTTATCGGCGAGAAAAGGCCGTACTGACACCTATCTGTCGACTTGCTAGCCGCAGGCAGGCGGGAACCGGGGAGAAGCTGCCAGAATGGGCTTACGACAAGACGTATACGATATATAATAGTCTCAACATCGGTGGCAGCGGGTCGCCAGTGTAGAGATGGTCGTGGAGGTGGTGCCCTCCCTCGCGGTCCCTCTGAAGGGAGGGCGACGAGGCGGACCGGCGCGAGCTCCTGGAGCTCGTCTTTGAGAAGCTCGTCGTCGGGAACGGCCGGATCGTCAGGCCGGTGCTGCGCGAGCCGTTCCGGATGCTGGAGGGCCGGAGGGGGCCCATCCCGGAGGTGTTCCGCAGGGAGGTCCCTGCCGAGGGCGTGGAAGCGAAGCGATGAGGACGGTGTTGCTGAAGAGGGAGTTCCGGCTCATGCGCTGGCGCCTGCGGTTCGCGCTCGGCGCCGCACTGGACGATGTGGGGCGGACCGAGGTCGTCGAGGGCGTGGTCGTGCCGGAGGGCTTGCCCAGGCTCGGGAGCCACCGCCTCTGGGAGGACTGGCAGCGCGCTAGGCGGCGCAGGGCCGCCCGGCAGGCCGCCGCAGACTGGAAGAGTAATAGCGATTATTGAGCGGGTTCGGGTACCTCTCACATGCGTCCCGAATTCGGAGGAAAGGCGATTATGGGCCCGAAAACTGGACGAATAACCCAACCGGCGGCGCCAATAAGCGCCTCGCCGGCGACGCCCGCAGAAGAGACGAGGATCAGGCGCTTCCTCGAGGGACTGCAGGCCAGGGGACGGAGCCCGGCGACGATCACGTCGTACCAGTGCGAGTGGCGGAAGGTGGCGTGCTGGAGCCGGGACCTAAACGGGGAGCCGTTCGACCTGACCCGCATGGTCGGGCGGGAGGCGGTAGAGCTCCGAAACCACGGTGTGCGCTACTATGCGCCCGCCTCGGTCAACCACTGCCTCGCGTTCTTGGCCGATTACGCTCGCTGGGCCGCGTCTGGCGGCGAGATGCCTCCGTCTCAGGCAGAGGAACTGGCCAAGGCGCCGCGGGTGCGGAAGCAGGCGCTCGCGCCGCGTGGGCTGAGCAGGCAGGAACTGAGGCGTTTCCTCAGGGAGGTCGACCTGCGGGCGGGCGTGCGCGACAGGGCAATCGTCTACCTGCTCCTCCACTCGGGGCTGCGCCTGGGCGAGGTGGCCCGGCTGGAGATCGATGACCTCACCCTGTCCGAGCGGAAAGGGTCTCTGCGGGTCCGCAGCGAGTGGGCTAAGGGCGACAAGGAGCGCACCATCCCGGTCTCACTGGCCGCTCGCGGCGCGCTGGCGAGCTACCTGTCGGTGCGGGGCCATGCGCCGGGGCGACTCTTCCTGGGGCAGCGCGGCCCGCTCGGGTCGAACGGCATCGCGAGGGTGATAGGGAAGTACGCCGGGGCGGCGGGTATCCCGCTCTCGCCTCACCGGCTGAGGCACTGCTTCTCCTACCGCTACCTGGAGCACACGGTGAACGACTTCGTGGGGCTCGCCGCGATCCTGGGCCACTCCAACCTGAACACAACGATGATCTATGCGCGGAAGCGGCCGGAGGACCTGGAGGCGGCGGTGGAGGGCCTGGAGTTCTGATGGGCAGGGACGACCTGCGCGACATCATGCGGACGGCCCGTGACAACCTCGAGCGGTCGGGCGGGCTCGTGCCCGTTCTCTTCGTCCGCGGCAAGGAGCCAGTGATAGTGGCATTCCAGGACATGCCGGGCACGTCCGATGAGCGGCGGGCCGCGTTCTATGCCCTGGGCCGGCGGCTGGCCCACCTCAGGCCACAGCGCGTGATCGCAGTCATGGACGCCTACTACAAGTCGGCGGACATCGAGCTGCCGCTGGAGCGCAGCCTGGCGGACGACCCGGCGGCGGAAGAGTGCATCGTCGTCGCGTCAATGGACCGGCACGGCCGTTCACGGGCGATGGTCTGGCCCTACGAGCGGCACCCGACTCTGGACGGGCTGGAGTTCGAGTTCAAGCCGGTCGTCCAGCTTCGGGGGAAGGCGGAGATCTACCTCCTTGAGGCCTTCTTCGATGGGGCAGCGGCAGCATGGCGCACAGGGATGGCGAAGGAGCCTCCACGATCCTAGTCCAAAGGGGTTCTGCCGATGGATCTGTGGGAACTGAAGCCCGGGGACGAGATACGGATGACAGACGGCAATATCGGCGAAGTGGTCAGCGACACCGAGGACGGCCGGTGGATCAAGGTCCGATATCTCCGAGTCGCGGAAGACCAGTCACTCATTGGCACGGAGGACCTGTGCTATGAGGATGAGATTCAGGGAAAGTTGGGGGGGCCCTTGCAGGCTAAATAGGACATCGCGCCGCACCGCGTCGCATGCTCACCCTCTAGGCGGACTCCCACGCCACAGCGATGCCCAGCATCTCGAATCCCTGCACTA
>Ga0315284_10013744_pt1 | contig 11536 bp, 8 predicted proteins | sample YL17G09_16_MG_FD_203696 | JGI IMG/M metagenome (GOLD analysis project Ga0315284, IMG submission 203696) | Sediment microbial communities from Yellowstone Lake, YNP, Wyoming, USA - YL17G09_16 | ecosystem: Environmental > Aquatic > Freshwater > Lake > Sediment | place: USA: Wyoming | collected... | reverse complement strand
TTTTTAAAGAAAGAAGCTGATATTGTTGGACCAGAACGACCCGCTTTTATTTTTAATTGTTTGATAATTTTTACGATTCTTTGAGCATTTTTTGCATTTTTAAGTGGCGACTCTGCCATCCAAAAATTTCCATCTTTTATCATTTTATCCCATTCAAAATATTGTTCCCAATATTTTTCAACTCCTCCAAAATCAACATAATGGTCGTTTAAAGTCAATTTATTTTTTGCAGAATGATAGAAATCACCGAAAACAATATTTATTTTGAATTTTTTTTTTATAAATTCATAACAATCTCTGTGAATAAAATATCCAGTAATAGCCTCATCTGATTCATCATATATTCTATGAGGATATAGCTCAGAAATATACGATTTTTTAATATACGGTTTTTTATTACAATAAAATACATTGCTACATGAAATTTCTGAACAAATTTTTTTAATTTCATTGGTTGCCGTCATAAAACTAGCTTTTTCAATCCATTTCATTTTTGATGTATATTTCTTATCTAAATCATTTTTTGGAATAAACACGCATATTCCGCATATTGGACAAAAAACATCATAGCATCCCATATATTATACTTAGAAAATTTTTATAGGGCTGGCAAATTTTCCCAAACTTTGGGCATATCTGGATTGCGTGAATGCTCTTGTCTTATTTCTTCGATGAGACGTTTTGCAATTCTGCGCTTGTCAAATTCCATTAAGATGACTGTATCATCTTCAAACCAATCTTTGAAGGAGTCATCTTCAATGGAGACATCTATGACTGGAACATCCAGACTTGGACTAGCAAAATTTCGGATAAATAGATCAGACCATAAAACATCGAATATCTCTTCATCTGGATCCTGAACACCCAAAAGACTTTTCAGAAAATGAGCCAATGCCATCTTTCCAAACCAGCTCCCAGCAGCGGCACTCGCACATGCAAGAGGGTAAGAAGTTTCATCACATGGTATTACGATCCCATAAGTGCCAGTTATGTAAAAATGTGCAAACATGCCGCTACAATCTGAGCATCCAAAACGGTGCCCTTCTTTGACCAATTCAAACGCTTTCTTGCATTCAGAATATTGTAATTTCTTGTTGAAACACAATAAAGCAAGTTCAGCTCGGGAAGTTAAACTACCCAAATCAATTGCCTTCTGAAAATCAACGATAGAGTCATTCTCGCGTCCTGACTTAATTAAGCTTGACAGCAATTGCTTTTCTGCAAATTTTGAGAGAACACGTTTAATTATTCGGTTCATCATGGGAGCATTTCTCCTTGAAAATGGTAGCCCTTCAAATAGACGGATACACAAAATATGTGCAAATGTTCCAGAAAGAATCAAATTTTGACTATAGTGGGCAGAGTTTGCCTCACAAAATCTCTGCATCAGTGACATTTTTGGACAGTTTGTTCGCTTTTCCTAGGCTTGGATGTGGTTTCTAAGTTTAAGATTAAATTATTAATCAATTTTTTCGTTTAATCTTCTGCATTATATTGTATCCAATTAATACAATAATGTCAAAATATCAAAAAAATCATACATTATACTTTAATAATAATAAATTATATTTAATAACAGATGAATTAATCGAAATTCATTCAAATTTAATAGATCATATCCAGAAAAATTCACATCTTTTTAAAATAGTGAAGAATATAAAATCAGAAATCCCAATTTCAAAATATATGATTCAAACAACTATTGATTTGGAGACTTACATAACCCAGGCTCCGAAAATCATTGATAAAATTAATTACTATGGATTCTATCCCAAACTCGTAACTCAAAATGATTTATCCAATATACCCCAAATTGAATTAGCAGTTTATGGAGAAGGTTATTCTTATTATAATACTGTGAGAAACAAGCTCTATTTTTTAAAAAAAGAGGGAAAACATTATTATTGGGATGAAGGACAAAATTTAGTCGGAATGATTGGACCCAAAGGTGAAAAAGGCGAAAAAGGCGAAAATGGAATTCCTGGTGAAAAAGGTGGAAGAGGTGTACAGGGACCAGCATTACAAATGGATTTTGTATTTGATCGACCAATTGATGACCTTATGCTATCAAAAATTACTTTACAAAAAATAGGGGCAAATAAATTTGTTTTTTGTTCCAATGACGGAAAGATTTATGCAACTAAAAAAACTGAAGATGGCGAAATTGAGATAGAAGGGAATGGCTGGAATTTTATTGGGATTCAGGGCGAAAAAGGTGAACGAGGTTTCCCCGGAGAAAAAGGCGAACGTGGTGAACATGGAAAAGATGCCCAAATTATGAATATCGATAAATATGTGAATGAACTTCCCAAATATATCACTCAATATCCGGAAGGCTACTGTTTTTTAAATATCAGTACTGGGCTCATTCATATTGTCACAATGGATGGCAATTCAAAGATCCTGTCTAATGGATTAGCAATATCGGGTCCTCGTGGATATAAAGGAGAAATTGGAGATCGCGGTGAAAGAGGTATACAAGGAATCTCTGGAGAAATTGGGACAACAGGATTACCGGGGGCTCCAGGGGCACCTGGAAAAACTGGTGATAAAGGTGATATTGGACCTGCATTTCATCCAAATAGAATAGATAAAAAATTACCTCAGAATTTTTCACAAGAAGAATTGCGAAAAATGGGACAAGGATATTCCTATTTTTGCGTGGAAAATGGAAATCTCTATTTTGTTCTCAAAGAAGAAACTGCAAATAATTTCTTCTTTTCTCAGGGATTCAAAATAAAAGGCGAACAGGGTTTGAAAGGTGAAATTGGAGAAAAAGGAGAACAAGGACCAAAAGGAGAACGCGGTGAAAAAGGAGAGCGCGGTGATCTTGGTGCAACTGGAGTCGTAGGTGCAAAAGGTGAAAAAGGAGATAAAGGAGATAGGGGTGCAATTGGGCTCCAAGGATCCGCATTTTCCCCCGATTTTAGGCTCCCTATTATACCCAAAGATCTCAGCCATGAACAGTTAGAAAAATATGGCGATGGAACCGCTATATTATCTACTATTGATGGAAAACTCTATTTTATTCATCTCATAAATGATAAATTTATGGTATCAGATGGATTTGATATTGTTGGTGTCAAGGGTGACCGTGGAGAACAAGGTGAGGTTGGACCTAGAGGATTACAAGGGCAGCCAGGGAAATCGGGGGATAGTTATTTTACTTATCATGAAAACCGGAATTTATCTTATAATAAGGGTGGTGGAATTGCAATTGGGAAAGAAGCTGAAATTGTTGGAAGCGAATTATTACATATAGGTGGAAAAGGAAGTGAACTTACAAAAGTTGTATTTGATGGAGACGAAATAATAGTAGAGTATAATAACAGTGGTAGCAGTAGAGATGGAATTCAACAAATCGTAAAAAATAATACCATGTACTGGGAGAATGGAGACATCAATTTTATGAATCGGTTAACAATTGGAGAAGAAACAATTTGCATGAATATTCCTCTTGTTTTATCCAAAATTGAGGGACGATCCCTGGTCATTCTCGGTGAAATTAATATTAATGGATTCAATTTTCATCAAAACAGCATTGAGGGAAACAATATTAAATTGTCGGCACAAGAAATACAAATGTCTGGGAAAATAATATTTCAGGTAGATGATGAACGGATAGTTTTTGTGGAACCAATTGTTTTTTCAAAAACAATCGAATTAGAAGAAGGTATTATTTTCTCCAAATTATATGACAAAAAAAATAGACTCATTTGGGAATACAATAATAAGCATCATTTTCATGGAGATATTCTCATTGACAGCGGAATTTTTGAAATGAATGGCTTAAAAATAGAAAATGGAAAAATAACTTCCAAACTAGAAATAGTAGATGTTGTTATTGAGCAGCTTACAATTGGAAAAACAATAATGCGCCCAAATGAAATATTCATTCAATCTGATAAATTTAAATTTGTTAGCCCAGCAATTACAATTGATGATAAAATAGTTGCGACCAGTGATGTTGATATACATAAAAATTTGATATTTGGAAAAAATATTATCATGAATGAGAAAGAATGGAAAATTCGCAATATTCACATCCAATATGAGAATTGTGATTGGACATATATAGGAAAAATAGGATTTCATCATTTGCAAATCACTGAAGATGAAGTAAAAATAAAAGGGAAAAAGGTGATATTTGAGAATACAGATGTATTATTCTGGATGAGTGATAAAAATTGGCTGCGGATCAAAGATAATACGATGAATTTTGAAAATACAATCATTAATGTCAATGGTGAAATTCATTTAGGGAATCTTATTCTTGCGCCGGATTGTATAAAGAGTAAAGATCTCAATATGATGATTTGGGAAGATAAAATGGAATTAAAAAATATGAGATTTATAAAAAATGGGGGATACATTGAAGTTAAAGAAAATGAAGTCGATATTAAAAATAGTCGGGTTTCTATATCAGGAGAGATCATAATAAATGATATCTTTAATGCAAAAAATGGAGTGATTAATATATATGATGGAATTATGAATTTTGAAAATAGTCGGCTACAAATTGGGGGCTTTCAAGCGACAAAAGAAGGGATTACTGCGAATCAAATAGTATTCAAATTGGAGAATGGTACTGCTTTCAAAAATAATATGAGTATAAAAGATGATAAAATTGATCATCAGATTATGAATAGTTCAATATATTTAAAAAATAGCAAGTTCAATTGTACATATGATAGTATAGATAAATTCACAATTGATAAGAATGAAATAAAAATAAATGGAAAATTAGTAGTAAATGATGGATTGGAGTTTATTGGCAATCAGATGACTATGCGAAATTATAAAATTGATTATCAAGAGGGCAAAATGATGATTACTCCGTCATTCATGAAAATTAAAAATTATAAATTTGTAATAGAGAATTCTATATTTTTATACAAAGATGAAAATGCAATGTTAATGATGGAGAAAAATATTATTTACGGAGAATCAATTGAGCAAAAATGGAAAGATTGTTCATTTGAATGGATAGATAAATCTGGGAATAAGATAATTGATATTAAACAAAATGCATGTAATTTATCTCGATGTGAGCTACAATTAGAGAAGAATGAGATTCGATTATTGTCCAATCAAATCGAAATAAAACATGGAAGCATTATTTTGGATGAATATAAATTGGCAGATGCAAACAAAACATTTCAAATTACACCAGGAAATTGGGAATGGAATGGAATAAAATTGGAAGTGAATAAGGGAACACATAAAAAAATAGGGGTTATTGTGGAGAATGTGGGAGGTAAAGAAACAAATAAGGAAATGGAGATAACATATACGAAGAGTAAGATAATGTGGATGGATGAAAAAAATAAGAATATATTTTTCATGGGGGATCGATTAATGCAAATACATTTTCCGGTAGTAGAATATCAGAGCGTAGATATGCAGTGGAAAAATAAAGAGGGGAATGTATTTGGAAGAATAACTGATAATGATGTAAAATTGGAGAATACAACTGTCCATTTCCAAAATACGACGGTTAATTTTCAAAAAAATGGATTCCCAATTTTACGTATTGATGGAGATGAAGTAAGAATCCAGAATGTTCCACTCCAATTAGAGGACAGTTTTATAAATTATTTGTATCCAAGGAAAAATGCGCAGCTTTTAGTAAAGAATGACTTGATGCTTTTATCCTACTTAGACTTCGAAATAAAAAATGCATCTTTCAATTGGAATAATAAATTTAGTCTAATTGGGAATAAAATGAAAACAACTGACTTAGATATTGAAATTGATGGACGAATGATTTGGAAGAATAAGAAAGGGAAATTAGAATTTGACGATAAGATTTGCATAGAAGACATCTCTATGAAATTCACAAAGGGGAATAGCCAATTTCTGGAAATAAATAATGGAATAGTACGAGTAGAGGGCGCATTAATGATAAAAAATGGGCAGTTTTATAATGAATGTTTTACATTGGATCCCAACCATGTAAAAATGGAGGACTGTATTTTTCGAACAAAGAAAGTAAATATCTATTTGGAAAATACAAATATGAATTTTGATTCACAAAGTCATATTCGATTAGGTGATAATAAAATTGGAGAAGATGGCGGAATAATGATTTCAGTAAAAGGAGGAAATATTTTCCGAATTGGAGAAGAATTGAGCTGGGAAGCGGATGGGTGTAAAATAAAATGGGGGGGATATGATACAGCTGGAGGAAAGAAAATAATAGAAACTGATGACTGGTATATGGGGCAGAAAGACGGCTTTTTATATCATAATGGGAAGCAACTTATGCGAATACCAGATGGAGAAATGGATGAGAAAAAAGTGGATAAATTATGGGAAAAAATAAAAGAAAAAGTCCGCGGAAAATTAGAAGATGATATTATGGAAATCAATGGAAATAAATATGTGGAACAAATGATGATAAATATGATTTTAATAGAAAAGATAAAACAACTTGAGAAGAATTCTATTCAAAAATCTATTTAGTTGCAACTACAATAGATGATGAAAAATGTTTATCATAATCTTTTGCTTCAAAATCTTCTATACTTTTATAGAGTAGTAATGATAAAAAAATAACCCCAATAATTGCGACATCATCATAGATTTCATAGAAATTAGTTTTCATTACATTTTTTGAAATGGAACCACAAACTTTATCATATATAAAAATATTAAGAGTATCTTCAAATTTATTTGATTTTTTAATGTCAATGATATAATTATAATCATTTACATTTATTTTTATTGGATGGTCATTGTATGATATTTCAATAATACATTTTAGATTATTAATCGTATAATTATATTTTAAGTTAGATAATTTAGATACAACTGCTTTATTTAAAGGAGATGTAAATGTATAATCGGGATTAATTGTGATTTTATCATCTTTTTTATCATTATAAGTAAATGTTCTATCTTTCAGTATAAATTGTTTTTCGTTAGATTTATCTACAAAATTTTCAATTGGAGGATAAGGAGTAAAAAAATAATACACAAATGTTAAAAATAAAAAAATGAGTAATAATAATGAGAATTGTTTTATCATTTACTATATTATTAATTTATATATTTTTTATTTTTTTATTTAAACTCAATATTCAAGAAAATTTAACTTCAAATGAAACAGAAGAATTACAAAAAAACCAATTAGAACAGCAGCCTCAACAGCAGCAGCCTCAGCAGCAGCAGCCTCAGCAGCAGCAACCTCAACAGCAGCAGCAGCCTCAACAGCAGCCTCAACAGCAGCAGCCTCAGCAGCAGCCTCAGCAGCAACCTCAACAGCAGCCTCAGCAGCAGCCACAAATGCAAGATTTAAATACAAGTATTCAAATTCAGACATTATCAACAAATGTAAATGTATTAAGTGAAAAAGTAAAACAATTATCAAATGAAGTAACTCCAATCAAACAGAAATTACAAGATTTTGAAAATGCCTTAAAAAATAATTCTGAATCAAAAAACTAGGATAATAATAAAATAACACAATTTTTTTGTGTATTTATTGTATATTTTGTGAATTTTTATTTTTGTATATTCAATTTCACGTAAAAATTTAGAGAATCCAAAATTTAGTGGGATTTTTAAGACTTGAAGTTTTGTTTTATCCTTCATTTGATTTATAATTGATGACAATGAAATAAAAAAATTATTATTTGTATAAAGTCCTAAAGTTATTTCTTCTTTTTCAATATAATTTTTTCCACCCCATGGCAAATCATAAAAAATAACGTCTTGTTCTAGATTCTGCGCAATATCTAAATAATTTCCTTTTATTAATTCAACTTTGGAATTATATTTGTACAATTGCACATTATTCTTAAGTATTTCAAAATGTAAGTCATTTATTTCAACAGAATTAACCTTTTCAATATGTGGATGTAGTAGAAAACTTATTGTATTTCCACCACAACAAGCTGTACTATCTGTAATTACAATATGACTTTCACCAAAATATTTTGTTATTAAATTTGTTATAAAAAAAGCCTCATTTTTTTTTGTAATACTATATAATCCAATATCAGATATCCTTATTTTATCAATGGGCTCATCTGTTTTCGGAAAGATTTCAATAATTTTTTCAATAGCAATTTCACTCCCAATCGTGAGTTCTTTTGGTTGTTCATTATTAACTGAAGATTGAGAAATATTTTCCATATCAAGCTCAATAGTCTCAATGGTCTCAATATCATTTACAATTTCTGGTGAGATGTGCGCGCCTTCTCTCACAGTGTTTATTATATTTTCATTATTTTCATTATTCATTTCTTAGACGTTATATTATATAATAAACATTTCTTTATATAATTATACGGATGTTATCCACATTGAATAGTGTCTGCACTTTAGACTCAATTTGTAGAAATCGACTCATATTAGAAGTTATGCCGAATCCAATTCGTCAAAATGAACTCCAATTCTATTTTATTGGTGCAATTAATAAAGATATTCATTACGTCCCATTCCAAGATTTCGATAAACAAATAAAAGAGAATTTATCCCAAAATCAGGTGCTCTATATTACATTCTGCGGAATAAGTCGGGAGAACGGGAATGTACCTGAATACTATTATTTGACATTTTTTGGAGAAGAAGTATCATATCATGGGACTGAAAAAAAGAATGGGTGTTGCATTCTGGAATTTGAATTTCAGAAGAGGGGAAATTCAATCGAAAAAGAATTAAAAAGTTTAATGAAGGACAATATTGGCGTATTTATACAATCTTATAATTAACCTCTTTTCGCCACTTCATGGCAAAATGTGCTTAGAAGTTAAAATGACAGAGTCATTTTAACTACACTTCAAAACACTTGCATATTGCCAACAAAAGGGGGTAACGAATTTTTATTGGCTAATAAATTCCCCCTTTTTTCGCCGAAATATTGCAATATATATTTTATAAATAATTATATTCCATCAGTAATCTATCAGTAATCTTGATTAATGCTGCAATTGCGGATAGAGCGCTTCTAGACGGGAATGAAGATCAGAGAATTTGTTAAGAACACCATCATACTGATCGAGAATTATCGGACAGACTGACTTGTTCATTCGAAGGATTCTCTGAAATCTGTCATCCGTCAAATACTTGAAAGAATCACTCATACACACCAAATGTTCGATTATTTCGACCAAGCAAATTGGGATTGCTGAATCGCTTTGTTTTATTTCCAGTTTTCTTTCCAATATCATTCGAACTTTTGCAACAATGATGCAAAGAAAAAGGATACTCTCTCGCTCTTGTTCCAGTTTTGGTTGTTGTTGAAGTCTATCAAGCAAATCAAGCACATGGCTATGAAGTTTAGGAAGAATATCATCAGTGTAGGTCTCTGGATCGGCAAAATCAATGGTTACTATCAATGACCACCGGGTATATTCATGCGAATCCATCAACATGACTGTGTAGAAATGTTCGATGGTATTCACTCCTTTAGGAAGTAGGACTTTATCCCTGATAAGGGACATCACCTTTGCATCATCACATCCAGTTTCTTTCACGTAATGACAACCAAAATGAAAGAGACTCCACGTATGGAAACTACCAACAATATTAGTAGAAGGTTTGTCTTGCTTAAACAGATTGATGATGCAAGAAATTTTTTTAAACATTTCAATCAGTAATGTTGCAACCATCCAATCCAGATCATTGAAATGTGATTTTGGTATTTGAACCCAAAAATCACATTTCAATGCTCGTCTTAAGCGATTTGTAGAACTCTTCTGATGTGCATTTAGCGCCTGTGTAGTATCGTATGATTGCATTTGTTTCGCTATATTAAACTAAAATTTGTCTAAAATAAGCATCAATTTTTATATTCTCATTCCTCCAATATCCAATCAAGTTTACTCAAAGTATGGTAGGGTTTCTTTATTATCCTTCCATCCTTTACAAAAAATTTTGTAGAATTTATTAAATATCGGCGAATATTTATAGCTTTTTCACGAAAATGCTTTTGCTTCAGCAACTTGTGCTTTCATTTGCAGAATTCTGAATATGAAACATATTTCTGAAAGATTTTTTAGTACTATTGTTACTATTGTTACTTTTTATAATAATTGTCAGGCAAAGACAAATCTTAGTCTTCATCAATTGAGAGTTGAGCACACACAATTTCTAAAATTTGTGCTCCATTAGCTTCAAATACATGAGAAGGGTAATGCGAGAGAACACGAGCATAGTGTGCATCCATTCCATTTACATCACTTTTCTGGATTGACTCTGCCATATCTCTAAGAGTACTGCAAATAAACTCATGCTCATCCGGGTGTTGGGTTCTGATCAACTTGAGAAATCTGGTAAATCCTCCACAGCGAAAAAGCTTGCACAAAACATTCAACTTCATTGTTGCCATGGAAAAGTGTTGATGCTTTCTTATTTCTTCAAAGATCTTTCTAAGCTCTTCGACAAGAAGATTAGCTTCTGGAATGTCTCTGTTTCTAAACCATTCTTCCCATTTTCCGATACATGAATGATGTATAATTGATTCTATCATAATTAGTAGGAAATCTTGAGATGGTGGAAGAGGGCTGAGATACCCACTTGTTACAAAGTCAGTAGAAATGAAGAGACTCATGATTGAAGAAAAATTGTGCGCATGTAAGCGTTCTTTTCCTGATTGTAGGAGCTTTTCATCTATACGCTCAAAGAAAGATTGGAGTTCCTCTTGAGAAGTGAAGAAGGAAGTATCAAACTGCAGTTTGCAGAAGATGGCACCTATTTGTTTGTACGTCTTGAGTTTTTCCAAAAATTCTGGTAATAATGGGTTAGTTGAAGCAAGCTCATCTGACAGCTCATCTGACAGCTGAATAGTGTAACAAATCACATTTGATAGGAGTTCAACCAAATTGTCGCGATCTAGTAGTTCTGCTGGAAGCCCGAGAGCTTTGCAGATTTGAAAGAACATTTCGGGAATATTCTCTTTGATATCATGAATTTGAAGCTCTGCACGATCCTTCAGATCTCTCAGCCAATCTTGATAACTGTTAGAAGCAATTGACTCGTTGTGAGTTCTTTTTTGGATCCATTTGACCCATTTGTCCATATTTGTTTTTTTCAACTGTTCACTCATGTTGAATATTTCCTCACCAAGTCTCTGTTGTGCGGTCATAGGGTCTGTTCTTTCAAGACTTTCAAAAAGCAAATTAGTCAGAAAATCTGCAAAAGACAAGCATAAAATTCTTAGCTTTACTGCCTGCATCTTCAAATCTCTTTCGATTGTTGCTTGCGAACCACTAAAATCACTAAAATATATTAATTTTACCATCAATTTTTATTATCTAGAAGTTGCATTATTGCAAAAAGCCCCCCCTTTTCGCCACTTCGTGGCAAAAGGTGCTGAGAGATTAAAAACTTATAGAGTATTGCCAACATTGGCAATTATTGGGAATTTTTATTGGAAAACAAATTCCCCTCTTCTTCGCCGCATTATTGCAAAATTATTTAATAAATAATTTTATTCTATCATAAATTTATCAGTAATTTTGCCTGATCCGGCAATTGCGGGGGCTGCAAAAAGCATGGGGGGTAACGAATCGCAAGCGATTCGTTAGTG
>Ga0315284_10013742_pt1 | contig 11537 bp, 10 predicted proteins | sample YL17G09_16_MG_FD_203696 | JGI IMG/M metagenome (GOLD analysis project Ga0315284, IMG submission 203696) | Sediment microbial communities from Yellowstone Lake, YNP, Wyoming, USA - YL17G09_16 | ecosystem: Environmental > Aquatic > Freshwater > Lake > Sediment | place: USA: Wyoming | collected... | reverse complement strand
ACGAAAGATAGTCGGACGCATTGCTCGTCAGATGAATGTGAACCGAGTTCACTACCCCAGTATTCATGCGATGAATAAAGACGCCATCCCCAAACATATTGACTGTCACTATACCATCCTTCACCCATGCTGCCAGCAAAGTAGCATCCAAGCATTGGAGAGAAAGGTATGGAAACTGTCTTACCGCTCGCTTGGCATTGCTAATGACGTCATTTCCAAAATCAGGTGGTGAGAGAGTATGCCCACCAAGACGCAGTGATTGCTTTGCCGCCATTGCCATGACTCGTGCCCCAAAGTCAACTTCCTTGGATGCCGAGCAACCATCCGACACAATGGCATAGGCAATGCCAATGTTATCCACTTCGGCAAGAGCGAAGTCCTCGCAAATGTTGTGGTCCTTACCTATCCAAAATGTTCTGTCAGCATTCATTTAAGGAATTAGTTTAGCTCTGTAGAACATATTGCCTGAAGTTTTTGGTTCAGTAAATGAGTTTGTTTGACCTGACGACAACGGATGGAATGTAACAGGTACGGAATCCCATATAATCAGATCACTAGATTTCTCCAGGGTATAATATACGGAATATGTAGTAATTTTAGGTGGGGTGCCAGAGGAATAATCAAAATCAGGAACACTTGGTTGCCCATACGCATCCAATTGGTATGGCATCCCCAATTGGTCGAATGTAATAGTAGTATTCGTGGGTGTATTATATATGTCTAATACGATTTGATTATTTGTATTTAATGAGGCCAAAACAGAGATTTCAGGAATTATTTCATCTGTTTCGGATAACCGAATAGCCGGGCTACCAGGAACATTGGTGAAATATCCACTTTTGTCTTGCCATCCAACATATTCGAGATTTGTGACATTCATAGTAATATCCGGTGTAACATTGGTATAAGCTGGCCCTCTGTATATCCCTCCGTCTAGTAATCTTACTGCCCAAGTGTAAATGTAATATGCCGCAATCGATCCCCCTACGATCACCAATACCGCAACCACGATAGCTAGTAAAAGACTACCGTCCTTTCGTTTTTTTCGCAATATGATATTCATAGAAAGAATGTGGTAAGCCAGACACTAACGATAAAGACAATTATTCCGAGGAGAAGTTGAACCCACCATGGAAGAAATGAATTTGTGAATTCAGTTTCAATATCCCACCACTTTTTGAGCCATCTTTTAATTTTTGTCATGATAATTTAGTTTAATTGATTTAACAGGAAAAACATATCAGACATTTTTTAAAATGTCAAGAGATTACTTCCCAAAGATGAACTAGGGAAGCATAAGGAACAATATTCTTTAGAATTGTGGATTATGGTAGAGAAGTAATTACCTTTAGATTGAACTCTTTGTAATTTCTTAACAGAAAAGATTTCATCATCTAAATTAAAATATTTTTTGCAGGTGTCACATTGCCCGAGGTCATTTTTATTATCCATATTATTTATCCCTATCCATAATAGTTGATGGAGGACTTGTAGTTACAAGTCCTCCATCATGTATAACTAATTTAGAATTTGAACTGACTTGTCGGCAATGGTGTTGAAACAGTTCTATTGCTGAGTGCAGTCGAAGTGCTACTGATCGATTGACTTATGAAGTCGGCTAATTTTGCGATTTTCTTCGGCGTGGCAGTCCCGATGCTCACGTATTGGTCGAACCCACCATCGTCCTTGACAGTCTGGAGATAGGTATTCAAACTCACGTCGTCTTGGGTCACACCCACCAGAATCAGGAGGATGCTTTCAAGATTTTCCGACTTACGTGCCGCTTGCAGCGACTTCTTAATCTGGGTGGCATCCATGATGGCACCAGTGTTGTTCTCACCATCCGTCACCACGACAATGATGGCATTACAGAGGAAGTCCTGTGCCGTCAATTGCTTGCCGTAAGTGGCGGTTGCCTGAATCGCTTCGTCCACTGACTCAAACAGAGCAGTGCTGCCGCCGAGTTGGAGAACGTTGTCGTAATCCTTCTCAACGATAGAACCGAGCAACTTGAATCCATGCAACTCGGTCAACCGTGAGGCGAACTGAGTCAGACGGAGCATGAGGTTGTCCTTGCGGGGCGATTTGTCGCACGCCTTGAAGACGGTCTTCAACGCTTGTTCCAACTGTGCGGCATAAGGCTCCACCGAGCTGCTTGCATCTACCACGATAGAGGCAAGTGTGTATTCCGCAGCACCGAGCTGCTTGATTTTCGTGGCACTGAATTTGTATCCCGAACCAGCTTGCAGCTGTTCAAGGTCTTTGTCTAGTAATCCCATAACTTTGTGTTAGTTGATTGTTAACTGTTCTTCCAAAATTTTTTCTATTTGATTGATCTTCGTATATTTTATAATCAATAGATTTATTTTATTTTTCATGGCATATTTTCTTTTTATTTTGTCTCTTCTTTTTATATCTACAAATTCTTTATTGGAAACATGATGCCGTCCACCAACAAAAGAACCTCGTTTGTAATGTTGTTTTCCATTATATTCGATTAATAAATTCTTTAAGGGAATATAGAAATCAAATTTTAATACCTGTTGTTTTCCAATTTCACTTCTACAATCCGAAAACCAGTGCTGATGAATATATTCAACCCCATTCATTTCTAGGTATGCTAAAATCTTTGCTTCTCCTTTTGAGAAATTACATCTAGGGCAACCTTGTTCACAATTTACATGATTAGATGGAGTTTGGGAAAACTTCCCGTGTTTCTTGCATATAATCGTGACTTTTTGTTCACAACCAACATACTTTGTGTCAGAATAGTCATATAAATCTCCCCATAGATTTTTAGCATTCTTTACAAATTCTTCGGGCGTTTTTGTTCTTGCTTTTATACTCTTATCACATCCACATTTGGGACATCCACATCCATTCAAGTGATCATTCGGAGTCTGTAAAAATTTACCATGCTTTTTGCATATAATCACTACTTTTTCCGTATTATTTTTTCCATATATGGATTTACTGTAATCATATTTACTACCATGAATTTTATTGGAGTTCCCAATAAAATTATCAATATTGGAACGTCTGAACTTTAAACGATTTATCGTCGCACATTTTGGGCATCTTGCGCCACTTAAATGATTATCTGGTCGTTGATAAAAACTCCCGTGTGATGGACATATAATATGCACCGGGATATTACTATTGATATAGATTACCTTCGCATACTCATATCCATGAAGGCAATGAACTTGTTTTGCTTTACATACAAATGCATCCGTTGTTGTTTTTATTGGCATATGTTATACATATAACCTACATTACAAAAGACGCATGTTTATTTTCACCAATCTGTTGATTTGCAGACATTCATTCCACGCTTCACAAGATTCTTAATGAAATCCACTCCCATTTTTTCAAACCCACCGACCGAACTGCTACAATCTTCTAACAAGACAAACTTTTTAATGTTATCTTCTCCGAAATTATTAGCAATATCAGTTATTGTTGATGCGACACAATGCGACAATGCTTCTCCACCGATAAGAATTTCATCTGCTTCTTGCAAAGTCGTAATAAGATCCGTGTTTATACTTGTGCTTGGGTCAGTATCATCCGGAACATCCGCCATCAGTGCCGAATAATGTTCGGTCCACAAGTTAGATCCTTTCACTTTGAAGTCCGTTTTACTAAATGTATCCTTTTCCCACTCATACAATGCTTTGGCGATTGAAGGAACGAGGCTATGTCCCCAAGTGCCAATCAAACAATGTGGTGGCCATATACAAAGAACATAGCGTGCATTTTTCTTGAGCGTCTCGACATAGTTCAGTGCAATACCCTGCCACTGAGGGTTGTATGCACGCCACACACCATTCTTCACGTCATCCTCTGTAATAAGGGTAAAGGGATTGGGGCGTTCACCCTTTGAATTAATCCAGAAGGATGGATGGGCAATATGGACATATTGATGAGAATCCAACGTGATGTGAATTTCATCAATGCGTTTTTTATTTTTTGTGATGAATTGTCCCAAGCGATTCATATCTGCCTCTGCTCCTGCCACGACCAATGCACCCCGTTCACCGCCGGGCCCACTGGCAATAGCAAAATCATTTTGAGGGTCAATTCCGATTAGACTAATTTTCTTTGCCATAACTATCTCTTTCTTTATTTTTTGTTATTAGTTCCCGACATGGGATACCAAATTATTTAAGGTAATCTCAAAATTGCATTGTGAAACTTATCATTCAACATATGAAGCAGAGGGCGATGTCCCACCGTAATCTCTTCTTCCTTGATTTCTTCAATCTTCTTCCAAGTGACGAACGCAATGTCGTCCGCAGCTTTGGGAATCCCGCCCTCGTAACGCATGACGTATAAGAACGTCATAATCTTGTCTTCCTCGTCACGATAACGCCAGTCACCCGAAAGCATACTGCCAACGTAACTTTCAACAGTCACATCCAGTCCCGTCTCTTCCTTGGACTCCCGCATTGCCGCACCTTCGGCACTCTTATCCTTCTTGGGGTCAAGGAATCCACCGGGAAATTGAAGGAGTGTGCGATTGGGTTTACGAGCGAGCAGCAACTCCTTTGTATCAAAATTAACGATTGCCATGTCCACTGTGGGTTTGCACGAGGGAAACTGGTTTTGCACGGCATGATTGATGCCAAGGCGGAAGTCCAAAGTATGTTTAACCTTGATGCCCGCTTCTTTGCGAATCTCACTTGCCGAAATGAACTTGGTGGGGACGAGTTCAATGGTGGGGTAGTGACCCTTGTAACCCTTGATGAAACTGTCCCGACTGCCGTAGAGGACTACCTTGTGACTCGGAGCGACTTGTTTGGAAACGAGTCGGTCAAGGTTCTTACTCCACAGTTCATCGTCACCAACGTCGTCAATGTAGAATACTTCGATACCGGGAAACTTTTCTTCCAGCATGAATCTGCGAGTGGCAAAGTCATACGGGTTCTTGAGAGTACATTTGAGGGGAGAGAGACCAAGTATTACAAATACCCGAGGATGGGCACTGGTTACAACATTAAGAATCTCAAGATGTCCCTCGTGGAGGAACGGTGATTGAAATCTTGCGACGACGACGCCGACTTCTGTCTTTTGTTCAACAGTTTTCATAGGAACCTTATCTTGTATCTCGGTTGACTACTTACGTCACACGAACTTTATCTTATATCAAAATTCGTGTGACAGCAATACATAGTATTGATGATGGTGAAAGTATAGCACATACACTAATTTTTGTCAAGATCTTATATGAGGATTATACCACATCGCTATAATAAGTCAAGAAGCGAATGGCACGCTCACCCGAATGAGCGTGCCATTCTGAGGCATCGGGAACGCTAGTAAAACAATGCCTCGCTTCCTTATGAGAAGTTCTTTATGCGTATCCGCAAACATATCCATCAATGAATCGGGCATGACGGGGACTGTCCGCAGCTTCTTGGTCGCCATTGAGGAACTGTGCTTGCTTGCCCAAGGCACGGTCAGACACGCCTTTCTGCATACCTTCAAGATAGGATGTTTCATCGTCATCCGTATCCTGAACCACCGCAGCGGGAACGCTTGGCGTTTGGGCAACCTTGCGCTTGATGAACGTCACCACGTCATACACGGTGTTATCTCCACCAAGTTTTTCCCATTCTTCGTCGGGAATTTCAAGACGAAACTCGTCCTCAAGGGTTATCGCCAGTTCCACTCCGTCAAGCGAGTCCGCACCCAAGGAGAAAATCGTGGTCATCGGCGTGATGGGAGTCTTGTCGGATAGCACCAATTGCTCAATAATGATGGCGAGCACACGGCGAGTCACGTCATCACTTTGGAATTCAATCTCAGACTTCTCGGGCAACACTGGTTGCACCGTGAGCGGAGCGGGGTCACTGCCTTGGCATTGGTCACAGTTACATCCGCAGTTGGGGCAGTCAGTCCCGCCACAAGTGCAGTTACAATTTCCATCGCACGTATCCATCCCGCATTCGGGACATTCATCCGAACCGCCACCCGAATCCATGGGTTTAAGTTCACCATCCTTGGTGGGCGAGAACTCCGAAGTATAAGTATCGGGCATCGGTCCAGTATATTCGCCCAAGACCTTATATTTGCAGCAGCGAAGTTTCTGACAGTTACAATCCTCGGGAATAGATACCACGTCAGCAGGGTCAATAAGTATCAGAATGACCCGAGAACCCCAACTCATGGCATAGGCGAGTGAACCAGCATGAAGACCGAATGAGCATCCGTTGCGGAAATTGTCATCACATGAGGAACGTTCAATTTCAATGGTCGCACCAATCTCATTGAGGATATGTCCTTCCTCGTTCGTCTTGCCTTGGAGAACTACCGTGGTCTTGTTGCCCTTGATCGAGTAAAAGTTGGATTGCACAGCCTTGTAAGCGATGATAAAACCTTCGGGTGTCAGCGGCATGTTGCGATGCTCAAGAAAAGGATACAATTCCGTAATGGCCCGAGCAGACTGATTCTTGCGACAGCGTGCCATGTAGTTCGCAATCGGTTGGTAAGGCAGACCTTCACGAAGGAATGCCATCACACGATCAGCGTCAACGGTGTGAATGGGACTGCCATTGTAGGTGACACCCGTACCGTCCACGGACAGATGCCCAACCGTGTAGTTCTCCACCACTGCCTTCATGGACATGAGAGCAAGAAGAAGTTTATCGTTGCCTGCTTTGAATGCAACAAAGATTTCATTCCACTTGGGACGGTCAGACCGGGCGGTATAAACCTCACTGCCATCTACCACAACCGTCAGTGTTCCATTCGTCAAAGTTTTTGCAGTAATCATAGTCGTAGTATAGTCGTTTTTTTGTTATTGTCAAGCGGAAAGTTTTACATTTTGATTTAAGCCATAATAGCAACGGGAGTGTTTTCACTATCGGAAAGGTTCACGGTACAATCCAAATCAAAGTTTGGCAACAAACTCTGGCATTGTAGTTTTTCATAGAGATCAGATGCATTGATGTATTTCGCAATCTTGACAGCAGTCACTTCATTAGCGTACGTGTTAGACAAATCGTTAAAGGAAAGATAAGGATAACTATCTCGGGTGTTCTTGGATATTTTTTCAAAATCCACTGTGCTTTCCATCGTGCCTTTGATATCCGTCCACAGATGGAGATTCTGGAGCGTCTGAATCAGTCCACAACGCTCGTCGTAATTGGTGTTACCAGCGATGTTGATAAAGTTAAGCATCGGACTCTCCAAATCCATAATCTTCGGAACGAGCAAGTCAGCCATCTCTTTGCATACTGACATGATTTTATAGTAGGCATCGGCATCCACCAGCGGTTGCAAATCCAACGTGAGGTTTTCGTTGATGTAGTCCCACACGTTCTGCCAATCGCCGGACTCTTTCGCCTGCAAGAACCACTTCGCCCCAGCCGTCTGCTTGCTGATGATGTAAACTCGGTCAATGTCCAAACCTGCCTTTTCAACGAGTGAGTTGAGATTGCCAGCGACACCTTCCGGATCCTCTTGCCACTTATCCACCATGTAAACCATGCGGGTTGGCTCGCGGCGACGACGACGAATCGTTTCACCTTCCTCAACAAAGAGACACCCATCTTCAATGTCCCGAATCGGAACGTCGTTCTCTTCCACCGTACCCTTCACCACGTCAATGTAACGCATGACACGGACACCGCCGCCGGTACCACCATAGGAGCGAGAGACCTTGTTGGCAGCAACCCACGCCTTGGCAGCAATGAGGATTTCGGACAACTTAATCACGGGCACCGTATCGAAGTGGAGTTCTTCATAGAAACCCTTCTTGGCGTCATCGTTCTTGAACGTGAGCACATGGACCGTGCGGACACCGGAGTTTTCCTTGAACATCAAATAGCGGGCGACGACGGACTGAACCATCGTCGTGCCAAGGTCATTCAACACTACGGCACTGGAGGGCGAGGCGATGATAATGTTATTCTTCTCGTTGGTGCAACAGTTAATCTTTGCCCGGCGTTTCTTGCGGCGATACGTCACCATCACAGAGTCAATGGGTTCGTGCAGATTCGCACTGACATAAGGAGCAGTATTGTCAAAGCGATTGAGGTCATCAAACTGACTGCTGGTCAGAGGAATGCCCTTCCAATTGAATGCCCCATTGAAGGTGCGTTCCAAGGCGAGAAGATTGCCATCCAGAATCTTGATTTTGTCCACGTAGTCGGCAGACTCTCCCTTTTCAACTTCAAGGATGCCGGTGCCGAAGAGAGCATTATAGATAAGTTTTGCTTCCCACAGATTGACAGCAACATCAAACTTCTCTTGCAACGACTCTTGAATGCGGGCGAAGATGGCCTCAACCCGAGTCGTGATGGCATTAAGAGTAAAATCTGTGTATTCCAAACTCTCCCGAGAGTCGGCAAACTGAACTTCACCCATGTTGTAGAACAAGGTGACATCATTGTTCTGGAGAAGGTCAAACAGCACCCGTTTCTTGGCATCCAACGCCATGCGGTTGCCAATGACTTTCCAGTTGATTTCATAGGCAACCCCGCCCATGAATGCCACGCCTTGGGCAGTGCCATCGGACTTGGGGTGAATGTTCCAACCCTCGCCCTTGAGGGTCGGGGCAGTGTTGCGGAACGCCATCATACGTGCGCTATGACCAGAATCCAGATTGTTGATGGTCGGGAGATTGACCCAATACTTGAAGAAGTCTGCCGCTTCACAATGGAAGGTCCACATTGAGGATTGTTTGACGGGAATGCATACTTCAATGCCCGAACACTCGTCGCTTTCCGTGCGAGAAATTTCAAGGACACTGTGGAGGCGAGTGGAGTCACCCTTGATGCAGTTGTAGATTGCCTTCTCGCCATCATTCCACGAAGTCACTGTAAAAGAATCGGCATGGGCGAATCCCGCCTTGCATCCGTAACCGAGGACGCCGTTCTGTTCAATAGAATTGCGCTTGGTGGACTCACCGAGGACGCAATAAACATCACGAATTTGGTCCACACTCAGACCGGATCCAAAGTCCCGGACACGGAAATTGAGGTCTTCAAGGGTTGGAAGGGAAATGAGAATGTCAATGGTGGGTTTGCCTGCAACAATATGGGCATCATTGGCGTTGTTGCTGTATTCACGGACGGATGCTAACTCTTTACGAGTGTACATCTTGTCGGAGAGGGTCACGAGGATGCGTGCTTGGGTAGTCTCTGTGGTTCGGAATGAACCAATAACCTTTACACCATCACCAATTATTTCAAGCGTTTGAAGAGTTTCGTTAGGAATCATAGCGTTTTTATTTTTTGTTGTTGGACTGATTTCGGGTCAGTCATCTATTACGGGGAACACTTTACCAGAGTCAGGAAAGAAGTCAATAGAAAAATAAAAAAAGTTTTTGGGAGCTATTGCATCTTCAGGTGGAAGGTGCAATATGGTTCATGGCAACGCTTTCCGTTGAAGAGCCATTCTGCCCCACAGCGTTTGCACATAAACCCAATGGGAATGCCGTGGGATTGTCCACCATTTCTCAGGATTTTAGTATGCACTTCCTCACCAGGAAAAGGCATCGCATCATCAGATGCTTCTATTTGTATTCCTTTGTATTCTCTCATTTATGAGCCGGCGCATTGGGCCGTCTCAGTGGAGGAAGAGTTTGTCTCGGTGGTGTCGGTGGAGTAGGTCGGGGTGTTACTACTGGTGGTCTCGGTGGAGTTGGTTGAATAAATCCATCAGGTCGATGTGGTCCCACATATCTCGGTGGAACAACCGGAAAACGATGATATGGTGGGTAAGGGTGATAGTATGGAGCAACGACTACCACTGGTGGAAAATAGTAATAAGGATGGGGATATGGATCATAAACGATAATACCCGTGCTTACATATCCGTCTGTGGTACATCCTACTAATAAAAACAGTCCAGTGAATAAGGATAGAATCTTCATACTCATAAATATCAATTACCTACATGTAAACCATGGGCAAAATGAGAAACTATACATCCAAAATATCATGATAGGTATTTCAAAGCGAAGTAGTAGGTGTCTTTTGATTAACATGCTTATTACCTCCAACTATTAAGTTTACTTCCTGACTCTTCACTTCAAATCGTTCCAACTGCCGAAGTTTCTCCATGAGTTCAGCATGTATTCTATCGGGGTCATTCCACAGGGGTCTCCCGGAGCAAGCACAGCGACACTTGCTGCCGCCATAGACTCCCGGTGGAGCAGGATGCCCCAACTCACAGTCCTTGTGCCTACCATCCTCACACGCTTGGCAATAGTATAGATAGACCATTAGTTTCCGTAGTTGCAGATATACAAGTCTAAAGGAGAGTTTTCAAATTCCACTTCTATAATTGCCCTGACGATTCTGTAGTCGCCACCGCCCAATTTGCAACCCATAAATTTCGGAAGACCGAGTGTCTTCAGTCCGGCATTGGCAGCATGGTACTTGATTGCAGAAAGACCGGTAGCAACTGCTTCATAATTCGTCATCCGCCCAAATCCAATATTAAATTGACTATACAAATTGTAAATGTGGAAATTTGATGGAAGGACTGCCACCGAGAATGTCCCAAGTTTCTTTGGGTCAGACTTGGGAGTTTTCAAATCTGCCTCGTATGCCTCGGGCCACTTGTTACGGATACGGAGGGCAATCCCGCCGCCCATAATATGCATACAATTGGCTTGATGGATGATGCCATCCAATGGTTGGTCAAGTAAACTAACGTCAACTTCGTGTATCATGATTGTTTAACTAGGTTTTTGCAACGTCCCGCAGGGCAGTCCGCTTTGCATGGTTCAGGTTCTCCGCATCCAAGGCACACCCATTGCTCTTTGACTTGCCACTGACGCTTCCAGTTGCACTTGTAGCATGGGATAGGTTCATCGTTATGCACGAGATACCTATAGTTTTCGCAGATTGGGCACTCCGACTTCATTAGCTTATGCGAGTCATGATTGACCGCAGAATCTTCTGTGGTTCTTTCTTGTTCACGACGAAGAACCCCGCACGCATGGACAAGACGCCTCCCCATCTGTATCCAATCACTGCCTCGTCATCGCCAACTCGGAAGTTAGGACCAAACTCTTCCTTCGGGTCAGCAGTTGTGACACTTTCAAAGAGATGCTTTTCAATAGTAATGTGTTGGTCCCACATTTTGGCACGGTCTTCATCCGTCCATATTTGGAATCCGTAGTGGTCTCTCATAGGTTTGTAAAGTTGTTGTTCGTAAAGTTGTTACGAGACAGTCATACCACACTTGGGACAGGATGCCCCATCAGCATCATAAGTGCATCCATATGCCATGCAGGTCTTGGTTCTATCCCCATACATTTCAACGAACATCTTGGGATACTTCTTTATCAAATGTGCTTCAAGGATCTTATTCATATGCTTATCTCACTACTTCTCGCCCACGGTAACAACGATGGCAGAGTAGCACCTTGCCGCTTTTAGTATCCACCCCAATGTATCCTCTACCATGGCACTTCTTACAATTTGCCTTGGCGGGTACAGGCACTTGAATCTGCATGGTGGTAGGGTTGCCCTGTCCATCCTTAGTCGGAACAGTGAGGATGAATGGTCCACGCTTCG
>Ga0315284_10013737_pt1 | contig 11540 bp, 9 predicted proteins | sample YL17G09_16_MG_FD_203696 | JGI IMG/M metagenome (GOLD analysis project Ga0315284, IMG submission 203696) | Sediment microbial communities from Yellowstone Lake, YNP, Wyoming, USA - YL17G09_16 | ecosystem: Environmental > Aquatic > Freshwater > Lake > Sediment | place: USA: Wyoming | collected... | reverse complement strand
AAAGATAGCACCCGCCAAGGTTTATAGCAAGGGTCTGTTCCCATTCCTCCTTGGACAGATTCGTAATAATGGACTCATTCATAACCCGGATGGCTCTCTCAGCCGATCCCTGCATCATGGCTTCGAACTTTTCCGGCTCGTCCGGGGCATTTCCGTGCCCGACCCCTGCATTATTGACAAGAATATCGATGGTGCCGAATGAGTTGACCACGTTTTGCACCATCTTTTCGACTTCTTCCTGCTTGGAAACATCGACCTGGATATAAAGAGCTCGCCTGCCGAGCTGCTCTATTTTTTTTGCCACTTCAGCCAGTTCGCCGGTACTCACAACTAAATCAGCCACTGCAACATCTGCGCCAGCCTCAGCGAGTGTGAGTGCGATAGCTTCACCGATGCCACGTCTTCCACCGGTTACCAGAGCAGCCTTTCCAGCCAGCGATAAACTGGGAATGCTCATAAAGAATGCAGACTCCTTCCTGTTTTAATTATAAGACTAACGGAGTCGCCGCCAAATTCTTGGGGGTCCTCCGGGAGGCGGTGGTTTCCACCAAGAATCAGCCGGGGGTGGGTAACCGCCTTTGGATATTGTGGCTTCCCTGTATTCAATAATTGGGAGATCGGCAAGCGCATTTACAATATGAAACTGGGTCGGGTTTTGTTCCCAGATAAGATGATTCCATACTACTTTTCCCTCACCCCAGATTGCCTCCCAGGTCGCGTCACCGAGTGGATACAAAGTTGGGTAGCTTACCTCAGCACCAGGCTCACCAGTTTTCGGTAAATATTTCCAGCCAAACCAGTCTTTTCCCGGAAGCTTTCTTCTTGCTTCTATTTCTTCGTGGGTCATCGGGCGGATTTCTTTGATCGTGATATCAACAATCTTATGCCCGCGATAGTGTGCGCAGGTCCGCCATTCACCTTCTGTTTTAATGTGGTCTTCTATCTCGGCATATATTTTGGGTATACCCTGCAATTCCCTTCCGGTCAAAATAGGGTCAGTTAAGTTTTCCCATAACGCCAGGCAATACTTGCCCTCCATGTGTTCTTCTTTTCCATTATAAACACACGGGACATCCACACCAACAATATTGTAAGCTGCTCCAGCCAGCCATTCGATATCCCGGTTATTGGAATAATACACTTTTACTAAGGGTTCGTTGACGATTTCAAAGCATTCAGGGAGGTATTTATTAAGGATTTTCTTATCAGTCAAGTAAGTAACTGACATAGTGGTAACATCGCGATAGCCGCCACCCAGCCCAACAAACGGTTTAGAAAATCTGGTCCCGAAGTGAATCGGCAGCATCATTCCTGAAGGTATCAAATCATCCATCCTGATTCTCCTTGTGCGATATCATAATCCATAACTGTATACTTAATAATGAGTGAGCCTTCACTCACTGCGAATTATAAAATCGAACTCTTCCTTTGTCAAGTTGATTAAGATGTAGGTGCTACTCGCATTTGGTTGAAATAATATTTCCACATTTGCTTTTTGTTAAATATACATCGTGAAAACACACAATTACCCTCACCCAACCCTCTCCCTTGAACAAAAAGGGAGAGGGAGTTTTACGAGATGAAGGGCATCCGCCCTGGTTCCTTCGGATACGCTCAGGACAAGCTTCTAGAACATCTACCCTATAACAACAAGATTACAGCTTACCGAGGATTCCAACAACTAAAACCGTGGAGAACTTAGATGAGTATTCGATTATATTTCGCTCGCTTATTACGTTCGATGTCTATGGCTGTTGGATCTCTTGAATTATTACATGGGTTCTTTGCCATCGACTAACCTTTGGTTTTAATTAATTGTTTGTTTTTCTTAAGACGCATACCCATTATAAAGCGGGTAAAGTTCGTATATCTCATGAGTTCACAGAATCCGGCAGTTGCCAGGAATGCCAAGACCACATTCAATAAATACTTCGGTAGCACTCCCCATGATTGGTTTATAATCCACCAGCCTATCAGAGCTATTGCTGTCGAGTGCACCACATAAAACGGAAGTACAACCTCATTGCCATTGGAAGTGAACCGATTAGAGAAATTGAGGAATTTACGGGCAAGATAAAGCAAACTGACAATCCAGCTCCAGGTGCATAAACTTATCAGGATCTGGAAAATAATAAATCCGGCACTTCCCCTCTCACCATGCAAACTCGTCCAGAACTCAGGACCTAGAATAGATTTGTCCCACGTAGGGAATATAAGCAGCAAAAATAACACCATTGTGATTATAGCTATCACGATTGCGGCAGGTCCACTTCTGATCAAGCCTTTCTCAAATCCCGGAGCAGAAAACAAAAAGAAGCCGTATATGAAAAATAAAACATAATACAACACGAGAAAATCACCGGTGATAACCCACTGCGAGTATATTTGTACCAGGGCGATAGGAATCACCAGCGCAAATATACCCAGGTGATTTTCGAAAAGCATCGATAATTTTTCAAAGAACTCCTTGCGTAACTTCCTTTTTATAAATATCAAAACAGGTGATAAAGCGATAGTGTAGAAAATGAGGTACCAGAGGAACCACAAGGCACCGGGACTAAAGTCGTTTTGGAATGGAATCAAGTTTTGTTTCCAGAACAGTGGATAAAATTCCCATAAAGAGCCATCGTAATGACTGAACTGCTTAGCAGCTATCCAGTAGCACGGTGGTACTATGAAAAGCATACCGACGATGAGGGGTATCGCCAATCGCTGAAACCGTTCCTTAATGAAACCTTTGATAGTGCGGACATCAAGCGAGAAAAATAATGCCGCTCCTGTTATGAGAAACAGCATCTCCATGTGGTATTTATCGAGTACATTTACAAGCCCCTGAGCGGCGAGATTAAGCTGCTCATTACGCAGGTACCACGAATAGGGCGCGAAGGTCATCGCCGTGTGAAATGGTACGAGCATCGCAACGATGATGATCCTCAACCAGTCGAGTTCCGGACGTCGCTTAAGTGCCCCGGGTAGGCTCATTTATTACCTCGTATTATCACAGAGGACTTACTTCGGTTCTTCTTATTGCGTTAAATACTGATTTTTATGAACAGAAAACCACATATAATAACCTATTGACAAATCAGAAAACCAACAATATAATGCCGAGTGAGTAAACCTTCACTCATTCTAACAAAAGAATTTACACTTGCCAAGAAGGTTGGGGGAAAACCTTTTATAGAGTCTTGACAGCTGCCTGAATTTATATTTATAATCAGTTGGCTTGAATGAGTGAGCCTTCACTCATTATAATAAGTATAGGTGGGAATTATGCCAAGGAACATCCGTACCTATTCCAGAAATGGACAGCTTGTCAAAGCCAGAAGGGCTCTCATCATCGAAAATGCATTGAGGCTCTTTCTTGAAAAAGGTTATGACAGGACGACGGTTCGCGAGCTCGCCAAATCATGCGGAATGACTGAAGGGGCTATTTACCGTTATATCGGTTCCAAAAACGATATTTTACACCTGTTACTTCTCGACACTAATGTCAATTTTATCGAAGACTTTCTTAAGGGATTAGGAGATGTTGACACCGGCGACGCTCTTAAGGAATGTATAAATATTTACTACACATGGTGTAATGACGCAGCTGACCGGAATATATTTTACAACCGCGAAATAATAAACTTTTCCGCCGCAGACCGCCAGACACTCTTAAAATCTCAAGCAGATTATATCCAATTTTTTGAAAACTTAATTAAGAAAGGTGTTTCAGAAGGAGTATTTAAAGCAAAGAGTCCTCTCCTGGTCGCCCATAACATCGTTATGCAGGGTTTTGACTGGGGCTTAAGAAGGTGGTTTCTCCGCAGCTTCTTTACCCTCGATAATTATATTAAACTCCAGACTGAATTAGTCATGAGTTATGTATTAGTTAATCAACTGATGGAAAAGAAAAAGAAAAAATAAACACGAATATCTTCTAGTTGATTGCCGGAGGTGGGTATAAATGGGAAGTTACATTATTAGAAGAGTACTTCTATTGATACCCACCTTTTTGCTATTAACAATTTTCGTATTTTTAATCATACGTTTAATGCCGGGTAACGTCATTGAACTCATGGTGCTACAGCACTCACACGAACAAGCCGGTCAACAGCAGATAGACGTCGAGGCCATACGACATATGATCGGCCTCGATAAACCGGTATATGAACAATACTGGAACTGGCTGTCCGGTCTCTTTCGCGGCGATATGGGTAAATCTCTCTGGACGCAGAAAGGCGTCACGGCGGACGTCATGGCGAGGTTGCCCATTACCTTTGAACTCGGAATTTTCGCTTTTATTATCGCGCAAATCGTTGCTTTCCCAATAGGCATCCTTGCGGCTATACGACAGGACAGCATCGGCGACTATATTGCCCGCAGTATTTCTATCATAGCGGTCGCTGTCCCAAGTTTTTGGCTGGCTACGATGGTTATGGTCTTTCCATCGATCTGGTGGGGGTGGTCCCCGCCGGAACGATACATTCCTATGTCGGAAAACCTGGGACTCAATCTGCAGCAATTCTTAATTCCGGCAGCGATCATGGGATTTGGTATGGCAGGCTTAACTGTCAGGATGCTGCGTACTACCATGTTAGATGTACTCAGGCAGGACTATGTGCGTACAGCCTGGGCAAAAGGACTTCGAGAGCGTGTGATTCTTCTCCGTCATGTTCTAAAGAACGCCGCTATCCCGGTCGTAACCATTATTTCAGGGCAGATAGGCGTTTTGATTGGCGGCGCTGTAATTATGGAGCAAATATTTAATATTCCAGGAATGGGCCGACTTTTTGTAGATGCAGTCTTCACACGTGATTACCCTTACATTGTTGGTATAAATGCATTATTTAGCTCAGTTGGCTTATTTACTATTTTGATGACTGATTTGAGTTATGCGTGGCTTGACCCGCGGATCCGTTACAAGTAATAGGAAAGAGAGTATAGAGAATGACAGCTGTTGCGCAGGCATCCGGGCAAAAACAGATTAAGAAATACTCCCCAGTTGCAGACTTCTTTAGAAGACTGATTAGAGAAAAACCACTGGGAACATTTGGCGCAATCGTGGTCGTCTTGTTACTCTTTTGCGCCGTATTTGCGAACGTTATTTCACCCTATGATCCGGTGGTCAGTAATTTGCCCGATAGATTACAGGGACCTTCGATAAGACACATCTTTGGGACTGATAACCTTGGCCGGGATATGTTAAGCCGCATTATTTATGGCGGACGTGTTTCTCTATATGTTGGACTCGGCGCAAGCCTGGTTAACGTTCTGGTTGCCACTCTTCTCGGTCTCATTTCTGGCTATCTTGGTGGATGGTTCGACGTTCTCGTTCAGAGAGTCGTCGATGTAGCAATAAGCATACCTTCACTTGTCATTCTCATTACATTAGTTGGAGTACTGGGTCCCGGGTTGGTACAGCTGATTCTGATTATGGGTATCAATGGCGGCATTCAATGGGCAAGAGTGGTTAGAAGCGGCGTAATATCTATTCGTGAGAACGTCTATATGGATGCAGCCCGTTCAATTGGCAGCGGACTCTGGCATATGCTCAGCCGCCATGTTTTTCCTAACATACTTCCTATGATGGTTATCATCTTCAGTGTTTCTATCGCCGGTAACATTATGGCAGAAGCAGGTTTGAGCTTTCTCGGTTTAGGCTTACCACCGCCGACACCAACATGGGGAGGGATGCTCTCTGCTGAAGGCCGACGCTTTATGTACGAAGCGTGGTGGCTGGCTATTTTCCCAGGATTAATACTTACAATCGTTATTTATGGGGTTAATATGTGGGGTGATGCTGTGAGAGACCTATTGGACCCGAGATTGAGGGGCGGTGTAGGCAGGTATGCCGGGGCTGTAAAAAGAGAAAAGGCAAAACAAAAAGCGTAGAAAAGAATTAAAGTCTTGTATTGGATCGAACACCGTACTATCAATAATTGGGAGGTGCAGGATGTGACGTTAATAATAAAGATGCCGGTATATATTGGCCGCAGTTGATAAAAAATAAAAAGAAGGAGAAAGTATGTTAAAGAAGTTCTTGTTTCTCGGGGTGATAGTAGTCACGGTTGTATCGACGCTGTTGACCGCTTGCACGAGCACCACAGAAGAAGAAACAACAACCGGTGGTTCTACTGTCACCGGTGAAGTCACCACACCAGGCGGAGGCACTACAACCCCGGGTGGCGGTACTACAACGCCAACCACACCCAGTACCGAGCCGCAATACGGTGGAATAATTAGTTTCGTATTTGGCCATTACAAGGCAAATGATTACTTCGACCCGATTATTTCTGCAGTCGGTGGTTGGGTAGGCAACGTGACCTACGATAAATTGATATCCGCCGATTGGGCAAAGGGTCCCCAGGGTACCAAGGAAAATCCATTTACCGGCTCACATATCCCGACCAAGTGGCGCGCTGGTGGTCTAGCAGAAAGTTGGGAAGTAGTAAGTTTAACCGAAATGAAATTCAACATCCGCCACGGCGTATATTTCCAGGACAAATTACCGGCCAGAGGCCGTGAAATGAATGCAAACGACGTGGCATATACTTTCCAGAGAGGTCAGCAAGACCCGCGATTTACTGCCTATGGGTCTTATGATTGGAATGATCCGGCTAAAGTAAAGACATGGAGAGATTTAGCTAAACAAGCAGGCAGAAGTGATGCCGATATGGATGCCTGGATTGCTGAACTTAAAAGTATCAACTATCCGTTCCTGGCTTCCTCATACATGATTGCGACTAATAATTATGAGATTAAATACAGGTTATTTACAGCCTACAGCGGCATTGTTGATATCGGCAGCTGGTTGTTCGTGTTGCCTAAAGAATCTGCCACCTACGACATGAACGACTGGAAGAATGCCTGTGGGACGGGTGCCTGGATCGTCACCGATAGTGTATCCGGAGGCTCGGTTACCTGGACGCGTAATAACAATTACTGGATGTCTGATCCGCTTCATCCCAAGAACAAACTCCCTTACGCTGATAAGCTGCGCGGCATAATTATCATCGATGAAGCCACACAACTTGCGTCAATACGTACCCACAAGATTGACATGTTGGGAGTTGCCTGGGACAAAGTCGACGGTCTGAAAAAGAGTAATCCCGAACTAATATCGAAAACCATGTCACCAACCGGCGCTAACGTCATCTTCATGCGCACGGACATAGAACCATTCAAGAACGTTAAAGTCCGACAGGCGCTTGCTATGGGAATTGACCGGCAAGCAATCATCAATGATTATTTCAGAGGTAATGCTATCATTGATGCCTGGCCTGTCTTACCCAGTAACCTGGCCGGCTATACACCTTTTGCTCAGATGCCAGCAGATGTTAAAAAGCTTTATGAATACCATCCTGATGAAGCTAAAAAGCTGTTAGCTGAAGCCGGATATCCGTCTATGAAGGCTGAAGTAGTCATCTATCAAAGCCCGGTCGACCAGGACCAGCTTCAACTGGTGGTCGAGCAGTGGAAATCGATCGGTGTTGCCGCCGATATCAAGGTCGTCGAAGGTGCCACTCACACATCATTGATTTATGGTGGAACGTATCCTTCAATGATTTACTCGTACTGGGGGAACGGTTCGCCGCAGTCATGTTGGGGTTGGGCTCACGGCGGTGTAGCAGGATCGATCTACAACTTCTCGAAGGTGGTTGATCAGGAAGCCGTCACATCTTTCCAGAAATGGTCAGCAATTACTGATGAAGAAGAGGCCAGCAAATTAATGAAGGCTGAATATCTTCGCCAGGATGCGTTAGTCTGGGAAATACCTTTACCCACCCAGGTCGGCAGCCGTTTCTGGGCGCCATACGTCAAAGGTTATATCGGCGAACTCAACATGGGACTTACCGCCGAAATGGGTACCGACGAACTCTTTAAATTCTGGTGGATAGACCCGACCATCTATAAACAAGTTACTGGTAAAACCATTAAATAGTTACCTACCACTAGTTTATGAAAAGGAGCGGGGAGGCTACTGAACCTTCCCGCTCCTTTTTTCTCGGGATTAACTTATGAAATTGCAGCCTAAATACTGCACAACCTTGAACAGAGCTTGACGGATGATTCATAAGTGTTTATAATCTGTTCCAAGTATATATCGATTAATCATTAATCATCCTCCGGGTCAGGAGACGGATATCATGCCAAAAAGTATCCGCACATACTCCACAAACGGGGAGCTAGTCAAAGAACGAAGATCGCTCATCGTTAAACAAGCTTTAAAGCTATTTCTCCAAAAAGGATATGATAGGACAACGATTCGCGAACTCGCTAAATCCTGCGGTATGACAGAAGGTGCATTATACCGCTATATCGGTTCCAAGGATGATATCTTACACTTACTACTTCTTGATACGACCGTCGCTTTTATCGAAGACTTTCTTAAAGGACTAGGGGAAATTAATACGGTCGATGCTCTTAAAGATTGTATAAAGATCTACTACACGTGGTGTAACGATGCGGCCGACAACAATATCTTTTACAACCGCGAAATAATAAATTTTTCCGTCGCAGACCGCCGTACACGCCTCAAATCTCAAGCTGACTACATCCAGTTCTTTGAAAAACTTATTAAAAAAGGTGTATCGGAAGGGGCGTTCAAAGTCAAGAGTCCTATCCTGGTAGCGCACAATATTGTTATGCAGGGTTTTGATTGGGGCTTAAGAAGATGGTTCCTGCGCAGCTTCTTTACCCTGGATAAATACATAAAATTGCAGACCGAGATAGTGATGGGAATAATCTTAATTAACCCCTCCACGAAGCAGCTAAGATCAAATAAATAGACTCTCATATTAATGGCTGCCGAACCCAATTATTATTGAAAAACGGGGAGTAATTTTTACCTCCCCGTATTTTTTTGTGGTCTGTTTATATCCCTGATTTATGGTAGAGTATACTCACTTGTTTCAAATATTGCAGGTAACAATTTTAAGTTTATGACTTAGATGGAGGTATAACAATGGGATTGGTAGACCTGGATATCAATTTGACTGAAGAACAAAGGACTATGCGGGATGAAGCGAAACGCTTTTTTATGAATGTCTTCCGGCCTGCATCAATCAAACTGGATAAACTGGCCAATCCTGAGGATGTGATAGCTGAGAATTCAATTCTCTGGGATGTACTGCGCCAGGCATATAAAATTGGTTACCACCGGAGGACTTTCTCGGAAGAATACGGCGGGTTGGGAATGAATGATCCCCTGGTCTCCGCTTTAATCGCCGAGGAGATGGGTTATGCGGCTTCTGACCTGGCGATTAGTTTGAGCGTTACCTCTTTTCCCTTTGGGTTTGCGGCACTATCGCCTAACGCCGAGTTAAAGAAACTCGTTCGTAAATTTTGCGAAGATAATGAAGCGAAATACGTCGGGTGCTGGGCAATTACAGAACCGGAACACGGTTCGGACTTACTTTACTTTAATGCAGAGCACGCACGTGATCCAAAGGCAATTCCGCAAGTGAAGGCTATAAAGAAAGGTGATGAATATATAATCTCGGGTCAGAAAGCAGCCTGGGTCAGCAACGGTACGATTGCAACTCATGCCGGACTCTTCCTTGGGATCGAACCGTGCGTCGGGATCGAAAATTGCGGCGTTGCCGTTGTTCCGCTCGACCTACCCGGGGTTTCAAAGGGAAAACCACTCAACAAGCTGGGGCAGCGCGCCTTGAACCAGGGAGAGATATTTTTCGATGAGGTGAGGATCCCAGCCGACTACATGGTTTTCAGCGGCCCGCAGATATATAAAATCGTAATTCACAACACCCTGGCCGGAGCTAATGCTAACATGGGATCAACTTTCGCAGGCACGGCACGCTCCGCTCTAGACGAAGCTCTGGTGTATGCGAGGAAAAGAATCCAGGGCGGTAAACCAATTATCGAGCATCAAAGTGTGAAGTCAAGGCTATTTGATATGTTCATGCAGGTCGAGGCCGCACGTTCATTTTCACGTCGAGTGGTCATGTATAATGCCCAATCGAGGACACCTGCCCTCCACTATTCAATCGCATCAAAGATATTAGCTACTGAGACAGCTTTTAAAGTTGCCAGCATGGCAGTCCAGATTTTTGGTGGATTTGGACTTTCTAAAGATTTCGTTATCGAGAAGATATTCCGTGATGCCAGGGCGTCAACCATCGAGGATGGAGTCAATGAGACACTGGCGCTTGCAGGTGCCGAATTACTCAAAGCAGAATGATAGCGGGGGTCGATTGGGATGAAAATGGCTTTGGAAGGAATTAAAGTTATCGATGTTTCGCAGGTGATCGCAGTACCGGTTGCCGCGCGTCATCTTGCCGATTTTGGCGCTGAAGTTATTCACGTTGAGAATCCGGAGCATGGTGATTCATGGCGAGGGTATTTAGCCGGAGTTGGAGGAGGAAGCAGCGTCGCTTCAAACATCGATTACAACTGGGAAGCGTGGAACAGGAACAAAAAGAGCCTTACGCTCGATCTCGGGAATGAAACCGGCAGAGAAATTATATACAAATTGGTAAAGACAGCCGACGTTTTTACTACCAACCTCCGGCTCTGGGAACGTGAGAAATTTGGGCTGGAATACGCGACACTTAAAAAGATAAATCCGCGGCTAATTTACGGCTCGGTAACCGGATTAGGAAAAGAAGGTCCGGAAAGGAATCTTCCCGCCTACGACCAGACGGTGCACTGGTACCGCAGCGGCGCCGCTTATGCGCTTACACCTGCAGGAATGCCCGCAATCGGTTTCCGGGCTGGCTTCGGCGATACGGTGGCTGGAATGTCTTTGTTCTCAGGTATAATGACCGCACTTTATAATCGTGAAAAAACCGGCGAGGGACAGGAAGTCGAAGTTTCTTTACTCCACACCGGCATATATCAATTATCGTTTGACATTTCCGGGGCATTGGTAACGGGACGGGATTTCAAGGACCCGAATCCGGATTTACCTCCGCCATCGCCTGACGACCCAACTGCAAAGAAAATTGAAGACCTGATTGCCCGTATCAATGAGACGTTCACCGAGCTATCCGAGCTTGGGAGGTCCACAATACCCAATCCGATGGCAACTGCGTACTGGACAAAAGAGAACCGCGTTGTCTATGTAAATTGCCTGCAGCCTGAAAGATACTGGAGTAAAATGTGCAGAGCAATCGGACGTCCCGAACTGGAGTATAATCCCCGCTTTAACACACAAGAGACACGATTTCTTAACCATTCAGACCTCTTTTATATACTGAAAGAGGCTTTTTCCACCAAAACCATCGATGAATGGAAGCCCATATTAACAGACGCTGGGATTCCATATGCAGTGCAGCAAAAAATCAGCGAAGTAACTCAGGATGTACAGGCAAGAGCCAATAAATATTTCGTGCCGGTTGAACACCCCACCCACGGAAAGATGGAAATAATCGCGAACCCCATTAATCTGAGCGAGACGCCGGCGACCTACCGTCTACCGGCGCCCGAATTCAGCCAGCATACCGAAGAGATACTGTTGGAACTCGGATACTCCTGGGAAGACATAGCGAAGTTTAAAGAAAAGCGGGTAATAGCCTAGCTAGAAAATAATT
>Ga0315284_10013735_pt1 | contig 11540 bp, 11 predicted proteins | sample YL17G09_16_MG_FD_203696 | JGI IMG/M metagenome (GOLD analysis project Ga0315284, IMG submission 203696) | Sediment microbial communities from Yellowstone Lake, YNP, Wyoming, USA - YL17G09_16 | ecosystem: Environmental > Aquatic > Freshwater > Lake > Sediment | place: USA: Wyoming | collected... | reverse complement strand
ATTTTCTCTTGCACGGACATTGATCAGCATTCCAGTATTCGTCGCTCTCGCGGTCGCGATGGAGAGACTGCTGCCCGGCGATTTCCGCCCTCCCGCGCTGGAGGAACCGAGCGATGGACGGGATGGTCGAGGTTCGTCATCCAAGGAGGGAGGAAACTTTTGAAGTCCGTCCGATTCGTCTCTTTCGATCCGTTTTCCGGCGCGGAGAGAACCCGTAACGCAAGTTTTATGCGGCCTTGGTGTCTAATAATACATTAGAGAAGTCTTTTTGCGCCTGATTTAGAGGAGTGTCGAAATCCAAGTTCCGGAATCGATGGGCGACGGAGAACTGTTGCGGAGAACCGCGGCGAAAGACCTCGGCGCTTTTAAAATTCTCGTCGATCGCTTTCAAAACAAAGTCCTGGCTTTGTGTTCGCGTTTGCTCGACAACCCCCAGAATGCCGAGGACGTCGCCCAGGACGTTTTTTTTCAGGTGTATAAATCGTCCGGAACATTCCGGCACGATTGCCGCGTCTTCACCTGGATTTATCGGATCGCCGTCAACCGCTGTAGGAACTTCAATCGCGATCACAGGAAATTCGGGCGATGGGGAGAACTTCCCCGGGGGCTCGAGAACGAGGACGGGAGCGGGCCGGGCTTCGCGCCGCCCGACGGAGACGACCCCGCGTCCGCCTTGGCCATGAACGAGACGCGAGAGCTCATCCGAAAAGCAGTTGCCTCGCTGCCCGAGAAGCAGAAGGCCATGCTCATCCTCCATAAATTCGAAGGCCGCTCTTATCAGGAGATTGCCGAGATCATGGGTGTCTCCCTGCCTGCCGTGGAATCCTGCCTTCACCGCGCCAAACTCAACCTTCAGAAGAAGCTGGCTCCACAATTTCCGGAGGTCTGTCGGGGCCGCAAGTTTTGACCGCGTTTCCGTGTCTAATGGTAAAGAGATGAATAAAAGCGCGTCAGGCAGGAACAAAGCATGCGCCTTCATCCGAAGTCATTTGATCTCTGTGATTGAAGAAAATACCGCGGGGGCGCTGTCTCCGGATATCCAGGAGCATTTGGATTCCTGCGTGGAGTGCGCTTTCCTCGTCAAACGATTCTCCCGTGGCTGGGAAAGCCCGGTCGTACCTGTGGACATCCAACCTAGGCCGTCGTTCTTCACCGATCTTATCAGAAGAATCGATGCTGATGAGGAGCTCAGCTCCGGACCGAAAACCATCCGGACTCTCGCCTGGAGAATTCTCCGGCCGGCGGCGGTGGCAGCGCTTTTCCTGGGCGGGATCCTGGCCGGGTATGAGATGGGCAAGGCCGGAAAGCCCCTCTCTTCTCCTGAAGAGTCTTTCGCCGGTCGGTTTGTCGACAGCTTCGAAAATATACCGAAGGGTTCGGCGGCTGACTTTTACGTCAACCGTCAGAATTCGACGAAAGAAGACCTCGAATGATAAAAAGGCTATGGACGGTGGGGCTCATCCTGCTCGTTGTCATCAACGTTTCGGCGCTGTTGACATTCGCCTACCATCGCTGGTTCGGAGCGCCGGGAGAGCGGCCGGCCGCGAGCCCGGCCATGTCGGCCCCCCTCACGCGACAGTTATGCCTGAGCGGAGAGCAGGAAAAGTGCATCAGGGACATCCGACTATCCTTTGATTCCGAAATCGGGGACATTCAGGCGCGGATGCGGGAAAAGAAACGGGCGATGGTCGAGGAGATGAAAAAAGAATCGCCTGACGGCGCGTCGATCGATAAGCTCATCGAAGATATCAGCCGGCTTCAGGCGGAGATTCAGAAAAAGGCCGTCCTCAATCTTTTGAAAGAAAAAGAAGTCCTGACGGACGAGCAGAAAGCGACGTTTTTCCGGATATTCGAGGACCATGTCTGCCCTCGCGAGAAAGGGACCGATCGCGACTCCGCGGCCTCCGGCCATGCGAGCTGTCCCCAGGAGTTTGAACGGTAATCTCTATTCAGGAGGAATAATAGATGAAACTGACAAGATTAGCGGTAACGGTATTGATCGGACTGGCGCTTGTCCTGACGTTCCCGTTGCTGGCCCAGAAGGCCGGCCCGGGGGCTTCGGAAAAAGCGTGCGCTATCCCCAACCTGACTCCCGACCAGGCCATCAAGATCGAAAAGCTCAAGGTAGAGCACCAGAAAGCCCTTGTTCTCCTCCAAGCGGATCTGAAGATCAAACGGCTCGAGCTTCGTCAACTGATGCTCGAGAAAGCCGACCAGAAAAAGCTCGAAGCCAAGATCGACGAGCTGGCCAAGGTCGGCGCGGACATCCAGAAGAAGTGCTTGATGCACCGGAATGAGGTCGGGCGCCTGCTGACGGATGAGCAGAAGAAAGCCCTTGACCAGAAGTGCGGGAGCATGAGCTGCGGGGCCGGAATGGGGCAGGGGGCCGGCTGCGGCGGCGGTGGATGCCGTGCTCACAAGATGGGCAAGAAGGGACAGGACGGACACGGCGCCAAGGGATGCGGAGGCAAAGCCGGCTGCGGCAAGTAAAGAATCGCCGAATCGATTGAGAAGGGGGAATCCTCCGCGATCCCCCCTTCTCTGAAAATTAGAATCAATCCCGTCGTGCTCTCTTTGCGGCCCGGACCCTCGTCCCGCCCGTTCTCATGAAATGGGGCCCGGCCTGATGGCTCTGGTCAATCATGATTTGGGAGATCTCTTTGAAGCGTATTCCGTCGGCACGGCTCCCAAAACGCCCCATCCGGCCGCGCTCAAGGTCTTGGCCGAAATCGGCATCGATCACGGCCGGGCCAGAGGAGCGGAAATCGGGCTGACTCTACTCTTATTTCCACAAGACCTTCTGGATGTTTTCCAGGTTGTGCTCCCGAGCCATTTTTTCCAGGATGGAAGAGAAGGCCTCCTCGTTATGGACTTTGACGGCTTCCTCCCATTCGGCGATGACCGGGGAGGCCTCGAAGTCGTGGCCCTTCTTGAGGATACGGCGGATCCCCTGCAGGGACTGCCAATGGGTGATCATCATCAGGGCTAGAGCGTAAAAGGCGATATTGGGCCCGGGCAGAAACATGGCCAGGCCCGCGAAGGGCATTACAAGGGCTTCGCCGATGAGGATGAGAAGCCGCTTTGTCCGATGGCCGTTGAGAAATAGATGAAACCTAAGGTTAATCCGTTTTTCCTCGGAAAATCCTGAATAGACGATCCTCAAGGTCGGGTCTTGGAGTTTCAGGGCCCGGCTGAAGGCCTGCTCCTGTCTGAGGGTTTTTTGGGGCAGGAGCATCAACTTTTTTTTGGCGATTTCCCAGATCTGCTTGGTCTTGGAAAATTTGGCGGGGAGGGGTCCAGGCGGCTCGGAGGAAAAGAACCTGTACTTATGCCGGTAATCGCGAACAAAAAAGAATGTGATCATCTCTCTATTATATACGAATGTGCCATCAATTTTGTTTTGCGAATTGTTGGGGGTGAAGAAGACGGGCCAGTTCGGTCAGCGAATCGAACAGGCGGGGCCCGAAGCGGCTGGCCGGGTTCTCATCCATAAACAAGATGCGGTCGGACTTGACGGCCTGGATATCCGAGAATCCGGGCTGCCGCTTGAGCCAATCTTTCGCCCGATCGAAATCACTTTCGGACTTGGTTAAGATGATGATGACATCGGGGTCGTCTTTGAGGAACTGCTCGCGGCTGTATTCCAGCCAATTCTGAGGAATGCGCTCCGTGATGCTGACGCCCTTGGCCTTGGCCAGGAGGTCATTGAAATAGCTTTCCCTTCCGCACGTCGAGAGCCCCAAGCCGTGGATATTCAGGAAGACGCGGGGCTTCTGCCTGACGCCTTGGAGGGCCGTTTCCACCAGAGCCTGCTTTTTTTTAAGAGCGTTGATCATGGTTTGAGCGGCAGCCTCCTTAAAAGTGACGCGGCCGATCTTGGCAATCAGAGGATAGACGGATTCCATGTCGATCCCGATGTCCAGGATAAAGACCGGCAGGCGAAGATCCTGGAGTTTTTTAAGGGCGCTTAAGGGATTGCCCCGGAAGGCGATGATGAGATCGGGATCGAGGACGCTGATTTTTTCGATGTCCGGGTCGAGCATGCCGCCGATCTTCTCTCGCATCAGCGCTTCGGCCGGATAATCGCAGTAACGGGTGACGCCGACGACCCGACCGCCCAATCCGAGGCCGAAGAGGATCTCGGTGATATTGGGGGCCAGGGAGATGATGCGCTGGGGCGGGGATTTGAGGGTGAAGAGTTTGCCTACATCGTCCCTTAGGATTTTGTCCTGGGCAACCAGAAGGCACGAAAACAGTGCCGGGGCCGCCAAAAGGATTGCCGTTTTTTTTAAAAAATCCACCCCTGTAGATTCTAAGAAAAGGGCGGTCTTGTCAAGCCGGATGACAATGAAAATCAAACAATTAGGATTTCGCTAACGTTAGATGATCAGCAGAGTTTTGGGGTCGAGCTTAAGGGGGAGAACGCCCGGCGGCGGGTGCTGGTGGTCTTTGACGACGCAAAGCTCGACATAATCGCCCTTGGCATGGAGGGTGATGAGGACGTCAATAGCGGGGCACAAAGGGCTGAGGACGGTGGGGATGCCGTTTTGGCCGTAGAGCGGTCCGTCCGTCTCTTTGAGCGAGGCGCTGAACCACACCTCGAGCCCGACCCGGCCTGCGAACTCACGGAATTTTCCGATGTCCTCGCAGGTCGATTTGGTGAAGTCATAGCCGTCGACGATGACCGCGTCGGCGGCGAATTTGCCGAAGGTGATCATCGCTTCGACACTCTTGAGGACCTGCTCCGTGCGCGTCCCCTCCTGTTTGAAGTTCATGATGACCCGGTTCTTGATGATCTCGTCATGGACGTCGACCGCCGATTCCAGCTTCTTTTTTTTGGCGATCTCCTTGAAGATATCCTCGTACCAGGTGATGATGTGGTCGACGCGGCTGGAATAGGAGACGTGGATGACGTGTTTTCCCTGGAAGAGCTTATCGGTGGCGATATGGACAAGGCAGGCGGTCTTGCCGACGCCCTTGGGAGAGGCGAGGACACCGATGTTGCCTGTCCCCAGGCCGCCGTGGATCGATTTTTCAAAGACCCTCAGCGGGCTGCGCTTGATGAGCTCGTCTTTGATCATTGGACTCCACTCCTTTTATTGTTTGGAAGTGCCCTGCCTCTTGGCTTCCTCGTGCTCGGCCACGAGCTTCTCGGCGACGGCGGCCGGCACCCGGCCGTATTTCAGGAATTCCATGGTGAATTCTGCCTTGCCCTGGGTTAGGGAGCGCAGCTGCATGGAATAGCCGAACATTTCGCTCAGCGGCACTTCGGCGTCGACGCGGGCGAAGGCGCCGTCTTCGACGGAGCTGACGATGATGCCCCGCCGCTGGTTGATGCTGGCGAAGACGTTTCCGGCGAACTCCGTCGGCCCCTCGACCGAGACCTTCATGATCGGTTCGAGGACCCGCGGCTTGGCTTTTTTATAGACCTGTCTGAAGGCGCCGATGGCGGCCGCCTGAAAAGCGTGGTCCGAAGAATCGACCTCGTGGAACTGGCCGTCCTTGAGCGTAACCCGGACGCCGATGACCGGGTACCCGATGAGCTCGCCCTTTTTTATGGCGGCCCGGAAACCTTTGTCGCAGGCCGGGATGAATTCCCGGGGGATGCGTCCGCCCCTGACTTCGTTCACGAACTCATAATTTCCTTCGGCCAGCGGTTCGATCGTGCCGATGACGCGGCCGAACTGGCCCGCGCCGCCCGTCTGTTTTTTGTGAGTGTAATCGAAATCAACGGGCCGGCTGATGGCTTCGCGATAGGCGACCTGGGGCTTTCCCGTCATGACCTCGGCGCTGTATTCTCTCTTCATCCGTTCCACATAGATATCGAGGTGGAGCTCGCCCATGCCCTGGATGATGGTTTCATGGGACTCTGGGTCGACGTACGTGTGGAACGTGGGGTCTTCCTTGGTGAACCGGTTGAGGGCTTTGGCCATTTTGTCTAAGGCTTTTTTGTCGATGGGCTTGATGGCCAGCGATATCACGGGCTCGGGGACATAGATGGAGGTCAAGGCCAGGTTGAGGCCGGGTGAAGTAAAGGTGTCCCCCGAGGCGCAGTCGATGCCGAAAAGGGCTGCGATATCGCCCGCGCCGGCATAGGCAATGTCTTCCATGCTGTCGGCGTGTATCCGGACCAGGCGGCCGACCTTCACTTTATTCCCGGATCGGGTGTTGAGAATCTCGTCGCCCTTCTTGAGGCTCCCCTGGTAAATACGGATATAGGTCAGCTGTCCGTAGGGCCCGTCCTCGAGCTTGAAGGCGAGGGCGACAGAGGGTTTGGACGGATTCGTCTCCAGCTGGAGCTGCTTTCCTTCGTTGTCCAGGTCGATGGCGAAGTTTTCGACATCGGCCGGGTTGGGAAGATAGCGAACAACCCCGTCGAGGAGCGGCTGGACGCCCTTGTTCTTGTAGGCCGAGCCCATAAAAACCGGCGTCAGCTTGCGCAAGATCGTTCCCGTCCGCACGGCTGAATAAATGAAATCTTCGGCCACTCGATTTTCCAGGATGGCGTCGGTCAGCTCATCGGAAAACATCGACACGGCATCGAGCATTTCTTCCCGCTTCGTCGCGGCTTCGGCGCGCAGGTCCTCAGGAATTTCGGTGTCCCGGACGATCTCGCCATCGTTGCCGTCGAAATAGAGGGCTTTCATCGTGACGAGGTCCACGACGCCCCGGTGCTTGTCTTCGAGGCCGATCGGGATCTGCATGAGCACGGCGTTGTGTCCCAGTTTTTCCTCGAGCTGGTCCCTGACCTTATAGGGGTTGGCGCCGATGCGGTCGCATTTATTGATGAAGGCGATCCGGGGGACGTTGTAGCGCTTGAGCTGGCGGTCGACCGTGATCGTCTGGGATTGGACGCCGCCAACCGAGCAGAGGACAAGGATCGCCCCGTCGAGGACGCGAAGCGACCGCTCGACCTCGATCGTGAAATCGACGTGGCCGGGCGTGTCGATGATGTTGATCGAATGGTCCGCCCACCGGACGTAGGTGGCCGCCGAGGTGATCGTGATGCCGCGCTCGCGCTCGAGCTCCATGTGGTCCATCGTGGCGCCCACGCCGTCCTTGCCCTTGACCTCGTGGATTTTATGGATCTTGTGGCAGTAAAAGAGGACCCGCTCCGTGAGCGTCGTCTTTCCGGAATCGATATGGGCGCTGATCCCGATGTTCCGCATGCGAGCGATATCCGTCGTCATAGAAACAAATACCTCTTATCCATCCAATATTTTTGCTTAGAATTGAATACGGGTTATAAAGGGCGGTTGAGACTCTAACCGATTCAATACTCAACAATTAAGAGTCTATTATACAAAAATCCGGATAAAAATTCAAGGTTCAGGCTGAGGTGACCCAAGAAATGCCTTAAAAATGAATTGGAGTATCCTTCTTTTGAGTTTTCTGCCAAGAAGCATGCCTGGCCTCTGTTCTTCAAGAAACGACATCCGCCCCAGCTCCAGAAACAGCCGGACTATGTATTTGCACCCGATCAGCCTCGCGTGGTGGTGATGGTCCGATACAACCTAGGGCTGACGGGTAGTGGAGTTTTTCGCTATACTACATGCCATGCTCCTCATGTTTGCAGGTGATGACTGTAAAACGATCTAAAAAGACACACATAGCCAAACCACGAGTTTTAACGCTTTTTGCTTCACGAATCGCGGCATCAGCTGGAATTTACTTTCTGTGTTTCTTCGCAGTCTGGTTTTTAGCCTCAGTCTTATCTTTGCTCGTTGGATGATAGCCTTCAGGGACGACCAGCATTTTAATGCACTAATGAATCCTCTTACCGTAACGATGATGCTTGACATCTTCTCATTTTCAATATCATAATTATTTTTGCATTCACTGTTCAGACGGCTGGATCGCGGATATCTATGAGGACATCCTGAAGCTTAAAACTCAGGACCAGAATCACCCCAGCTCGATCATCGCGCGCTATCTATACGGCCGGAGCTTTTACCTGATCGGAAAGCCCATTCCCGAAGCATTCCGCAAGTGCGTACGAGAACGGCCTGGCCCTCATCGAGTGCATGTCTGCCCCTGAGTTCAACGGCCATTCGGATGGCGTGAAGCTGGAGGAGAAACAGGCAAGGTGAAAATTTAGATGCGGACGGTTTGGCAGTATAGCTACTTTTGGGGAGTGGCCTTTGAGACCCTGGTCGCCGGCGCGGCTTATCTCGCCGTACCACGACAGCGGCGCATGATGTTTATCAGCGGCCTGGTTGCGACGCCGTTGTGTTTTGCGGGAATCCTTCATGAGAAAATATACTGGAATCCAGTCCGTCTCTTCGGAGGAAGACTCGGCATAGAAGACGTCCTTTTTTGTTTCTCTCTGGGAAGCCTGGTCTGGCTCGCGGCGGCTTGGCCCTTCCGGTCCAGAATCACAAACCAGCTAAAACCGTTTCTTTTTTTAGTCAGACTTATTCTATTATGCATCATGGGGGGCTGTCTCTTTGGAATATTTGTCAATGTGGGAACTAAAGTCATGGCCGCAAACATCTATGCGCAGGCGGCCTTGGCTGTCATTCTGGTGCTCCTCCGGCCCGGGCAGTTCCCTTTAGCGGCGGCCGGGACATTGATCTATTCAGGCTATTACTTTATCGTCCTCTTGGTGACTTCTCTCTGGCTTCCGGGGTTCTTCTCCACGTGGAACGGAAGCGAGCTCTGGAGCCTGAGTCTCCTGGGAATACCTCTTGAAGAGATTCTCTGGGTCACCACCTTTTCGGCCTGCTGGCCTTTGCTGATCTCTTATGTTTGCGATGTCAGGATTCAGGCCCGTCGCAAACTCGAAGGATAAAAGAGCTTCCGAGAATTGGAGTTCATAGACCGAATTTATTTTGTTATTAAGTCTTTTATCAACTGAGAAATGGGCGGAAACATGCGTGTTCCGGAGTGATCGACGGACAGGCCTGATCCGTATTGACTTTGCCCGAACGAGTCGATAGAATAAATACAATTTGGTCACAATCGACAGGCGTGATTTTCATCTTTACAAGGAGAGGAGATCATGCTGAGAAAACTTAAGAAACTAAGCAACGTAGAAACAAGGCTTTTGCCGGCGGATCTTCGGATCTCGAACATCAGAAGTATTTTTCCTTCATGAATTCTCGGGTAACGCCGCGAATTGCCGAGTCTGATCGTTCGGCCCAAGTCATCTCCGAAGAGGTCGCCGATAAAAAGCTCCTCTCGGGATTTTCGTTAAAATTCGGATGGCAGACGTCGCCGGATCCGGGAGGATTCGCATATGCTTGGGTCGGAGGTCTGGCCTATGACCTCGGACTGAGCCGGAATGTCGCCCTCGGTCTGGAAATTATCCCCGCCTACCGGAATTATTCCGAGCTCGATATGACAATGATTCCTTTTTCTGGTTTCGCCAACCTGAAGCTGGGGTTGAACATCTTTCGTTCCGTCACTCTGTTCGTTGGGGCGGGAGGCGGGGCAGAAGCCGGCTATACGTCTATCAAAGAATCCGGGAAGACGTTTTCGGATTTCAAGGCTTTTTTCGCCTATCATGGGTTGGCGGGTGCCGAAATACGGTTTTCGGGTTTCGGCCTGATCGCCGAATTCCAGATGGTCAAAGCCAATGACCCCGATGTCGACCCGGACCAATGGCGTTACCTCGTGCTCTTCGGAGTTCGGTTCTAATAACCCGAAGGGCAGAGTTCCACGGGCTTGCCCGTGGGTCAATCGAAGCTTGAATTTTGATAAGTGCCACGGCTTTAGCCGTGCGTATCTACGAGAGATTTTCATGGGCTCTTTCTCCTTTCATAAGAGTTTCGGTTTCAATCCTTATAAAGGAAAAGAGCCCTTTTTTCTACCTCTCTCCAATTTCACACATAAAAGTTTACACTACCAATAAGATTTTAGTTGCGACTTCTTTGTCTTGCGCCTGTTAAACCTGATTTTTCCACTCAAGCCGTGTTCGCAACCTGTTCAAGCGAGTATCTTGCCTTAAATATCCATCATGTTGCAGCCTGCCAATGACTATACCGGGAATCACTCCAAGGCGATGTGATAATTCTTGGATTGAATTTTCGTTGATCTCACATGTCTTCAAAAATGTTTTAAGCTCGTTCTGGGGGATCAACAGCCTAGCGGCAAATTCATCGGCTTCTTTCTCTTCTTTTATTAGATCGGGAGCGGCATCGTCATCATCGATAAATATGGCTCGCTTGTTATGCAGAAAAATATGGGCTATTTCGTGAAAGAGGCTGAACCAGAAAATATCCGCCCATCTTCCGCGAATGCTCTTCACAATAACGGCTTTTTCTGGGTTGAGCCAAAACGTCGCCCCGTGGGCGTAAGTCCTAGGCAAATGAGGCATCAGAACAAATGCGATTCCGCAATCGGCCAGAGTGCTCTGCAATTTTTCCTCAATTTCTTCTACCGGCTCCAGGATGAATCCTCGAATTTTCGATAGACAAGCCTGTAAATTTTCTTTTAAAAAAGACTTGGTCACTATTTCTCCGGCATGCATTTGCGCGCTCTTAAGCCAGGCTGCGAGGGCATAGGGAGAAGCATCTTTGTTTCTCGAACAGCGGAAAGCCGCCGCATAAGCCTCGACGTTTGCCATATTGGCCAGTGCGGAGACGCCATAAAAAGCGTGGAGTTCACGAACTCTATCGATTTTATTCCGGGAATGCTTGACGAAACCCATTTTCGCCAATTCCCTATATGGTATTTGTTCGAGATAGGTCAGGTCGTTTTTCAATTGTTTTGTTTCCAATTGGCGAGCTTTGATTAGTTGAAATCTCGATTCTAATCCAGTCCAAATAGAAGCCGGTACACCCAGGGCTCTCTCGAGTTGAAGTGCCGTATCCGGAGTAATCGCCTTTTTGCCTGCGATAATTTCATTAATGGCCTGCGCCGGGCGGCCCATTCTACGACCGAGTTCCACCTGGCTGATGCCTTTGACGGCCAAGACTTCGGCGAGGTAATCGCCCGGCGGGATCGGCAGATTCGAAAATATTTGTTTTTCAGTCGCCATAGTGTTTGCTCACTTCCTCCACCCGCACGATTTCCATTGGTTCGTCTTGCAGAGTGAATATAAGTCTCCAAAATCCCAATAGTGTAATTGCATATTGTCCGGCTCGATCGCCCTTCAATTCATGACAATTTAGGCCAGGCCGCGCGGATAAATCTATCATGTTTGCGGTTTCTTGAATGATGTCGATACGTTGAATATATTTGCGGGCAACATCATTTCCCTATTCTCGGCTAGCCATTTTAAAATCTCTATAGAATTTGCCGAGCTTTTTCGTGCGAAATGTTACCTGCACTAAGGCCTTCCGATCTTAGAAAGATAGTCTTCATCCTTTGGGTGAATAATTATAGTACTATACGATGCTTTCAATGTCAAGCAATATCTTCACCCAAGGGGTGAATAACATAAATTGGTACTCTTCCATTTCGTATGGGGAAAATTGTATGGGAAACGATCCGGAAATGGCCTCGCTCCCCATCCGGGTTTTTCACGCCGTTCCCGAGCCCCCCCCATGGTCGCGGGGCGGGGTTTCCTGCCCTGCTCGAGTCTCTATTCCAGAACA
>Ga0315284_10013733_pt1 | contig 11541 bp, 10 predicted proteins | sample YL17G09_16_MG_FD_203696 | JGI IMG/M metagenome (GOLD analysis project Ga0315284, IMG submission 203696) | Sediment microbial communities from Yellowstone Lake, YNP, Wyoming, USA - YL17G09_16 | ecosystem: Environmental > Aquatic > Freshwater > Lake > Sediment | place: USA: Wyoming | collected... | reverse complement strand
GTATCATGCAGTCACCTTCTTACCTGTCACCTTCTTACCTTGACACACAACTCCGTTTTTCGTATATTCAACTCACCCGAAAGCGAGTTCTTGTGATTAACACTTGTCACCCTCATTTGGAGGTATCAATGAAGGCCAGTTCTTTCCTCATCGTCTGCGCGGTATTTTTCACTCTTTCCGGCATTCTCCACACTGAGGGCCTGACCGCGTCCCCCAAATCGGGGGGGCCTCCAGCGGTCGGCGGTCAAAGCCGATTCGCCGGATGGAATGTCGAGTACACGCTGCCTCAGGGATGGGCCGTTGCCCAGAGGGTGGGGCGTCTCCAGACGCTCGCCTCGAATACCGAGGCAGGTGCCATCTTCCTTGCTCCGGGAAGGTACCGCAACGGGAACGAGGCAATTGCTGACCTCTCGCAGTTCTATCAGTTGCTAAACCTCCAGGGCTATCCAGTGGAGCCGCCTCAAAGCACCACCATTGCCGGCCTGCAGGCCATTGCCGCCACCTACGTTAGCACGGACCAGACGGGACGCACCGTCCAAGGGCGGTTTATTTCGCTGCTCACCCCTCACGGCACCGGGCTCAACATGCTGGCCATGACAACGGTCGATCATATGCCCAAGCTCCGGGCCACGCTGGAGCGGCTGGCGGCCAGCGTCAAGGCGGAGCCGCCGGCAGTCAACCAGCAGGCCATTGCCGCCCTTGCAGGAACCTGGGTGCTGTATGCGGGTGCGTACGGCGGAGGCTCCTCCGCCACCGGCAGTACCTCAGACAGCCACGAGGAATCGGTGATCTCCGACGGCCGAGGCAATTACCGGTGGCAATCCTCCTCCTCTGTGTCGGTCACCACCCCGGGGTACAGCGGCGGCGCAGGTCGGGCCACGAGCGATGCCGACCAGGGAACATACACTGTCATCGACAGCACCCTGGTGATGAAGGGGACGAAGGGTCAGTTCACAATTGACTTCCAGATCCAGGGCAACAAGCTCGTGGCGGGCGGGAAGACCTATCTGCGCAACTGATACCCATTCGCACTCCCCTTTTGACCGATTGGCTGGCACAAATGTTTCTAACAGTGATCGTCAATTTCCATCGCCCCCTCTGAGTGAAGAGGAGCAGGTGAAAGCGTCACTCAGGAATAACCCGACACTTGCCGCCAAATCACCCAGATATTGACCCAGGCCCCTCGACCCTCCCCCCTAGACTTTTATCCCCGTTCACCGATAAGCTTGCTTTTTTCCATCCTCTATGCAAAGCCCAAACTCCTTCTTTGGGTTGTATTTTCTGTATTCGATATATATTATGAACCCCGCTTCACCAATGTGCCCGAGCTTTTACTCTGAACCTACTCCGAACAGGAAATTGGGGCCTACCAAAGATACGGAGGAATATAGAAAATAGGAATGGCCGACCAACTCATCGATTACTGGAGGACCCATAGGGAAATTCGCTTCGAAGAATTCGAAGGGAAGCCGGGCAGGATTATTAACGCCCGCCTTTTGGCCTGGTCCGACCTCCTCAACGGGATTGTGGCCATTGCCAAAAGATACCAACTTCGGGCGGGGATCGTCTCCGGATGTTTCGGCAGCCTCTCAAAAACCAAAATCCGGTGGGAAGAAAGGACCCTGGAGGGACCGAGGGACGACAAGCGCTCGGCCTCCCCGCTTCCTCGACGGCCCGATCACCTTTCTGTCTGTCCAGGGAAAGGTGGGAGTTCCCCGGCAAGGAGAACCTTTGATCAACATGCACGGGGCGGCGGCGGATACCAAAGGGCAGGTATGGGGCGGGCATCTATTCCGGGACGAGAACCCGACCTTTCCGGCCATGGACGTGGAATTTGGGGACGGGGAATTTAGTGGAAAATATGCACTTTGAGGTCGAGGGGCAGGCACAGGGGGGGTCTCGTGGGCTAAGATTGCCTGGATTTCGAGTCGAGAGTATGGGATTTTGATGGTGGAGATGGGAAAGCAGGTTGGCGGCTGCACCCCGGCGATCGCCAACGCAATTTGGAAAAAGGAGGAAGGAAGATTAAGGGGTGTCAATTCCCCCCTGCATCCCCTAATTCATTTTGTAGGTGGGAGTGTTAAATTCGGCATGAGGGCGAATTTTCCCTGGGAAAACGAAGAGTTCTTCCTCAAAGGAGGATTTGACATGGCCTGCCAAAAGGTGTATGTTTCAACCCATAATCGATAGGGTGGGTGTTTTTAGATATACTCCGGGTTCAGGAGTTTCCTTTTTATACGGATCCGTATAAGACGCTACGATAAAAAGCAATAAGGGACGCAAGTGACCGATATTGGAGGAATTATTGCAGAAATATTCGCCCTATCAACAGCGTGTTATACGGACCGGAAACCGATTTTCCGCATATTATGCGGATCCATCTAATCACTGTTGGGCCAGGAAATGAGCGACAATAATAGAACCACCAAGCACATAAGGAGAGACACTTGAGCCTGGAAGAACTCGAAACTGAGATCAAGAAACTAACTCTGAAAGAGAGGGCGGCCTTGGCTAAGTGGATAGTCGAGAGCCTCGACGACTTGTCCGAATCCGAGATTGAGGCTTTATGGGCCGAGGAGGCAGAGCGCCGCTTAGACGAGTTGGAGCAGGGGCTGGAGACTGAAATCCCCGCCGAAGAGGTGCTTCGCCGAGCGCGGGCTGCGATCTCGTGAAGCTCATTACCTTCCATCCCGAGGCGGACGCTGAGGTCACTGAGGCCGCTCAGTTTTATGAGACTCGTTCGCCAGGGCTAGGTTCCGCGCTTTTGGACGAGGTCCAACGATCACTTGACCAAATGGCGACGATGCCCGAGGCTTACCAGCAGATCGGAAGGAGAGTGCGGCGGAAGCCCTTGTGGCGGTTTCCCTACAACTTGGTCTATGCGGCCTACCCGGATCGAATTCGAATCGTGGCGTTCGCCCACCAGAAGCGACGCCCATTCTACTGGCGAAAACGACTGAAGGAAGCGAAGGAAGAAGGGAAAGACCCAACCCCCGCGTGAACCGGACGCTTTACAGCGCCGGTTACGCGGCACGTTGGGCTTGCATTCACCTCGTAATCCTCGGTTCTCGAATATTGTTCCTACCAATGAATTGTAGGTGAACTTTCGCAAATTTAGCAATCGGGAGAATTTCCCTTATAGGTGCGAGGGGAAGGAGTCAAATCTTTATTCTTGGCAATAATACATCCCGGTAACAGGAGTCCGAAATCATTTGTTCAAATCCTCTCATTGAGTGGAGATCAAGGAATTGACCCCATTTTCGCTAGAATCAGTTTTTCGATCGCCAGGAACTCCCGACAGCGTCCCCGCTTCTTGCAGCATCGAGCTTGGCTCTAGTCGGCCCAGGGTAGAAAGGGGGGAAAATCCCATCGTCATGCCCAGTCGAAGGACGGAAAAGAAGAATCAGCTGAAGATACGGGATGCTCGCAGTGAGGACCGCGATACCGCCCGAAAGATAACCCTTTCTGCTTTTCAGCAATATGCAGCCGTTATGCCTCCTCCCCGATGGGAAGGATACCGGGAGAATATCCTGGCCACGCTGACGGACGTAGCGCCGGCCGAACACATCGTGGCTGAAAAGGAAGGGGTCATCCTTGGGTCGGTTCTCCTGTACCCACCGGGAACCGCTTTCTCCACTCCTGATGAGGGCCCGCTCACCTGCCCGGAGGTGCGCCTTCTGGCCGTCGCACCCGAGGCCCGGGGTCAGGGCATAGGCACTGTGCTCATGAAGGAGTGTATTCGCCGTGCGCGCCGGCTGGGGGCCGCCTGCCTGAACTTGCATACGACCGACATGATGCAGGCGGCGATGCGTATGTACGAGCGGATGGGGTTTGTTCGCGCCCCCGAGCTGGATTTCCATCCGGCCCCGAGCGTCACCGTAAAGGCCTATCGTCTCGAACTCGGTTCTAGGTGACGAAATCTAGGGGGCGTTCATTCCGAATGTGCTTGACAAAACTTCCGGAAGAATTTCCTGCTACATGTATCGCTGTACTCTTCCATCCCGAATAGTACTGAAAAGCTGATTGGGTTTCTTAAGCTGATCGAGGTGAAGACCAAACCTTGACGTAAAAGGAGGTGAAGTTGGGCGCCCTGGCACTCGGTCCATTCTCTTTCTGTTCGTGCCTTTTGGTCACGAAATGATCATAATATACCCGGCCAAAAAAAGAATGGAAGCGGTCAACCCAACATGATCTTGAGCATTGATTTCCTGTCCCCGATCGTTGTAATAAATAAGAAGTATGAAAAGGAATGCCCGTTTGCTGCTGCTTGTTTTGTTGCTCATCTCTGTGGCCTCCTGTGCCCATGTCATTTCCCGGGACCTGAGGGACCAAGCCGATCCCTTCCTGACGGTACATCAGGCACTCAATAATCCAACCGAGTACAAGGGAAAAATCGTCATCTGGGGCGGGGAGATCCTCCGCACGGAAAACCGCCAGGACGGCTCAACGGAGATCGAAGTCCTGCAGAGGGCGCTCGACAGGTGGGAGGAGCCCAAGGATCCCTCCGCTTCCGAAGGGCGATTTCTGGTCCGCGAACAGAGATTCCTAGACCCCTCCATTTTCCGCCCCGGGATGAGGATAACCGTGGGCGGCGAGCTCCAGGGAGTGGAGGCAGTCCCCCTTGGGCAGATGGAATACTGGTACCCTCTCGTGCTGGCCAGGCAACTCTACCTCTGGCCCCCTTTCGACTATCCTTATTACTACTCTTATTACCCGTATTCTTATTACTACTACCCGTACGCATATTCCTTTTTCTTGGGCGGATTTTACGGCGGAGGCGGGTTTTATCGCCACCATCACGGGCACCGGGGCGGAGGAGGCTGGGGTGGCCGAGGGGGAAGACACAGGTAAGTTATAGTAGATAGTAAGCTTTCCCTTCCGTGGTCCAAATCCTACCAGGTTGACTGGCGGTCGCGCAGCCCAACCTTTCCTGCAGCGCGGCCAGCCAACGAATTATTGCAGCCGATGTAATGCACCCATGCAGAAACGTGGCCGCAGAGCCTGTCCTCGCCACCTGCGGGAATGAAGAAAAATGAAACCTCGCAGGGGCGGCAATCGCGGCTGAACACCGGTCGTGCCCATTCCCAATCAGAAATCCATGATCATCTAAGCTATCTCAGGCTGAAGAGCTGAGGTGAAATGGACGAATCTGCTAGCAGGGAGCAGGACTTTCGGGAAATGTGAGAAGTACTGAAAGAGTGATTTTGAAATTTTCTGCTGGGATTCAACATTTCAAACGAAAAGCAGCAAAATGGGCCTAAAAGGGAAGGAAATTTCCCACTTGACTATCCATTCGCATAAGAGTATTTTTTAATCGTCATTTTTATCCGTAGCCAAGTAAAACCAACAGCCTAAGTCCTAACCTTCTGGGTGATTTTATGATGAGGATTTTCAGGAAGATGCCGGTATGACTGCTCCTTGGGTTATATTTTCTTCTTTTTAAGGTTCTTTATTTTGGCTGTCTGTTAAGCAAGCAATTGCGAGTTTCCAAAGGGAAGGAACAATTAAGAGGTAGAAGGGGCCTTTGAGGAGGTCTGTGGCACATGGAACAGCAAATTCGCTTCTGTACCACGGGTGATGGAGTTCGCATTGCCTACGCTACGGTGGGCCAGGGTCCTGCGCTAGTTATCGCTCCAGGCTGGGTCAGCCATTTGCAGCTGCAGTGGGACTATCCGGCTGGGCGTGCCTATTTGGGAAAGGCGACTCGCCACCGTACCTTCGTGTATTACGACAAACATGGGTGTGGGCTTTCTGAGCGGAGCCGAAATGATTTCTCCATTGAATCGGAGATCCGACCACTGGAAGCTGTCGTTGATCATCTTAAACTCAAGCGTTTCGCGCTTTTTTCCTTTTCCCAAAGTGGGCCTATTGGTATAGCCTACGCGGTCAAACATCCCCGGCGTGTCTCGCATCTTGTACTTTTTGACACCTACGCCCGCGGTGAGGCGATAACCACGGATGAAATCAAGGCATCGTTTTTATCCTTAGTCCGAGCACACTGGGGAGTCGGTTCCAAGACCCTTACTGACCTGTTCTTACCCGAAGCTGAATTATCCGCAGTTCAATGGTTTACCCGGTTGCAACGTGAAGCGGCTACCCCTGAAATGGCCGCCCAAATAATGGAATTCACCTACCGCCTAAATGTGACCGACCTCCTTCCCAGAGTTCGGGTCCCTACCTTGGTGATGCACCGTCAGGGAGATCGGGCGATCCCCTTCCGGTGTGGGAGAGAGATGGCGGCTATGATCCCGAACGCCCGGTTTGTTCCTCTAGAAGGAAATATGCATATTCCCTTCTTTGGTGATGTCGATGCAGTGCAGCGTGTCATCGCTGAGTTCCTTGGTGATTCAATCGATGTTACTCCATCGAAACCAAATGCAAAACCTGACGCTCAAGAGCGAGATCAGACAGCGGGGGATGTTGCAGCCACGGAAGCACGTGCGCTGATTGCAGGCTCGGATGAAGTCGCGCTGTCGAGGTACCGCGTGGTTGGCAGTTATACTCGCTATGACGAGGCGGTTCGCAACACCCTGAAGGATGCGCGGACGAGGATCGCGGCTGGTTGCCTACAACCGAGCAGGAAGCGGGAGAATCATCTAATCTGGGCTGCACCTGGGAGTGGCAAAACATACTTCGCCCAGCAAATCGCCGCCTCGCTTCCCAGTACCATCCGCTATCAAGAACTCAACCTCGCTAAATGCAGTGAGCAGGAATTCCGTGTCGGGTTAAGCGGATTTGATTTTAAAGATGGCCCATGTCTCTGTCTAATCGATGAGTGTGATGCCAAGCCGCAGGAACCTTGGCCGTATGAGATACTTCTCCCCTACTTAGATGCTTCCGTCGAGCGAGGTACACCACTTGTGTTTGTCCTGGCCGGAAGCGGGGGTACGAATTTAGGTGAGATAAAGAAGCGGATTGCCGCCCGTCCCAAAGGGCCTGATCTTCTCAGCCGGATTCCAGCTGGTAATGAGTATGAGATCATGCCCTTAAACATTGGCGACCGCATTCTTGTTGTTTTGAGCCAATTCCGGGAAGTCGGAAAAGAATTCAATCGAGAAATCAGCTCAGTTGAAAAACTTGGTCTTTACTATGTCGCTCTCAATCCTCGCTTGGCGAATGCCCGTCAATTACGCGAATTTGCTGTCCGCGCTATTGAACGCGTGCCATCCAATGACGATCGTGTAAAATATGACCATCTTTTTAGTGCTGGAGATCCGGAGAACAAAGCCTTCTGGGTTCAAGCACAACCCACATCAGTAGCTCTCGTGAACTCCTTTGCAATGCTGAAAGATTAGGTACCCAAAAACACACTTTCAACCCATAATCTTCAATTCTTGAACATTTTCTCGGCGAAGATTTGTGAAAGCGTCACTCAAGAATTACCCGACGACTGCCGCCAAATCAAATGGAGATTCTGGACAATATTCCCTCCGGATATCCTTTACCTAAACGTTGCATAAAAATCTCTAACCGCATCACCCCCACCCTTCCCTCCCCCCTCCGAGGGGGAGGGAAGGGTGGGGGGGCAAAAGGCACCCGAAGTAAGGTCCCGTGACCATCGCAAAAATCATTTTTCCATTATGCCTGGAAGGGCCCAAGCAATAATTCATGAAATTCTTATGCACCTATTGAGTTTATTTTGATTTTCATTCTTTCCCCAAGGTATAGCCTATACAATTCAAAAGCTGGTATGGGAAAAAATCCGAGAAGAGGCCCCGCAGAGTGAGCTTGTACAAGGCACACGGGGCTTTCTGTTGACAAACAAAATATTTTTGTGAAATATTATCCCCTGAATATCCCGATTTTCCCTACAAAAACAGGTGCCGATTAGAAAGGAGCCACGATGCCATTTGAAAAAGAGTTAGAGGATCTAAAGCGCCGCAAAGAAAAAGCCCTGCAGATGGGAGGGCCGGAAAAAGTTCAACGCCAACACGACCAGGGCCGGCTGACCGCCCGCGAACGGATCGAACAACTTCTTGATCCGGGGAGTTTCCTGGAAGTTGGGATGTTCAACTGTTCGGACATGCCCGGCATGGAGGATAAGACCCCCGGGGACAGCAAGATAGCCGGGTATGGCAAGATCAACGGTCGCATGGTCGCCATCATTGCCAATGATTTCACTGTATTGGCGGCAACTTCCAGCAGGGTCGCGGGAAAAAAGGAAAGAGAATTGACCTTTCTGGCTGAACGAAGGGGGTTCCCGATCATCTATCTCGGCGAAGCCGGCGGAGCTCGCATGCCCGATATTATGGGGTCGAAGGGCCTAGCCTCAATCGGGGGAGGCGGGTTCGATACATTCAGTCAGCATTTTAGCAGGATTCGAAATACTCCCACGGTAACGGGCATTATGGGCGAGTGCTACGGGATGCCCACCTGGATGGCCTGCCTGGCTGATTTCGTCGTCCAGGTAAAAGGAAGCGCCATGGCTGTTTCGGGACCTCGCGTGTTGGAACTCGCCATCAGTGAAAAAGTCACCAGTGAAGAGCTTGGAGGCTGGAAACTTCACAGCGAAGTGACCGGAATGGCCGATCGGGTGGCTGAAAATGAACGGGAATGTTTTGCAACCATCAGAGAATTCCTTGATTATATGCCATCTCATTGTGGAGAGCTCCCTCCGATGAAACCGGCGCCCGAAGGATCGGGAGAAGGAAGGGATCGAATCCTAAATATTCTCCCGGAAAAACGGAACCGGGCTTACGATATGAACCGGATTATCAAAATAATCGTCGATGAGAGCAAGATTTTTCAAATAAAGCCTTCTTTTGGCAGAACGGTAATAACCTGTCTTGCTCGAATAGGAGGGAGAGTCGTCGGCATTGTTGCCAATCAGCCTCTGGTGAACGGCGGGGCCATGGATACGGATGGGATCGATAAGGTTACCAGCTTTTATTGCCTCTGTGATTCTTTCAACATTCCTCTCCTATTCCTCCATGATATTCCGGGTTTCCTTGTGGGAAAGGAGGCCGAACGAAGACGGGTTGGCGCCCGAGTCATAAACAATATGAATGCCCTTGCTCAAGTAACCGTCCCCAAAATATCCGTCATTATCCGCAAAAGCTATGGAATGGCTTTCTGGAATATGGCGGGTTCAGGGTGTGCCACAGATTTCCTGGTGGCTTGGCCAACGGCAGAGATGAGTTTCGTGGACCCGGAGGTGGCCGTCAATGTGGTCTTCGGAGGAAAGGTAGAGCTTTCTTCAGAATCGAAAGCCGAAAAACAAAAGCTCCTGGAGCAAATGATTAAAGATTCAGCCCCCTATGCCGCGGCTGGGATGCATTACATTCACGACGTGATCGATCCGCGGGAAACTCGGCAATACATCATTCGGGCCCTGGAGTTTTGTCAGGAAACGAAGAAAAAGGGGATCGGGGAACATCGTCTGGCGAATTGGCCGACGAAATTTTAAGATTGGGAACTGAGCAAAAAGCGATCCTCGACCTATATTCCCCTGATTTTCCAAAAGGGGTTCTTTCTCCAAGAATCGTCATTCTTTCAAGGCATAATGCCATGCTTGTAAGTAACCGGAAGGGGGTTTCCCCGAATTGCTCCCAGAACCCGTGCTAAGCGATCCCGAGTTTCGTTTGGGTGGATGATTTCGTCCACCTGGAAAGACTCAGCGGTGGCAAAAACATCATCATAAGTTTCGTGACCCTTTTCCAGGTTATCCATATCAGCGCCGCCGGTCTCAAGGTCTCGATGATGCGCGGCGCGAATTGCGCCAGACATGGGCATGGTGCCGAATTTGGCTGTTGGCCAGGCCAGGGTTAGAACTTGGCCCATCCCCTGACCGCACATAGCCACCCCTCCCATGCCGAAGGTTTTCCGGACCACGATACTGACCATCGGAACCGTGCTTTGCCCCAGGACATAGGCGATCCTGAGGCCGCGCCGTAATATGTTCTCCCGTTCGGCAGTTCTTCCAGCCATAAAGCCCGGCACATCCGCAAAAAAGATCAATGGAATGTGGAAGGCATCGCACACCTGAATAAAGCGCGTCGCTTTATCGGAAGCGGCGGCATTGAGTACCCCCGCGTTAACAAGCGGCTGGTTGGCAACAATTCCTACGACATAACCGTCGATTCGCGCCAGGGCCGTGATCATGCTTTGAGCATAAGTCGGCTTAATTTCAAACAGACTCTCCCGATCAACGATAAAATTAAGGATCGGGCGCATATCATAAGGTCGTTTAAAATCCTTAGGAATGAGGCTGAGGATATCGCCAGGGGCTGGAGGCCGGATCTGCTCCGGGGAGGAACGGGGCGGGAGCTCCCAGCTGCTCTGGGGGAAATACGAAAGATAGCGCCGGACCATATCAAATGCCGCTTCCTCACTGGGAACCTCGTTATCTGCCAGCCCGGTCAGATAGCAGTGAATTTTGCTGCCGCCCAGTTCTTCTTTAGTGATCTTCTCTCCTATGGCGGCTTCAACGATCGGCGGACCTCCTGAGGCGAGCATGCTAATTCCTTCAACCATGATCAGAAAATCCAGTAGCGGAGCCATTAAAGCCGGCCCCCCGGCGCACGGGCCCAAAACAACTCCGATTTGGGGCGCCTGTCCTGATAACTGGGACATCTTGAGGAAAAAATCCCCACCGACCCAATAACCCCGAAGGTTCTCTTCCACCCGGGCGCCCACGCCATCCAACAACCAGATCATGGGGAGTTTTCGTTTCAGGGCAATGTCCAGAAGACGGTTCCTCTTAACCATCCCGATCCTGCCCTCAGATCCCCCCATCACCGTAAAATCCTCGGCTCCCAGGAGGACCTCACGGCCGGAGATCCGACCATACCCAACGATCAGCCCATCCGCGGCCGTATACCGGCCAGCCATTTGGATGCGATCGCTCTGGGCCGTCGCCAGGATTCCCAGCTCCAAAAAGGATCCGGGATCTAAGAGCTTTTCAATTCGCTCTCGAACGGTCAATTTTCCCAGCTCTTGCTGGCGGAGGACTCTTTCAGGCCCGCCCATGCCCAGGGCTTTTTTCCGGCGCTGCGCAAGCGCGTCGAGTTGCGGTTGCCATCTTGAAGAACTCATAAGAAATTCCCCGTGAAAAGGATCTCGTTCATCCCTTATGTTGGGCTGAGGGATCAGCTTCCTTGAGTTCGAGGAAGAAATCCCAAACTTTAAAAGGGATGACGGCTTTCCCTTAACCTCACCCGATCCATCTCTTTCTTCGCTTGTAATGTTTTACCTGTTTATAACTTTTCTTTTGGCCAAGCTGGCTGAGACCCAAATAAAACTCCTTGATATCTTCGTTTTCCTTCAGTTTTTCCGAAGGGCCGTCCAGAACGACTCTTCCATTCTCCATTACGTATCCATATTCAGCGATTTCCAAGGCTGCTTTGGCATTTTGCTCCACGAGAAGGATCGAGGTATGTTCCTCAAGGTTTATTCGAGAAACGATTTTAAAGATTTCTTTCACCAATAGAGGGGCAAGTCCCATCGAGGGCTCATCGAGGAGCATCATTTTAGGGCGAGACATCAGGGCACGGCCGATGACCAGCATCTGCTGTTCCCCGCCGGAAAGATAACCGCTGGTTT
>Ga0315284_10013732_pt1 | contig 11542 bp, 12 predicted proteins | sample YL17G09_16_MG_FD_203696 | JGI IMG/M metagenome (GOLD analysis project Ga0315284, IMG submission 203696) | Sediment microbial communities from Yellowstone Lake, YNP, Wyoming, USA - YL17G09_16 | ecosystem: Environmental > Aquatic > Freshwater > Lake > Sediment | place: USA: Wyoming | collected... | reverse complement strand
GGTATTCAGCCATCCGCGAAACCGCCTTACCGCCAAGCGTCCTACCCCTTGTTTCGCCTGGAATAAGGCATTTCCTGCCGGCTTAATCGCGGGAAGGCGCGGCCAGGTCCGCTGCTAGTGAGAAATACCACCGATCTACAGGCCGGGGAAGGCAGGATTTTTTCGATACACTCTTGATCACCGGGACGGGCCGGCGCCGATAGTCGGCGCGCTGATCGCAGGACGCGATGACCCGCCGGGCGGTGCGTTCGCGCAAATGCGGTTGAGACAGCGTGATCTGGATGGCCGCCCGGGTTGCTGGAGGTGAACCGCGATAGGTGACGAATAAAGCGCAGGAAAGTCGTGGAAAGGAGCCGTCACATGTCCGAGGTGATTCCATCATACTGGCAGTGGTTCAAGGAGGCTCGCTTCGGGCTGTTCCTCCACTGGGGGCCGTATGCGGTGTATGGGCGCGGAGAACAGGTGCTGAATCGCGAGCACCTCGATCATGACGAATATTGCGTCACGGCGTGCGGCTGGAATCCCGCGCATTACGATCCCACCGTGTGGGCCGCGACGGCGCGGCAGGCCGGGATGAAGTATGCCGTGCTCACGGCCCGCCATCACGACGGCTACTGCCTGTGGGACACGCAATACACCGACTACTCCAGCGCTCGCCAGGCGCCGAAGCGGGATTTCGTGCGCGACTACGTGGAGGCGTTTCATGCTGCCGGCCTGCGCGTCGGTCTGTATTACTCGCTGATCGACCTGCGCCTGCCCGGCTGGCTGGACGGGCCGGAAAAGGACCCGGCGGGCTGGGCGCGGGCCAAACAGTATGTATACGATCAGGTGCGCGAGCTGCTGACGGACTACGGCAAGATCGACGTGATCTGGTTCGACGGCCTGTGGCCGCGCACCGCCGCCGAGCTGGAGAGCCGCAAACTGATCGAGATCATCCGCGGGCTGCAGCCGGAGATCCTCATCAACGACCGCCTGGAATGGCCGCAGTTCTCCTATTACTGGCAGCTCGCGGGGCATCCCGGCGTGCCGAAGAAGGAGGAGATCGGCGACTTCGGCACCGCGGAGCAGGGCATCTACGCGCGGCCCGGCTACCTGTGGGAATCGTGTCAGACCAGCACCTGGCGGCTGTGGGGCTACACCCGCGGCGAGCGCTGGAAGAGCGCGGAGGAGATCATCGACCTGCTGGTGGAATGCGCCGGTCGGGAGGGCAATTTGCTGCTGAATGTCGGCCCGCAGCCCGACGGTCAGCTCCCACCCGAGTTTGTGGAGCGGGTGACACGGATCGGCCAGTGGCTGGACGTGCACGGCGAAGCGATCTACGGCAGCGAGCGCGGCAACGTGACGGAATTTATCACGCGCGGATGGCAGACGGTGCGCGGGAATAACCTCTACCTGATTCTGCGCTTCCCCGACGGCCGGCCGGAGATGCGCGTCGCCGACCTGGCCGTGCCGGTGAAACGCGCGACGTTGCTGACCACCGGGCAGGAGCTGCCGTTCACGCAGCAGGGGGAAGAGCTGACCATCCGCAATCTGCCGCCGATGCCGCCGGCGGCGCTGTTCCCGGTGATCAAGCTGGAATGCGCCGGCAAACCTGCCGGCGGCGCCTGGGCGCAGCACCGCATCTGGGGCGACGATGCCGCCACCTTCGCCGCCTGGGCGCGCCGCCGCGGCACCTCCGTCTGGACCGACGGCCGGGAGCGGTGATGGACAAGCAGTCGGGTTTCACTTGAAACTATGGAATTCCGGCGGTTGCATAATGATATTGCGGATAAGACGAATTCCGATAAACTCAAAACTTAAAACTCAAAACTCAAAACTTGATTACTCCTCCACCACTCGCCAGTTATTCGGCGCCAGCAGGCCGTAACGGTCGGTCCGCCGCGGGCGGTCGCTGACGTTCGCCACGATGCGCGTGCCACCGGCGAAGACGGTGGATTGCACGGAGTAGTCGTCGGTGACGAACTCGAAGGAGACCATCTCCTCACGGCCGATCTTCCGATGCAGGCGCGCTACCGGCAGCGCGAGCTGCAGGGCGTGCTGCACGGAGGCGTCGTTCAGCCGGATGCAGTAGGAGAAGGTGCGGCGGCTGGCGACGTCCACCCAGGCATATTGCCGCCCGAAGGGAAAGACGTTGGGCGGGCAGCCATACAGTGCATCGGTGACCGCCTTTTTCTCCCCCATGCCGGCGCCGGTGACCAGCCCGAGCCCGTCCTCCCGGCAGCCGAAGCCCGGCGTCTCGTTGTAGGTGTTGATCTCCCACCAGTTGTGCACGCAGGAGTCGTGGAAGACCAGCATGGTCAGCGGCACCGGGATCAGCCGCCGGTTCCCCCACCCAGCGTGTACCTTGGAGGAACCGCCGATGTCGTAGGCGGGCGTATACCAGCCCGCGAAGTTTTCGCTGCTGACGATGCGGTTGCCGTTCGTCTCCGGGCCGAGCAGGCGGCGTGTATAGTCCACACCTTCGCGATCGCCGATGGGCCGACCGCCGTGCAGGTCGTGGTCGGCACGATGACATTCCGCCCCCTGGCGCCAGGCGTTGACGTCGTAATGTATCCAGTCCATCGCCGCCATGTCGCCGGCGAAGCGCTTCTCCATCTGTTCGATCTGATACGGCGTGCAGACGTTGTACCACTGCTGCTGGTCGATGCGCCAGTTGGGCTGAAAACTGCCGTCGGCATTCCCGGCAAGGCCCCGGCGTGCCTCCACCGAGCCGTCGTCCAGCCACTCGATCTCCCAGCCCCACGGACCGACCAGCGCACCGTCCACCGCCTTCACGCGGCCCAGCTCGTCGTCGGACAGCCACACCGGATCGTCGCCGCCCATTTTGAAGTCAAGCGTGCGCTGGCACATGCGCAGCGGGTAGTAGAGTACCGTCTCGAAGCCGTAATCGCGCAGGCGCTGAGCGTCGGCGGCAAAGTCGATCTCCGGCGCGGCGTTGTAGCCGGTGAAGGCGATCAGCGCGCCGAACAGCTTCTCCAGGATCGGCTTGCGCGCCAGCTTCTCCGCCCAGGACATGAACTCGCCGCGCTCGATCAACCGGGTGCGGTAACGTTTGGCGGCGGCAGTGATGCCGGTATCCACCGGATACAGGCGCGCCTGCCGCGCGAACCAGCCGTGCACGTTGCAGCGCTGCTGATCGAAATAAAAGTAGGGACCGTCGGCAGCCGTCTCGCCCATCACGCCCAGCCAGTTGCTCACCGTCTCCTGCACGGTCAGCAACCCGCCCCGTGTGGCAAGGACGGCAACCATGGTCATTTGCCACCGGTGGGACGTTTCCTCCCAGTCCTCCCCGTCGCCGCGGAAGAGCTGTCCCTGGTGCAGCGGCAGCAGCACCCGCGGAAGTTCCCCCTTCGGCACGAAGACGCCCGGCAGCGGCACGGCGGTCACATCGTCCGAAGTGACGTCCAGCGTCACCTCAAGCCCGTCGGGCAGCAGTTGCCAGGTGTAGCGGGCAATGCCGCCGGGCAGCGCGCGCTCGACGACGAGGGTATCGCCTTCCCGGCGTACTCCCGCGGCCGGCAATGGGATGCGCGCCGTGCCGGCGCCGGTCAGGCAGTTCAGGCGCTCCTCGTCCAGCCGCCAAGTGACGTTGCGGTAAAGGTCGGCGATCGTCAGGGTGGAGCCGTCGTCGTTAACGGTGAGATGGATCAGGTTGTTGTGCAGCTCAAGCATTGAAATATTCCTTTATGAGTCGGACGGATCGGACCGATCAGACTGATCGGACGGATCGGAAAGTCTTCCAGCCGTTAAAAGACGGGAGGGGTTGGCGAAGACCGTGAGGCGATCTTCGCGGAGGAAGCCGCAGAGGGTGATCCCGCAGCGGGTTGCCGCGTCGATGGCGAGTGAGGAGGGGGCGGAGACGGCGGCGATCAGCTCGATGCCGGCGCGGGCGGCTTTGGCGACCATTTCCAGGCTGACACGACCGGAGAGCACCGCGCCGCAGCCGGCGGCCGGCCTTTCGGTCAGCAGGCACTGGCCGATGCATTTATCCAGCGCGTTGTGCCGGCCGATGTCTTCGGCGAAGGCGACGATCTCGCCATCCGCGGTGAAGATGGCGGCGGCATGCGTCCCGCCGGTCTGTGCGAAGATCGCCTGGCGCCGGCGCATCTCCGCCTGCAGCGCGAGCAGCAAGGTTGCCGACACGGTCAGTGCCTGTCCGACGGACGGCAGCGATGCCAGCAAGGCGTCGATATCCACGCAGCCGCACAACCCGCACGAGCTGGCGACGATCATATTCCGCCGCGGGGTTCTCTCCAGAAGGCGCCCCAGCCGCAGGCGCACGGAGCCCGGATCATCCTCGCAGTGGTAAAGCACGTCGATATCGCGCAGGCTGCCGATGAGACCTTCGGAGAACGCGAAGCCGACGGCCAGCGCCGCCGTGTGGGTCGGCGTGCACATGAGCGTATATTCACCGACTCCGTCAATGGTGATGGTGAGCGGTTGCTCGATCACCACCCGGCAGTCCTCGTGGACCGTCGAAAGGTCCGCGGCTGCAATGCGCACAGCCCGGCATTCCTGCACAGCGGAGACCGTCTGCTGTTCGAATGACATCGGATCGGTGTTTTTCACGGATAACAGCTTACTACGAATTCCGGATGCGCTCAAGGTCGAAGACGCCGGTATCGGCTCGGAAAAACAAAGCGGCAGGCTTCCTAAAAGTTGCTGCGCGTGGGCGAACGGTTGTCGCGGCAGTAAACGTCATCACATGCACTCTATCGCCACCTTCCCCAGTTCCTTCGTGTGAATGGTCGCGGTTCCGCCGTCGAAGGTGAACTCCACCTGTGGCTGTTCCGCGCCCTGGTAGGGGTAGAGCAGCGCGGCCATCTGGCGAGCCAGGGTCAGCACGGAGTCCGGATCGCTGTCGTTGAACGCGACGTGCTTGCCGCCATCCGGGGTGATCGTCTGCTGGCTATACTGCACCATCTTCCGCAGCGTTTTCAGCGTCTCCGGCGTCAGGTCCATCCCCAGCGCGCAGGGAGCGGCAGGCGTTGGCCAGGCTGTTCACCACGTTCTCGAAGCGAGGGGTGCGCGTCACCGGGTGCTGCACCAACGCGCCGATTTACGCCCCCGCGCGCATCGGACTAGCCACCGGCCTGCAGCCGGCGCGGTTGGGGGCGCTGGGCAACGACGCCTACCTGCCGCGTACCGTGCCCACTTATTACCAGCGCCTGCGCGACCACGGCTACCGCGTTGGGTGCGTGGGCAAGCTGGACCTGGCGAAGCCCGATCCTTACAACGGCCGCTACGGCGACCGCCCGTGCGTCTACAGTTGGGGCTTCACCCACCCGGAGGAATGCGAAGGCAAGATGCACGCGGGCGGGCACGCCACGCCGGTCGGTCCCTACACCTTTTATCTGCAGGAGCGCGGCCTGCTGCAGCGCTTCCACGAGGACTACACGGCGCGCTCCGCGAAGGGGTGGGTCAAGGACGCCTCCCACGACTCCGTGCTGCCGGCGGAAGATTTCGAGGACGCCTACATCGGCCGCCGGTCGGCAGAATGGATCAAACGGGTGCCGGATGACTGCTCGGCGCTGGCCATACCGCGCGCTACCTCGGCGACGCGCTGATGCCCGACCCGCAGGTACTGGATGCGGAAGCCGCGCGATGATTTTTGCGGCGCAGACGGGAGGTCGAGATGAAAGAACGCTATCCGCGGCAGATTACCGGCGGCAGCGACCTGCTGCTTGAACAGTCCAGGAAGCCGTCGCCGGAGGAAGTCAAACTACGGCAGGAAGCGGAAGCACGCAAAGACCGCCTGCTGGCGCAGTCTCCGTTCCCCGGAACCATGACGCTGGTAATGCCGCAGGAGGTGGAAAACCGTGGACGACCATGAGGGGTCATCTTCAGTTTTCAAAGAGGGAGAGAGGAGCATGGGCGCCGAGAGGGCGAAAACGGGGCACCAAAAGCAAAACCGCCGGAGAGAAATACCTCCGGCGATGAAGTTGGTAAGGCATTCGATACCGACAAAAAACGAAGACACGAAATACCAGTATATTTATCTTCGTTTCCGGAAAGCCGTGGACTGAGAGGTTAAAAGATTGCAAAGAATACCAAATTGTCGCCTGATTGTGATCCCGCCCATCGTGGTGGATGACGCCTGGGTGTGGGTGAACGGCCAATACGCCGGCAAGCGCGGCCACCTGGACTCCTACTACCGTCCGGCGCCGGTGGAGTTCGACGTGACGCCCTATGTGCAGCCCGGTCGAACCAACACCGTCGCCGTGCGCGTCACCACCGGCTTCAACAACGCCGGCTCCACCGACGGCTTCATGGGCCGCCTGTTCCTGTATAGCCCGGTAGCGGGGAAATAATCCCGGGGCGCAGACCAATAGGCATGAATCGCCGTCTGCGTCCTACCCGGATTATACCTGAAGCGCACACGCACCCGTAAAGGGATGCGGCTACGTGCACATCATGCATAATCCGGGCAAAACATCTCCTCCAACAATCCCACGCTGGTATCGACGATGGTCTGCAGCGCTTCGGGGACGAGTTTGGACCAGTGGCTGGTGACCGTTTCGAAGCCGCCGCGGGCGATGGCGGCGGGGGTGGGAATGTAGCCCACGTAGCCGTTGGACATATGCGCCACCTGCGTATAACGCGCCGGCGAGCGCAGTTTGATCTCCAATTGTCCCTCCACAAACGGCTCACCGGTCAGCGCGAGGAGCGCGACGTCGCCGATGCGGAAGGCCTGCACCTCGTAGTCGTACCAGGATTGGCGCGCGCGGTGGAGGGCGAGATCGACGCGGCTGATGGCGTAGATCCACTCCCAATCGATGCGCGTGCGCTCGTCGTCGAGCCACATCGGGGTCGGGTGGGCGTCCAGCAGGCGTTGGGCGGCATCGACGATCGCTGGGTCCAGTTTACGCAAGGGGATGCGCACGATGGCGCGGCGGACGTCGAGGGGGAGGCCGGGGGCGTCTTCCATCCCGTCGAGAAGGTCGCAGGCGTCGTCGGTGAGTACGCGACCCATCGCGCGATAATCGTGGGTCTGCTCCGGGGCGAGGGGGTTGCGGGGGTGCAGGTTGCCGCAGCAACCGTTCATCACTAGCGGCACGGCGTCGTCGCCCAATACCGCGGCCATGCCCGCGGACCAGACCCCCGGCCAGCCGTTGGCGATGGTGAACTGATCCACCTCGTGGCAGGGGTGGCAACTGAAGTGCATGAGCGCGGCCACGTAACTCCCCGCGGCGTCCCGCAGCGTGAGCAGGCTGACTTCGGGGTCGATGGGTCCTTCGATCTGCAGAATATCTGGGCCCGCCGGGTGCATCATCGCCGTGCCGTTGCGCATGATGCCCCGCCGGTTGAAGGCAATGCGTCCCTCGATGGTCCGACCCACGCGCGCGGTCACCGGGCGCACTGCCGCCAGCGCATCGCCGATAGCGCGGATCACGCCATCGTAGAAGCATTCGTTATACGCCGGGTCGCCGCCGAGCACCCACTCCAGCTCGTCCGGCACATACCGCCGCCAGAACGCTTCGTCCAGGCAGAAACAGTGGCCGACGGACGGCGCGTGATGGTTTTGCGTGCAGTTGACGATCACTCGCGCCGAGTCCAGCCCGAAGCGCGCCTGCGCCCGCCGCCGCACCTCCTCCGCGCAGTCGCCACGCGCCATTGTCGCGTCAGTGCTGATCACGCACAGCCGCTCTGCGTCGCTTTCCAGGATCAGCGCGCGCGCAATGAGCGGATCAGCAAAGACCGTCGCCGGCCGCCGCACGCCGATATTTCCCGCGATCTGCGTCCCCGGCGCCGGGGTGATGTCCGCCGCCGCCGCGCCGGCGCACAATAATGTTCTGTTCATCTCGCACCACTTCTTTATAAATAAGGGAACCGGTTCATGCCAACATCATTTGCCAATCATCGGCCTCGGTAATCGTGAGCGTTATAACGCTTTGACTTCTCGTCTTCTCGTTGCATGACTCGATCCGGGGGAGATCAGACAGCAAATTTTGCTATACAATCCACTCTACCCTGTTTGGCACTTATCTCATCAGTAGGTATTGATCACATGCCGGCGAATCGGTCCCTGGTCCATCACATATAGCCAGTCCCACATCCGCCAGCGGTCCATGACTCGATTAAGATCGCGATTGCCAGGGTGATACACCTTCTCGGTCGCCAGGCGCGTGCGGGTGATCATCTCTTTGTGTTGATCCTCCGTGAGCGGCCCACTCTCCAGGTGGGCCAGCAGCTCGATGTAGGCATCGCCTTCCTCCTCGCTATCTATCACCTGTCCCAACGTATTGCGGCCAAATTCATGCAGCGAATCCTCGGGCCAATGGATGAAGTGGGAGAAGGCCAGGTAATTGAGCAGCCAGGGCGTATGGCGCGGCGTCACCTCGCCATGCACGGAGACGCCTTCCAGTCCGGCACGATAGGCGCGGAGGCATCCTTCCTTAATCGTGCTGATCACCAGTTCATACCGATCCAACGTACAGTCATTCCCCTGGTGGAGAAATCCCACGTGGCGTGTCCCACTCGGTGGGACGATACCTTGGGGCCACTGCGGGATGTCCAATGCCGCCGCCGGCGCGCCGTCGTCCAGATAGGCCAGCAGCGGCAGCGGTCGCAGGCGCTCATCCGCCGCGTCCCGCTGGCGCACCATCCCGGTCAGCGTCCACTGCGCGAGCGATTGCGCCGGCGCCCGGTCAAAGATCGCCGGTCGTTGGCAATACATGCTGGCGATCTGGACTTCACCCGGTGACATATTTGCCATGTCGCCATCGGGGAGAAAACCGGTATACGCCGCCCAGGTGATCAGCTTGTCTGCCAGCATCCCGCTCAAGGTCTGCAACGCCGGCACGTAACTCATCGCCTGGAGACGGAAGAAGTCCGGATCGCCGACCGGCCAGTCCGCCTTGTGTTTATGGCAGCGCGGGCAATGGCAGACCATCAAGTCGCCGTTCTCCAGGTTAATCCCGCCGATGGCAAATTCGCGGAACAGCCACGCCAATCCTTCCGTCATCCACGCGCGGAACGCGGGGTGGCTGGGACAGGCGCTCCCCGGGCGGGCGGAGCCGTCCTCGTTGATCATGTAGGCATCCGGGTTCTTTTTCAGGAACGACTCAATATTATACGGGTGATCGCCTTCATAGTAGACGCCCCCATAATGCGTGGTGCCGACACCCGGCATGATTGCTACATCACGCGATGCGGCATATTCGGCGACGCGTTTGGCAAACTCCACTCCACCATGCGCGTCGCGTAGGAATCCCCAGATGACGATCCCTTTGACCCCGAGGCCGGCTGCCAAATCGGATAACCGCCGATAGTCCTCCACGAACGTCTCAGGCTGTTTCAAGTAGCGATTGTAACACCCGAAAATCTGGTTCCCCGGGTCATCCAGCACGAAATTCGTTTTATGATCCCACGTCCAAAAGTAGGAACCGGGCAGTGCGGGTGTCGGACGCTCAAGTTGCCAGGTCATGTGATAATTCTCCTCGTTGGGGTGCTATCGGCGGCAATATGATGTATAAAGTCGCCGGTCAGCTCGTAGCCGATGGCCACAGCGATCTCCAATACGTCGGCGTCGCCAGTCAAGCAGTAATATTGCAGTAATCCCTGCGACGCCGGCCAGAATTCCAGCGCAACAGCCGTTCCGTCAGCGGCTAATCGCTGGGGGCGATGACTGCCAGCGATGCGGCGTCGGACAGCGTGCCGCGGGTAAACGGCATACCGATCACGACCGGCAAACCATGCTCATCAGCGGCAATAATCTCAATGCGAGGGTCAATGCTCTGCATAATTCATCCATTCAACAGCAAGGGTAATCGCGGATTCACTGCGCATGGGAAGCGATTCATGCCGGGACTATAGCACAAAGAATCCTTTCAGGGAAATGCCCGGCACCTGATGAATGGCGGCCATTCCAAATCAACGCTCAAGATAGTGGGACTCCCGGCAGGAAGTCTTCTGAAGCAGAGGGAACAGTAGCCAGGTGTAGTTCCCTGCACGCCAGCTTGCCAACCATCCCCGCCGGGAGTCCGTATATACAGTGGCGGTTGGTTACACGATGCGCGCGTGGCACTGTCTGAAAGGGAAGGAAAGTCGATGGCCTGGCAACTCGAACGCCCCGAACCGGCGTTTCCCATCAGCTATTGCTGGACCTGGGACCACAGCACCAACTGGGTGCTCGATGATCCCGGCGTGTTGAACTTCGGCTGTAATAATGCCTATATCAAACAACCGGAGACCTACCTGGAAGATTACCGGCGGCTGACCGACTTCGCCGCCGGCCTGGGCATCGGCGGCATCGTGATCTGGGGATTCCTGCGCGATTCGCACGGAGGCGTCGAGTATGCCAAACAGGTGGCGGAATATGCCGCGGCACGCGGGGTGAAAATCCTTCCCGGCGTCGGCACCACGGCATACGGCGGCATATATTATGATGGCGAGCATCGCTATCACCTGCCGACTTTCCTGAAACATCACCCGGAAGCGTATATGATCGACGAAGACGGGCAACCCATTCTCACCAGCGCCTGCCCGAGCAATCCTGCTTTTCGTGACTGGTTGTCCGAGGGGATGCAGTGGCTGTTCCGGGAGTTCCCCATTGGCGGAGTGAATATTGAGAACGGTGATTTTATGGTCTGCCATTGTCCGGCCTGCCAGGCGCACAAGGCGAGCTGGACGCACGACGAGCCGGATTATTTCCGCCAGCAGACCATGAGCTACGTGCCCGCGCTGGCAGTCGTCGCCGAGGTGCCCGCGGAGATGTGGCTCACTTACGCCACCTACTGCGGCTTCATTCCCGGCGACAACGGCCTCAACTCGGAGTGGAACATGCTCACCATGGAGTGCGAGCGACCGTCCGTAGTCGACCTGGTGCCGCAGCGCGCGATTGCGCAATGGACGCTCACCAACATGCTGCGCGGTTCCACGATCAAAATTCCCGAGCAATTGCCGTTGCCGCTGCTGGCCTACCTGGAGAACGGCGCGCCGCCGGAAGCGCTGGATACCCCGCAGTGGCCCCAGGGGGTGAAGCCGCCGGCGGGTGTGCACAACGTGTGTTATATGCACCAGGCCAGCCAATTCCATCAGCATGAATGGGTGAAACTGGGTGACCGCGCATTGGGCCGCTACGATCTGGCGGTGAGTTCCATTAAAGAAGGCTGCCTGCGTGCGTATCGCGCGGGTCTTGAGGGCATCGCCTTTTATGGCGAAGTCACCCCGCGGCATATCCCGTATGCGCTGAATTATCTCGCCTTTTCCCATTTCATCCACTGGCCGGAAGACTCGCTGCGCGCATTCGGCCGCAAGACGCTGGGTCAGGTCTTCGAGGACGAAGAGGACGGCGAAGTCTTCGCCGAATTGCTCGCATACTGGGAAAGCAAGTCGCTCTCCGCGGCGCACCGCGATGAAATGGGCAAGCGATTTTATCACCTGCGGGGAAGGGTTTCACGGGGCGACACGACGATACTCGACCGTTTCCGCTTCTGGTACTGGCTCTACATGCGAGCCACCACGAAGGTTGAGCAGCACACGGCGGGATTTTTCTAACCTGAATATGCTGGAGGATGATCGCCATGCTGATGCTCAATGA
>Ga0315284_10013731_pt1 | contig 11542 bp, 8 predicted proteins | sample YL17G09_16_MG_FD_203696 | JGI IMG/M metagenome (GOLD analysis project Ga0315284, IMG submission 203696) | Sediment microbial communities from Yellowstone Lake, YNP, Wyoming, USA - YL17G09_16 | ecosystem: Environmental > Aquatic > Freshwater > Lake > Sediment | place: USA: Wyoming | collected... | reverse complement strand
CGGCGCCGCGTTCTTCGACTACGACAACGACGGCTGGCTGGATATCTTCGTCGTCAACGGGTCGCGCCTGGAAGGGTTCCCCAAAAGCCAGGAGCCTACGAATCACCTCTACAAGAACAATCGCGACGGGACCTTCACGGATGTCACGGAAAAAGCCGGCCTCATCCATTCCGGCTGGGGCCAGGGAGTCTGCATCGGCGACTACGACAACGACGGGTTTGAGGACCTCTTCGTAACCTATTGGGGCAAGAACGTCCTCTATCACAACAATGGCGATGGAACCTTCACCGATGTCTCCGAAAAGGCCGGCGTGGCCGGGCCCAGCGACCTGTGGAGCACTGGTTGCGCTTTTGTGGACTACGACCGCGACGGGAAACTGGACCTTTTCGTGGCGAATTACTGCGGCGGGAATCTGAAGACTTGGCCGCTGCCGGAAGCCGGGCCCTGCCTTTACAAGAGCTCCATCGTGGCCTGCGGCCCTCCGGGTCTGCCGGGCACCAAGAACCTCCTCTATCATAGCAACGGCGACGGCACCTTTACCGACGTTTCCGAGAAAGCCGGGATTACCCAGCAGATCGGGACCTACGGTCTGGGCGTGGCCGTGGCGGATTTCGACAACGACGGCTGGCCCGATATCTACGTGTCCAACGATTCTCAGCCCGCGACGCTCTACCACAACAACCATGACGGGACGTTCACCGACATCAGCATCATGGCGGGTTGCGCTTACAGCGCGGACGGCAAACCGCAATCCGGCATGGGGACGTCGGCAGGCGACTACAACTGCGACGGTTGGCTCGACATCGTCAAGATGAGTTTTTCGGAAGACACGGCCACTCTTTACCGCAACACCGGCGACGGCAGCTTCGATGACGTCACCTTTCCCGCTGGCCTGGGTGTGGACACCCGCCAGCTCCGCTGGGGTTGCGGCTTCTTCGATATGGACAACGATGGCTGGCTGTACATTTTCGTCGCCAACGGCCACATCTACCCGGAGATCGAGAAGCTGAATATCGACATCCATTATCGCCAGCCCCAAACCGTGTATCGGAACCTGGGGAACGGCCGTTTTCAGAATGTTTCCCAACAAGTGGGCGAAGCTATCCTGCACCCCATATCGGCGCGGGGCTGCGCCTTCGGGGACTTTGATAACGACGGCGACCTCGATGTTCTTCTCAACCCCGTGAATGATTACCCGGAATTGCTGCGGTGCGATTCCTCGACTGGCAACCATTGGCTCAAGATTCGCACTATCGGCACGAAGTCCAACCGGAGTGGCATCGGCGCGCGCATCAAGTGCACCACCGGAACCCATCAGCAGATCGACGAGGTTCGCAGCGGGGCGAGCTACGCTTCGCAGAATGATTTGCGCGTGCATTTCGGGTTGGGAAAAGCTGCCAAGGCCGAGCGCGTCGAGATCCGCTGGCCCAGCGGCCAGGTGGACGTGCTGGAACACGTGCCCGCTGACCAACTCATTCACGTGGAGGAAGGGAAGGGCATCGTCAAGAAGACTTCATTCCCGCCCAAGTAGTACAATACTGCGCCAGCCAGCACTACCATGACACGCGGCGTGCGACTAATCCTGTCATTGCTCTTCCTGCTCCTCCTTCCCGGCGGATGGTCGGCGGGCCAGACGGCTCCGGCCGCGAAGATCTCACCTCTGGCGGAACAGCACTACCAGCAGGGCATGGCGGCCCTCCAGAAAGGCGACCTCCCCACCGCCATTCGCAAGTTTCGCCTGGCGGTGAAGTATGCCCCCAAGTCCCCGGCCGCCCACAATTCGCTCGGCTACGCTTACTTGCAGAACGGTCAGGCGGATCCCGCCGTGACAGAATTCCGCAAGGCCATCGCGCTGGGGCCGACCTTCACCGAGGCCTATCTGAACATGGCCCGGGCGCTCGAGCGGCGCCAGGACCTCGACGGTGCCATCCAGCTCTATCAGCAAGTGCTGCGCCAGCGGCCGGACTGGGCCGACGCGCATTTGGGCCTGGGCATCGTGCTGGGCCACCGCGGGAACTTGCTCGCGGCGCGGAAGGAGTTTGAAGCGGCGGTGAAGCTGAGGCCCGATTGGGCCGAGGCCCATTACCACCTGGGGATGACGTACTGGCTTCTCGAAAACTACGGCCCGGCAGTTTCGCAGTTGCGGTCGGCGCTCGACCTCCAACCGGACCACGCTGATGCCCACTACTATTTGGCGCTCGTTTACGACAAGCAGGGCCAGTTCGAAAAGGCGGTGGGTGAGTTCCAGGCGGCCGCAAGGCTCAAACCCAACTCGGCCGAGATTCACAACAGCATGGGATTGGCCTTCCATCGTCAGGACTATCTGGTGGATGCGGCTGCGGAATTTCGTCGGGCGGTTGAACTTCGGCCGGACGACGTCGAACCGCACAACAACCTGGGTTTGGTCCTGCTGACGGAAGGCGACGGCGATGGCGCGCTGCGCGAGTTTCAAACGGCTGTGGAGCTGAATCCCCAATACTATTCGGCGCGGAACAACCTGGGGTTGGTTTATCTCCAGAAGGCCAAGTGGGAGGAAGCCATCGCAACTTACCAGACGCTGATCGAGCTTGATCCCCGCAATGCGGAGGCACACTACAACCTGGGCGTGGCATTCAAGCAGGAGGATGATTTTGCCCAGGCCAAGGTCGCCCTGCAAAAAGCCATCAGCATCGACCCCAGCTTGCCTGAGCCCCATTACACCCTGGGAGTGATCTTCTGGCAGGAGGGGAGCTTGGATGAGGCGGTGGCAGAACTGCGGCAGGCCATCCGCGCCAAGCCGGACTACGCGCGGGCTCGCTATATTCTGGGCTCGGTGCTGCGGCAGAAGGGCGACCTGGATGGTGCGCTCCAGGAGCTCGAGACCTCGCTGCGGCTCGATCCCGAGGACGGCGGAGCTCACCAAGCGCTGGGCATGGTGCTCAAACAACGCGGAGATACCACCAGGGCAGCGGTGGAGTTCCAGAAGGCCGTGGCTCTCAACAAAGCCAAGTCTGACCTCCAGGCTGCCACGTTGGCCACGAATACTGGCGCTAAGCAACTCCGGGACGGCAACGTGGCCGGCTCGATGGAGCAATTTCACGCTGCCCTGAAGCTGGCTCCGAACTATGCCCCTGCCCATTACCAGTTGGGTTTGGCACTCCGAGCCAAAGGAGCCCACGACCAAGCTGCAGCGGAATTTGACAAGGCCCACGAACTCGACCCCCGCTTGAGACCCCCGCGGGATTGATGCTCGCTGCGAGGGCCTGTACCCCAGTCCTGAGAACTCGCCTGCAAACAATCATGTAATCAATTTTCGCTGGCGTCCCGTAATCATTTCATGCTATTGTCCGCTCAGCAGTTAGCTTGGCTAAGCGCTTTCATAAAGCGCATGAAACGCCGGAGGCGTTTCTACCATGAAACTCGAAGATGTCGCGAAACGAGCCCGGGTCTCCATTGCCACTGTCTCGCGCGTGGTGAACAACGTCGGTCCTGTGAAGAACGCCACGCGCGCCCGGGTGCTTAGAGCCATCCAAGAGCTCAAGTATCATCCCAACATCCATGCCCGGACGCTGGCGGGCGGCAAGAGCCGCACGCTGGGGATGATCGCCTCCAATCTCGAAAACCCATTCTTCCTCGATATCTTCCGCGCCTTGGAGTCCGACGCGCACCGCCGCGGCTACGAAGTGCTGGTGGCGAACACCGACTACCAGCCGCGCCGGCTGGTCTCCAGTGTCCACCTGATGATGGGCCGTCGCCTGGCGGGGCTGGCAGTGATCGTCTCCGAGATGGAGCCTTCGCTCATTCAAGAACTGACCGAGTGCAACCTGCCCATCGTCTTCTACGACGTGGGGACGCCCGCGCGGAACATCAGCAACATCAAGGTAAGATACGAAAAAGGCATTCAGCGAGTCGCGGAGTACCTGTACTCCGTGGGACACCGGCGCATGGCCTTTGTAGGTCACCACACCAGCCTGGAACCATTGCTCGACCGCAAGAAGTCGTTTCTGGACACGATGAAGCGCTACGCCGGAGAAGTCGAGTTTGCCACCGTGGCGGACCGTGACGGCCCAGCCGGCGGGCAGCAGGCTACGCGCCAGCTTCTTTCTTCAGGTTTCAAGCCGACGGCGATTATCTGCGTGAACGATTTCATGGCGTTGGGCGTCATGAAAGAACTGCGTGAGCAGGGGCTGCATGTGCCGCGTGATGTTTCGGTGACGGGTTACGACAACATCAGCCTTTCGGAGTTTGCCTTCCCTCCGCTAACTACGCTGAACATTCCCCGCGAGACGATCGGCCACCTGGCTTTCTCCGCCCTGGTTCCCGAACACGACGAGGCCCAAGTCCGCGGCCGGGAGTTCCTCATCGATCCCGAACTGGTCATTCGCGAGTCCACCGGGCCAGCGCCGAAGAACTGAGCTGGATTCTGAAGTCGGCTCGACCACGTATCCCGTGCCGTGGTGATTGAGCCATCGGCACTCTGCCTGTCCCGCTAGGCTGTGGCCTGTCCCGCCGAACGCTCCGCTACCCGTTATCTAAGCTATCAACGTAGTCTATCGACAATCGATAATCGCCAATTTTCAATTTTCAGTTCAGCTTTGTTTTTTGCGAAAGCTGGTATGTTATAGAAGAAAAGGCACATACCAGCTTTGTTTGGTAAAATCAGCCCTCGTTTGCTTTCAACAACATACCAGCTTTGTTATGCCTGTGGAAATCGTAAGTTGTTGATATGTCACCACATACCAGCTTTGTTTTTCTATAGCCGTATTTATAGGCGCATCGGAATTGCGGGGCATTTTCAGTGCTCCGGAGTATCGCCTGCCTTGCGTCCGTGTTGCATCCGCTCTCATCGGTGGCTGCTCCAAGGCCGGCGTGAACATGTCGGGCACCTCTCTTTGAAAATCGTAGTCTAGCACACTTGTCCTCAAAAGTCAAGACAAATGTGCGCGGGGCGCTCCGGCGCCCAAGAACCGAGCTGGCCGTTGGTATATACTCTTGACGGCCAAGGCTCCCCGAAGGGGAATCCTGGTTGAAAGCCCAACTCTGGAAAGGACGGCCACAGAGTCATGAAGCGCACCGTTTTCTTTTTCCTCGTGCTGTTCCTCGCGGCCACCGCCGCTCCCAGTTTGGCGCAGTTGCCCCAGCGACCACGGCCGCCGCAGCCCCCGCCGCGGCTGATCTCGCCGGAGGTGCATCCTGACAAGCGCGTGACCTTCCGGTTTCGCGCTCCGAACGCCAAGGAGGTCAAGCTCGCGCGCGAGGGCGCCGAGCCGCTGTCCATGCAGAAGGACGAGCAGGGCGTCTGGAGCGTCACGACCGACGCGCTCGAGCCGGATTTCTACGGTTACTCGTTCGTGGCCGACGATGTCGGCCTGATTGATCCTTCCAATCCCTTGATGAAGCCCAACCTGCTCAACGCCCAAAGTGTGGTGCATGTGCCCGGACCCGCATCGCTCGTGTGGGAGGTCAATGCTGTCCCACACGGGACGATCCACCATCACTTCTACAGGTCGGGAGTGGTGGGTGATGATCGGGATTATTACGTCTATACGCCGCCCGGCTACGACTCAGGCGCGAAGCGGACTTACCCTGTCCTGTACCTTCTCCATGGCTTCAGCGACGACGCGAGCGGCTGGACTGCTGTCGGGCGCGCGCACGTGATTCTCGACAACCTGATTGCGCAGGGGAAGGCCAAGCCCATGATCGTCGTCATGCCGCTCGGCTACGGCGCGCCGGAGGTCGTCTCCCGCGGTTTCGCGTCGTTTCGAGATGTCAGTCTCCGCCAGCGAAACTTCGAGAAATTTCGCGAAGCCCTGCTCTCCGAAGTCATCCCACAGGTCGAGACGGCTTATCGGGTCTCCAAAGGCCGCAACTCCCGAGCTATCGCGGGACTATCGATGGGCGGTGCCGAGTCGCTCTTTACCGGCCTGAACATCTTGGACCGCTTCGCCTGGATTGGCGCTTTCAGCTCGGGTGGGTTGAGCGAGGATTTCAACGCCGATTTCCCGGCACTCGACGCGAAAGTTAGCACGCAGTTGCGCCTGCTTTGGATCGCTTGCGGGACGGAGGATTTCCTCATCGCACCAAACCGTAAGTTTCGTGATTGGCTCAAGTCCAAAGGAATCCAGCACACCACCATTGAGACCCCGGGCGCTCATACCTGGATGGTCTGGCGGCGCAACTTGGCCGAATTCGCTTCGCTGTTGTTCCGGGAAAGAACCCCCTGAGTTGTGGGGCCACCTGGTATGCGCCCTCCCGGGGATTCCCCTGCCCGCATGCCAAAATGAATTCGTGTGAGGGCTCGCTACCGTGGTTTCCATTGCCCGCAAGAACCGCTAAGCCGCCGGGCTCGGCGACTCGGCCGGTAAAGTCCGGGGAAGGGCGTTCACGGCATCGCAGACCCTGGCGACCAGGATCAACCCCACGATGACGATGGCCGGAGAAAGCAGCACGTCCAGCCACGGGAGCATTGCTACTATGCAGAGGATTGCATAGGCCGTGAACAAACCGGGCGACAGTCGCGGCACGTTGAGAGAGTGCCGCGCGGCGAAGGCATTGAAATCCTTGGCAAAACCCGGGTAAGCCTGAAAGACCCAGTAGAACTGGTAAAGGGGAATGAACAGGAAGCCCAGGGCACGGCTTGGCGACGTTCGGGCGTGACCATCCTGGATCGCAGCCCACATCCTGTATATGAAAGCGCACATCACCGCTGCGCCGTAGATGATCAGCAGGACTCCCATACCCACAAGAATCAAGATCGGAACAAGGTCGTGCAACCTCTGTGACTTCCACACCTCCGTGAGCACCAGAACAATCACGGCAGCATTCAGGAGGACAGGCACCCCGAGCGCCGCTGCCAGCGTCCCCAGATAGAATCCCTTCCTCAGGCGAGGCTCGGCGGCGTCGGGCGTTGCGGGCCGGTCCGTGGAGAGCCAGAGCCCTGCCCAAAGAGCTCCCCCGAAAAGGGCCCCCTCCAGAAGAGTGAAGGGAAGGAAGCGCAACTCAATGCCGAGAGAAGGCCCCTCCTTTCTAATCGCATAGTTGAGAAGGCTAACCAAAACAACATCCATCAGGAGGCCAGCCATTGCTCCCAGAGGCAAGGCCAGCCAAAGCGGTCTGATCCACCTGAGGGCCAAGGCCAACGCGGCAAAGAAGAGGCAAATCCATATGGGTGGCGCTATCAACCACAGCAGGTTCCAGAGATCACCAGTGGTCAGCCGTGGTTCCATTAGCCTGGGGAGAAGGAAAGCTCGATCCACCAACCTCCACAGGCCGTACGCGATCGCTACCACGGCAATTGCGGCCGGGGTGTTTGGGATCAAGCGGAACGCAGCCAAGGCCAGTCCGGCGAGCACCATGAAGTTGAGGAAATGCTCAAGCCACAACCAAGCCGGGGAAATCCTAAACAGCTCTAAGGTAAGTCCTGTCTCGGACGAGCTTGAAACGGAAGGCGCGAGAACCAACCACACCAGGCCCGAGATGAAGAGAGCGGCGAAAAAGAGCAAGGGACGTTCCCATTGAATGGACTTGCCTTTCACTCCGAGCAATTCCGCCAATCTCATGGGTGGCATAGAAAAGTCCTATGGAAGGATCTGGGGCTGCGCGCGTCGAGCACCCGACGAGTTGCGAATAACGGTGGCAATTGAGGCGCGCAAAGTCCGAGCAAGACTAGTGCGCTCATCTGCGAATGTCAATGGGTTCTCCGTGCTTACGGGCTGGAGCAGAGTGGCGGATACGCTGTGCAGTGTGCACTGTGCGCGGGTGAAAACCCACGTCTGCACGCGGCCGTTCCTAAGGGGTCGCGGGGGACTTGGCTGGCCGAGTGATCTTCAGGTAGTCGAAGCGGGCCTTGAGGCCCGCTTTGATGGGGCAGGCGGCGAAGAGGCCGACCTGGACGGGATCTTGCAGCGGGAAGGTCGCCTGGCGGAGCAGCGACCATTCGCGGCCGTCGACGGAGGTTCGGATTTCCACCAGCTCGCCGCGGCATTCCAGGCGGAAGAAGAACTCCTTTGGGGCAGGGCGGGACACCGACCAATCAGAGGTTTCGCGGGTGATGACCACGCCCAGCGTGGGCGTGCCGATGGGATCGTTTTCCGCGTCGGCTTTCAGCCAGTGGGTCGCGTCACGCCGCAGCATCAGGCCCGCCTGGTCGTATTGGTTTTGGAACTCCCCTGTGACTTTCGTTTCCGCCACGAAATCGCCACTCAGCTCGAAATAGAGAAAGTGGCCGTTGTCGCGTGATCCGCCGTCCAAGGTCTTCTGCCAGAAGTCGGTCTGGTCGCCCGGCGCGAAGCTCAGCCACCCGTTGCGCACCTCGACGGCCGCCGGCGGATTCAGCCAGTGCAGACGCGCGTCAAACGTGGCGGAGTTGAACGGCTCGTCCAGAAGTGCCGTTTCGCCCTGCGCGGATTTCTTATCCATGTCGACCGCCTGGACGGCTGCCGCGCAGGCTGTTAGAAGGAACAGAATCACGAGTGCCGTTCTGCCAGTTCTCGCCTGCAACCGGCGTCCGTTCAGCAATCCGCACATGGGACCTCGCCTGAAGAATCAGCCACGGAGGCACCGAGGCATAGACAACGACAGGCAGAATGCAGCTAGCGACCAACAACGAACAACGAACAACGAACAACGAACAACGAACAACCTAACAACCCACAGATCACACAATTTCTTCCCGCTGCTCATCCCACCGCACCGTTCGCCCTTGTCGATAAGAGGCGATGGCCATCTGGCAGGCGATGGCGGAGCGAAAGCCGATCTCCAGGGGACAGTTAGGCTCCTGGCGGCTGCGCACGCAGTCAATGAAATTCTGCATGTGCGTATCGCTCGTGTCCGTAGAGGAGATGAGGTCAGGGGCTTTGCCCGCCGCCTTCGCGGACTCCGCGGCCGCTTGGCGTGCGGCTTCCCCGCCTTCCGGCTCGTAACGGACCTGTTCGTTCTCGTTCCGGAAAATGGTTCCCTTGTTGCCCAGGACGAGGTCATCGCCCTCACCGTAGTGCGCATTGCCGAACATGGAATTCCAGGTGAAAAGGAGGTTTTCCGGTTGGCTCATGGAAACGTCCATGGTGTCGGGCAGTTGCATCTCAGGCGAAAGATAATTGCCGCCGGTCATCGTCACGCTGCTGGGGACCTTGAGGCCCAGCAGTTTGTACCAGAAGCCCACCTGATGAACCATGTTTTCGAAGACGTTCCCGCCCGAATAGTCCCAGTAGAACCGCCAGTTGATCACGCGATTGGCCTCGAAGGGATGGCGCTCCGCTTCGCCTTGAAACCCTTCCCAGTCAACGTGCTGAGGGTCGCAGTCAGCAGGAAGCGGTCTCTTCCAACCGCCATAAGGCGCATTGCGATAGTGGTGAGTGTGGATGGCCGTGATCGTGCCCATGCGCTCGGGACGAAGGAACTCGCGCGCCCGCGCCACCGCGGGGCCGCTCGTGGATTGGATGCCGACCTGCACCACCCGGCCCGAGCCTTCCAGCGCCCGGCGCATGCGCTTGGCGTGGTCGGGAATAAAGGCCATGGTCTTTTCCTGGTAGATGTCTTTGCCAGCTTGGATGGCCGGAACAAAGTTCAGGGCGTGCTGGTGCTGCGGCGTGGCGATGAGCACGGCATCGACGCTCTTGTCATCGAGCAGCCGGCGGAAATCAGCGTAGGCCGCGATGTTCGGAGCGAATTTCTTCACTTCATCGAGGCGGCGGGTGTACACGTCGGCGACGGCAACGGCCTCCGTGTTGGGGCAGCGCATGGCCGCTTTGAAGATTTCCTGACCGCGCCCTCCGGCGCCGATCAGGCCCACGCGCACGCGCTCATTGGCTCCCAGCACTCGGCCGGAAGGGAACAAGCCGGACGCAGCCAGGGTGGCTGTCCCACCCAGGATCTGCCCCATGAATTTGCGACGGCTGGACATGGATTGCCTCCTAAGCAGTCGAATATTTCTGGCAGAACGTTTTGATTTTGGCGACGAGCTTGGGCACACCGGTCAGGGCGTCTTCTTCGCCCTCGTATTCCGCAGACAGGTAGCCCTTGTAGCCGCCTTGGGCGAAAAGCTGCCAGACGCGGTCGAAGTCGATGAGCCCGTGGCCCTCGGTGAAATTATCGCGGATGTGCGCATGCGTCGCATACGGGATGCAAGCTTCGATCTGGGCGTATTCGTTTTCGGGAAAGTTGCTGATGTCGAGATTGATGCCGGCGTTGGGTGAATCCACGCGCCGGACAATTTCGATAATGTTAGCCGCCTTGCTGGTAATCCCGCCGTGGCTTTCGATGCCGAGGATGACGCCCTTCTTCGCGGCATACTCGCAGGCGGGCTTCATGACCTCCACCACCGACTGGATGGCTTGTTCTTCACTGGCGCCCGCTGGCACCTCGCCGCCGAACACGCGCAGGTGCGCTGCGCCGAGCAATTCCGTGCGGTCCACCCACTGCTTGATTTTCGCGAGTTCTTCCGCGCGCTTCGCCGGATCCGCCAGGCACATGTTGCTGGCGATGGCCGCGCCCGAAAAAGGCATGCCGTTCTTATAAGCGAACTGGCGCAGGCTGGCGAGGTAACCGGGCTCGGTGGACTTGAACCAATAGGTGGTCATGTCCACACCCTGGACACCCATCTCCACGCCCTTCAGGATGAAATCCTCCATGCTCATGCGCTTGCTTTCCAGATACTTCGAGAATGAGTAAGCGCAGCAGCCGGCGAAGAGCCGCGGCTTGTTGGCAGCCGTTGCGGTCGAATCGGCGGCGCGTGGGGCGTCGGCCGATCTCGATGCAACGGGGATGGCGGCTACCATGGCGGTAGCGCCGATGGTGCGCAGGAATTCGCGACGAGGATAAGGCTTTTCCATGTTGGCCCCCTTGGCCGGCCCGCCGAACCTTGGCGAGCCGATCCCGCATAGTTAGTTCCTCTACTTCGTGAGCGGCCTGACCGCAACCTCTTTGAAGTAAACGCCGGAGTCCGTTTTGTCTTCGCGCGGATGATTCTGCAAGCCGATGTAGCCGGCGTCGGGGCGCCGTCCGCGCTGTGGCTCGTAGTCCTTCACGCGCTCGGGAACCGGCTGACCCTCGGTGTAGTCGGTGACTTTCACCCCGTTCAGGACGACGACGGTGTGCGGCCCATCCAACGTAATCTCCATCGTGTTCCATTCGCCGATCGGCTTGGAGGGGCGGGCCAGCGCCTTGGTCAGAGAGTAAAGCACGCCCGTGCAGTGGTACTCGTCGCCGGCGCCGAAAATCTGCGCTTCTTCGCCGTAATTTACGGGCATCCATTCTTCCCGCGGTGCGATGGGAATGCGGATGAAGACGCCCGCGTTATCGTTCTCGTTCGTCACTTTGAAAACGACGCGAATGACGGAATTGCTGATCTTGTTCGGCGTGTACCAGAGCAGGCCCATGCCGCCGACGGGCTTCAGCAGGCCATTCTCAACCACGAAGCTGCCTGGCCCCACCTGTTGCCAGCCGGTCATATCCTTGCCGTTGAAGAGCTGTCTCCATCCGCTGGTTTGCGCCCCGCCGGGCACGGCGGCCAGAGCCAGAATCGCGATGATAAGCATCGAACGTCGCAGCATGATTCACCTCAGAG
>Ga0315284_10013729_pt1 | contig 11544 bp, 13 predicted proteins | sample YL17G09_16_MG_FD_203696 | JGI IMG/M metagenome (GOLD analysis project Ga0315284, IMG submission 203696) | Sediment microbial communities from Yellowstone Lake, YNP, Wyoming, USA - YL17G09_16 | ecosystem: Environmental > Aquatic > Freshwater > Lake > Sediment | place: USA: Wyoming | collected... | reverse complement strand
ATGAAGATATAAATAAGAGGTGTATAATATTTATATAACCATAAATATAACAGTTGTATAATATTTATATAACCATAAATATAACAGTTGTATAATATTTATATAACCATAAATATAACAGTTGTATAATATTTATATAACCATAAATATAACAGCTGTATAATATTTATATAACCGACTGTATAATATTTATATAAAAAACATAATTATCTTATAATATGTTATATGTCAATAGTTGCTTTCAAAAAAAAGTCAGTAATTCAATATGGTTCAAAACGTTCAGCAAAACAGCCAGGAGGTTATTGGTTGCCACAAGGCCCATTTGGACATAGCACAGAAGGACTAAAATTATCAATACAAAATTACGGCCCAGTAGGATTCTCAATAAATGGAGGACATAGAAATGTAGGATATGTGGGTAAAGAAAGTAAATTTTCAAGAAATGGTACACCTTTTAGAGGAATACATCCACGTGGCAGCGGCGGGACATTTGGAGCCTACCCAAAATCAGAGCCTGTTTTCAATGTAAATCGTGTTATTGCTCTAGGAGACCAATACATGTATATTAAACCATCCGTTTTGTCAACATATGGACAAATAGAGAAACAATACAAATGGATAAAGAATGGTGTATATCCAAATTATTGGGTTCAACCTTTAAACACAGGAAATCAAACAGATACAAGCAGTCAAGGAATGTATTTACAAAGATTATCCGCTGCGAATACATGTAATCTAAAAGTAAATAATAAGGAAATATATGAAGGATACAGAGTAAATTGTGGTCCGACATTATGTAGAACATCAACAGCGAGATTTAAATATAACGATATGGCACGCAATGGTCCATACACAAAAATATTAAACCAGCCGGTAACATCAAGTCAATACACTTTATATGTTCAAAGAGGTTGTGCAAACCCAAAAGGAGCACAGAAGCCATTTCCTTATGCTGTAAACACAGGAACAGGTATAAAAACAGGTGGAATTAATGTATCAAGTGTTGGTAGTGCTTGCAACACATCAAGAACATATGTAGTTCCTCCAAAATGGTATATAGAAAGTCCTACTGGTTTATAAATAAAAAACTAATATAATAAAATAAATATTTTATTATGTTATGAAGACACAAAAAAGAATATTAAAAACAAAAACAAAAACAAAATCAAAAACAAAATCAAAAACAAAATCAAAAACAAAAAAACATTTTTTATACAATCCAAATAATCCCAAAAAATCATTTGATGTTTACATTGATAAAAACCCAAAAGATACAATTCACATAAAATACACAACAACAGAAGATGTCAAAAACACAATTGATAAACTAGAGAAATTATATAAAAATAAAAAATACACACATAAACGCATATGGCAAGTAGGTATGATAATGAAGGTTCGTTTAGAAGTATTGAAAGACAAAAAACCTGAACAATATAATTTAGCAAAACAATATTTTGAATTTTTGGGAAATAGAACAAAGTTAAATGATAAGGATCGTTATAAACTAAAATATAAGAACTAAAATATAAGAACTAAAATATAAGAACTAAAATATTATAAAAAACTTAAATATTATAAAAAACTAAAATATTATAAAAAACTAAAATATTATAAAAAACTAAAATATTATAAAAAACTTAAATAGTAAATAGTAAAGAATAAATAAAGCAATGGCTCCTGTAATTGAAGAAAACGAATTAATTTTAATAAACAATTTATTAAATATATATGACAAAGTAATGCATTTAAAAATATATGTACCAAATGATAACCAACAACAAATAAATGAGTTACACAACAAGTATTTTTTAGCAGCAACAGCCCATAATAACAAATTAGCAAACAATCTACAAGAGATAGATGCGGGATTTGATTTAATAACTCCTAGTTCTTTAGATAATAATGATGGATCAACTAATTGTTATTATCCATTGAGTAAAATAGATTTTAAAATAAAATGTTCAGCAACAATGCATACAATAAGAAGAACAAATTCAACAACAACAACTTCAACAGGTTATTATATGTATCCGAGGTCAAGTTTATCAAAGACAAAATTAAGATTAGCAAACGCAACAGGAATAATAGATGCGGGATATAGAGGTAATTTAATAGGTATGTTTGATGTATTAAAACATACACATAATATAAATTCAGATAACAATTATCCGGACTATGTAATTCAAAAGTATGATAGATTACTACAAATATGTGCGCCGGGACTAGTGCCGATAGTAGTTTCCACTTTTTAAAAAAGTGGAGCAAAATCCACCTTTGAAAAAGGTGGATAATAAAATATTGTTATTTATTATGAAAGTACTAAATAACAATTATACAGAAAAACTACAAAAAATGATAAACAGAGAAAATATAACAATATTAATAGGCATTTTAACAATACTTGTAGTATTATGGTTATTATTTTACATAATACCAAATTTTTTTGTTTCGCTCTTTGATACAACTTTAGGGAACATCATATTATTATTAGTAGCGATTTTAGTATCTTATAAGAACTACAAATACGGAATAATATTAGGAATAACAATTATCATATTATATCGTTTTTCAATAATGTCAAAAAAGAATGTCAAAGAAGGTTTCACATGGTCGCAAGACTCAATAAATCATTTTATTGAATTGCAGCATACTATTAACCCAAATGTAATTTTTGATGCAGCTATCATACAAAAACAGGCCACACAAGAAGATGTAGATTATTTTTTGAAAAACGGAAAATGGCCTTGGTCAGAAAAAGTAATTGAATTATACAAAGAAGCAGTATCGCAAAATCCATATATAAGAACAGATCCGCAAGATGCGGTAAATCAAGCAAGAACAGTATACAATGAAAAGGCTATTTTGGAAATAATTTCATGGCAAACAAAAGAAGGTAAATTTTTATTGAATGGTTTAATAACAAAAAATTCAATAACAAAAAATTCAATAACAAAAAATTCAGAAAATCAAGAAAATAAAATGCCGAGCGAATTTGGTATAAACTCAGGAATAATAGATGAAAAAAATGACACAATAGTTTGTAATATGGATACAAATGGAAACAGTACACTAGTAAAAACACAATATGAAAATGGTAAACAAACAAAAATAAATGTAGATGTAAACAATTTGGAAAATATGATACCAGGTTTTTCTTTTTTAAACGGTCCTTGTAATCCGTGTGTAGCATTAAATAGTCCACCAAGTTATACATGTCCTTTTACAATAAATGAAAAAAACAACGACCAAATAAGTTCAATATGGAAATATTTATGGAATACAAATTTCAACCTTTACACCCTTGAAGATTTATAATGGGACGCCTGAAGGCGTCCTACTAGAGATTCAAGAGCAACAGTTACCGATAAATGAATTGAATGGAACGCCGCCTTTGGCGGCGTGTCCCATTTCAAATCTTCATCGGTGTAAAGCCGTCGGCTACCGCCTTAGAAAAGGTTGATCCAAATCTTTGCTCCCTTCGCTTACGACCTTTTTCAAAAGATGAAATATCTTTGGCTCTTAGCTCCGCAGAACCTTTTCCAAAGGTGGATTAAGTTGGTTTTGCTCCACTTTTCCAAAGGTGGATTAAGTTGGTTTTGCTCTCCGCGAAGCTTACGACTTTTTCAAAAGTGGATAAAGGTGGTTTTGCTCCACTTTTTCAAAAGATGAAATATCTTTGGCTCCACCTTTTCCAAAGGTGGATTAATAAGATATTTTATCATTCTTTGAACTCCATAAATTGAATGCGACTAATCCATCTTCCAAATCAATTTTATTCATTTTAACTGCTCTCTCTTCAATAGGTTTTTTAATTTCTTCATAAATAAATTCATCATCAAATCCAATATTTTTAGCATCAGTTCTGGTATTACAATAATAAATTTTATTAATTTTAGCCCAATAAATAGCACCTAAACACATAGGACAAGGTTCACAACTGGTATAAAGCGTGCAACCGGATAAATCAAAATTATTATTATAATGACATGCATCACGAATAGCAACAATTTCCGCATGTTGTGTAGGGTCATTATGAATGGTTACCATATTATGACCTTTTCCAATAATATTATTTTCAGAATCGCAAATAACGCAGCCGAATGGACCGCCATTTCTTTCTAAACTTAATAAAGCATAATCAAATGCTCTTTTCATATTTTGTTTATCAATACTAGTATCCATATCACTGTAATTAAATAATCAAAATTAGGTTTAAACCTTTTTAACTTTTTTATTTTATAAAAAAACATTTTTTTTATAAAAAATATAAAATTCCGACCTGCCGGAATTGAACCAGCGACATTTTGATTACCACAATGATAAAAATACAACTACAGTCAAATGCTCTACCAACTGAGCTAAGGTCGGATTCAACAAACCTTTTTTAAAAAACCCTTAATCTTCAATCCCTTTACACCCTTGAATATTTATAATGGGACAACCAAATGTTGTCCCACTAGAGATTTAAGGGCAACTGTTACCGATAAATCAATTAAATAGGCAAACCGCCTCAAGCGAAGCAGAGGCGGTTTGTCCCATTTTAAATGTTCATCGGTGTAAACCCGCAAACCCTTTTTAAACCCGCAAAAACCCTAAGCCCTGACCTAAACCGCCATGTAATAAATAACTTATTACCATATATATTTATATAATTCCTTTAAATCGTTTTTTTAATAATATATTTATCTAAAATCTGAAAAGACGATTTAAATTAGCAGTATTATAACTAGATTTAATAACAAAATTATCAGTGTTTGTGTATTGAATTTTCTTAGATTTAATTTGTGCTATTCTTATTTTATCATTAATTCTTTTAATATAATTATCTATGAGTAATTTTTTATATTCCTCTTTTGTAAGTGGTTTTTTAACAACTTCATCTTCATCTTCACCTTGATATTCACCTTTATAATTTTTAAAATATTTATTAAAAATATAACTATTTTTCAATGCTGGTTCTAATTTATTATTATTTATAACATTATTATTACTATTTTTTACAAAATTGCTATTTTTTACAAAATTACTACTTTGTTTAACATTATTACTTTGTTTAACATTACTATTTTTTACAAAATTGCTATTTTGTTTAGATTGTGATTGTGGCTTTGGAATATTTATTTTTTGTAACACACCATTTTGCACAACTACATTTAAAGAAGATAAAATATCATTATATGTTACTTTTGGTTTACTTGATTGATTAGTATAAGAATTTGTATTAATTGTTTTTGGACTTTCCCAATAATTATCATAACTATAATTATCATTATAATTATTACCCTGTTCTAAATTATCCTGTTTAAAATTATCCTGTTTAAAATTATTTTGTTTAAAATTATTTATTTCAGAAAACTGAATTTCCATATTTATATTTAAAAATATTATTATATATATTATTTTACATATTGAATAAAATATTATATATATTTATTATAAGTATGCTAGAAACATTTATTAAAAATAGAGGAATCACAAAAACAATCATTCATAAAAATAATCAAAATAAAGTAAATGAAGTAAATTGGGACGCAGATTATGATGGTAAAAAGGCGAATATTTCATTAGATTTAAATACAGATGGAAATGAAAAGCATTACGATGTTCAATTAACAAACGACGATTTAGCTAAAATATTAAATTTAAATAGTGTAAATAAGTCTCTTGATGAAAGACTTTTGCAAGATTTCCAACCGCAAAAAAACAAATTAAAAAAAATCAAACCAATGATAATAGAAATAGAAAATGAAACTCCATATAATTTTTCTTATGTAAATGATACAAATGAATTAAATGAACTAGATGAAATAAAAGATGCTGAACTAGATGAATTATTTTTGAATGAAAACAAAATTGATCTACCTGAAAAATTGACACATATTTCTAGTCCTTTACAAAACGAAGAATTATTAATACCATTAACAATTGGCAAATCATATGGATCTTTAAATAAAAATAAAAATAAAAGTCATCGTGTATACAAAATACATAATTCACCAAAATCTAAATCAAATATAAAAACAGATAGAAGATCTAGTATTAAATTAAATAAAAAATCTACTAGAAGATCTAGTATTAAATCTACTAGAAAATCTAGTATAAAAACGAATAAAAAATCTACTAGAAGATCTAGTATTAAATTAAATAAAAAAACGAATAAAAAATCAAGTAATTTATTTGATAATTACAGCATATTATAATTTTTTTTTTCAACTTCTTTCAATATCATAGTATCATCTTCAGAATAACTACGTTTTCTTTTGTTTAATTTATAATTGATAGCACAATTTTTATCCATCATTTGAGTCAAATAATATTGAGATGCATATAAAATATCACTTGTAGTATCATCACAAATACTTTCAATATATAAACCATTCATACCCTTAATTTTTTTTAAAAAATCTATGACAGATGATATATTCGCATTTTCAAAAACCACAGTTATTAAGCAGTGGGTTCTTTGATATTGTAAATTTTTATCAAATTCATAATCAGTATAACAATGATTACAATTGTATTCATGAGCAAGAGTAGTAACAGTTTCTTGAATATCTGTGACGCAACTGTGTTTCAGAATGTTGAAAGATAATTCAATATTATAACCCATTACTATACCTAAAGATTATGTAAATATCCAAAAAAATTATTATTTATTAATAAATAAATAATAAGTAAAATAATAATAAATAATTTATAAACTATTAATCTTTTATATAAGGTTTTACAAAAATATAGAAAATTACAAATACAGTAATAGAAATATTTATGAGATTTAATATAGAGAAGACATTACTAGAGATAAAATCCACTTCATATTGCCATTCAGCATCGTTAGTTGTAAATAAATAAATCATTTTTTGGTTAAACAAAAGGAATACTAAAAACATAAATATTGTCCAACTGAAAAAGATTCTTAATATTAAATTATTCCAAGTCAAATACAATAAAAATACAGAAAATGGTAAATTAATAATATAGCTTCCCCATTCTCCAAAAAACATATTTTTTTTATCAGAACTAGTTAAAGGTATATTTTTTTTTATTTTTTTTTGAATATAGCTATTAACATAAAGATTATGAAGAGTTTTAAAAAAACTATATACAAAATAAATAATTACTAAGATATATACATACTCTTTTTTCATTTAATATATAATAATATTTTTTTAAAAATATTATAAATTATAAATTATAAATTATAAATTATATAATATTTTTTTAAAATATATGTCATTTAGAAAATTTGGAACTACAAAAAATAAATCAACAGTAATAAACAATCTTATAGTTACAAATGAAATAGGTGAAATAGGTTCAAAAACTATTGTAAATAGTGAATTACATACAAACGGAATAGTTGATACAGGAAACATTTCAACAACAAGTTTAACAGTAGATAATTTAGATATAGTAAACAATTTATTATTAAATGGAACTATAGGATCAACAGGACAAACAGTAGTAGCAAATGGAGATGGAACAGTTAGTTGGGGGGCAAGTAGTTCTGGTGGAGGAGCAACAGGTCCAACAGGACCAGAAGGAGCACAAGGTCCGATAGGACCAGAAGGAGCAACAGGATCCCAAGGAAACACAGGAGCAACTGGAGCAACAGGATCTCAAGGAAACACTGGAGCAACAGGATCCCAAGGAAACACAGGAGCAACAGGAGCAACAGGAGCAACAGGAGCAACAGGATCCCAAGGAAACACAGGAGCAACAGGAGCAACTGGATCTCAAGGTCCAGCAGGTGATGGAATACCAATCGGTTCAATAATAATGTGGTCTGGTTTAACATTACCATTAGCAAATTGGGTTCTTTGTGATGGAAAAAATGGAACCCCTGATTTACGAGATAGATTTATAGTAGGTGCTGGTTTAACTGGACCATTTGGTCCAACAGGTCCATATGCTATTGGTCAAACAGGAGGTGCATCAGAAGTAATACTTTTAGAAACTCAAATTCCAGAACATACTCATCCTATCATTGATGTACAACATAATCATACATATCTTATTAATAATTCTAATTCTGACGATGGCCCTAGCACTTTTATCAGTCGATCACCAGGAACAGGTTCTTTTATCACATCAGATTCATTTACAGGTATAACAGGTACACAAGGTAATACCGGTGGAGGTGGTGCTCATGAAAATAGACCACCATATTATGCTTTAGCCTTTATCATGAAAATAAGTTAAAAGAAAAAATTGATTAACAAAGCATATTAAACATATATTCGCATATAATTAAATGGAACTTTCAGATGAACAACAAATAGCATTTGATAAATATATTCAAGGTCAAAATATATTTATTACAGGTCCAGGCGGTTCAGGAAAATCGGCACTCATCAAACTAATATATCAAGATGCTATTAACAAATACAAAAACATTCAAGTTTGTGCTTTAACAGGATGTGCAGCAGTTTTATTAAATTGCAAAGCAAAAACACTTCATTCCTGGGCAGGCATTGGATTAGGAAACTCTCCAATTGAAAGCATAATAGATAAAATAAGCAAGAATAAATTCACAAAAAAAGTATGGATAAATACACAAATTTTAATTGTAGATGAAGTAAGTATGCTTTCTTTAAAATTATTTGATCTATTAAATGAAGTCGGGAAAAGTGTAAGAAAAAACCCAAGACATTTCGGAGGTATCCAAGTAATATTTTCAGGTGACTTTTATCAATTACCACCAGTCGGTGATAAAACAGATGTAAACACCCAAAAGTTTTGCTTTGAAAGTGAACAATGGAATTCAGTCTTTACTGATCAAATACAATTAGAAAAAATATACAGACAAAATGATGATACCTATATTAAAATTTTGAACCAAATACGTACAGGTAAAATGAAACGCAAATCATTAGATATTCTACAGGAATATGTAGGACGAAAATATGATACAAATTTAATAACAGAACCGACTAAAATATATCCTACTAAAAACAAAGTAGAAAATATTAATATTTTAAAAATGGAAGAGCTAAGTGGAGAAGAAAAAATATATAATTTAAAATACATGAAAATGAGTGAAATGACAAAATCCGAAAAAGAAGAACGTATAAATTATTCGGAAAAAGATGTACAATTTGAACTAGAATTTATAGCAAATAATTTAATTTGTGATAAAGAAATAAAAATGAAAATTGGTGCACAAGTGATGTGTATTGTAAATATTCAGGATGATAATAATGAGCTAATCATATGTAATGGAAGTCAAGGAATTGTAACAAGTTTTTGTGAAATTACAGATTTTCCACGTATAAAATTTAACAATGGTATAGAAAAAGTAATGGGAAGACATGCATGGGCAAGTGATAAAATCCCTGGTATATGTGTTTTACAAGTGCCTTTAATTCTAGCCTGGGCATTAACGATTCATAAATCACAAGGAGCATCGCTTGATGCAGCAGAAATAGATATTGGAAGTGGGATTTTTGAATGTGGTCAAACATATGTTGCACTTTCAAGAGTAAAAAGTTTAGATGGTTTATATTTGACCTCTTTTGATATAGACAAAATAAAAATAAATAAAAAAGTGAAGGAATTTTATTCTAGTCTCTACCCTTTTATAAGCACAAAGTCGTAAAGAAAAAATACAATAATTACAATTTATTTACAAATAATTACATTTTTTTACGCCTTTGTAAAAGGCAACTGTTGTCACGCCTTTGTAAAAGGCCGAACGCCTTTGTAAAAGTGCGAAGGTGTAAAATTTTTTAGTTATTTCCACAAAGTTCAGCACTAGCAATAAATCTGGATGACGACTTGCGTGATTCATCACTGGAACTATCAGTAAATCTTTGTAGTTCTACGAGATCGTCATAATAATCATTAATTTCTACAAGCGAAGGCATTGAACTACAAGAATCAGAATCGGAATCATCATCTATAAGCGAAGGCATTGAACTGTGACTACTAATAGAATCAATATCATCATCATTGAATTCATGAAAATCGTCATACATATCAATAACATGTGAATCCTCTTTTTGTATTTTTTGTATTTTTTGTATTTTATTTAATTTGTTGTATCCAGTAATTAGTTTAATAATATTATCAGTATAATTTATTTTTTGTTCTAATTTTTTCTGAGAAATACGAAGTAGTTGATTTTCAATTTGCATTTTCTTCAATTCTTCAGTAATTTTATTCAGATTTGATAATATTTCATCTTGTGTATATAAGTAAGTCGTGTTCATTTTAAAAGTATATCTTATTATTTTAAATACAAAAGCATTTCAATTTTTTTAAAAAATTATAATAAATTTTAAAAAAATATTTATTTATATAAATATATATATATATGTCTGATCCAGCATTACAAAGAAATACTTTAGATCCAGTATCTTTTTTTTCAAATAATAAATTAGATGAATACAGAAAAGAAATAGGAGAACAAATAAAAATAGATGAAAATAATATGTATAATAAAACATATAATGGAAAAGAAGAAGAAATAATGAATTTTTTCAATAGTAACAAATACAAATCAGATGGTTATAAAATGATTGTACAAAATAAAGATCTAAAAGAAAATCAATGGTATTATATGTTTACAGAAAATAGACAAAATCTGCAAAAAATAATGCTAGAAAAATGTAGAGCTCAAGATATTTGCACAATAAAAGATAGTAAAGGTGGAAAATTTGATATGAATAAATATAAACTTGTAGGTCCATTTTGGTATAGAACTGGTTATACACAATTTAGTAAAATAAATGCTAGTCAATTTTTAGGTGGTAAAAAAAAAAATATTAGAAAAACAAGAAAAACAAGAAAAACAAGAAAAACAAAAAATATTAGAAAATTGAAATCTAAATCTAAAAGAGTAACAAAAAGAAGACGTAACTAAAAAAATAAAAAATATATACATATTTTTTATATTTTACAGTTTTTTTTATATTTTTTTAAATATTTTTTTAAATATTTTACAGTTTTTTTAATATTTTTATATTTTATATTTTTTAACAACATACAGATAGGGGAAAAGGATGATTATATTCATAAATGCTATTGAAAGGTGTATAATATTGATCTGTATTAATAATTTCTGATATTAAATTATCAATTTCTGCAAAATCATCAATTGCTGCAAAATCATCAATGACAGGTATAGGATCAATATCGCTTGCAAAAGGTTCTTGTTCTTGAAAGTGTCCTGGATTAGTAACCACAATACGTATTTCACCCCAAACAGTATCTGTTGCACGAAGGACAGTATCAAGCTCATCATATTCAGGATGCTCACCAAGCAAAGCTGTCACCAATTGTTCATATGTAACACCTTTATTACGAAGAGCATTTGAAACAGCAAGAGGATCCATTGATGGTTCAGAAGAAGTTTCGGAATCAGGAGCAAATGAATCAAATGAACCAAATGAATCATCATCTTCTTCTTCTTCTTCTTCTTCTTCTTCTTCTTCTTCTTCTTCTTCTTCTTCATCTTGGTTACCTTCTACTCGTTCAAAGAAGTAACGCAGACCTCGAAGTAGATATGCTGATTGATAAACCTCATCTTCAAGAGCAATT
>Ga0315284_10013722_pt1 | contig 11547 bp, 5 predicted proteins | sample YL17G09_16_MG_FD_203696 | JGI IMG/M metagenome (GOLD analysis project Ga0315284, IMG submission 203696) | Sediment microbial communities from Yellowstone Lake, YNP, Wyoming, USA - YL17G09_16 | ecosystem: Environmental > Aquatic > Freshwater > Lake > Sediment | place: USA: Wyoming | collected... | reverse complement strand
TGGGCCTTCGCAGCCTCCGGCGCGGGTTTTTGCTCTTCGCTGCGACAGACGAGGGCCGTCGGCAGGAACATCGAGGCACAGACCACAACCCCCATTAGAATGATGCGCGCCATCTTTTTTGTCCTCCTTGGCAAGGTCTCTGGATGCGTGGGTTTTCTGTGGGCCCAACACCGTCCATCATAACATTCCCTTCTTTCTCGGCCGGGGCGGCTACCGCGCGGCAGTTTCATTTTAATATTAGACGCATGAGGGGGCAAAGGAATCGTGAACCTCGCAGTACGAATTCGCGAATTTTTCGTTTGCGTGTGCGTTTCAAGAAGAGGAAAGTCAGTGCATCGAAGGCCAGTATTCATCAACGGTCCATTCGGGAACAGCCGCCACGCGTGAACCGGCCGAGCGAACAACAAGTTACCGCATGGTATCCGCGGTTGTTTCGCACTGCGTTGCGATTGACCGGCAATGCCGAGGATGCCGCCGACCTCACCCAGCAGGCCTTCTGCAAGGCTCTCGGCACATGGGACCGGTTTGACGGAGCGGCCCTTGCGACCACATGGCTTCACCAGATTCTGCTCAACTGCGTCAGGGACTGGGCCCGCCGACGGGCGGTCCGAAACGCCCCGCAAGTCGAGGAATGGGATCTTCTGCCTGCCATTGACGATACGCCAGAAGGCCGCGAGAGGATCGAAAAGCAGGAGGAGGGGGCCGCGGTCCGCAGTGCCGTTGAGGGGCTCCCTGCCGGGGTCCGCAGCGCCTTGGTGGCCACGGTTATCGACGGGTATTCATACTCGGAGGCGGCCGAGTTGCTCCAGGTGCCGGTTGGGACAATTGCGTCGCGCGTTTATCGGGCGCGGACCCTTTTGCGGGCCGCGATGGGCGATGCGACGGAAGAGGTGTAACCATGACCCAGGATGACACGCATCATGCCGATACGGCCGAGCGTCTTCAGGCGCTCCTGTCGGGAAGTCTCTCGCCCGCTGAAATGCGCCACGTGTTGGCGATGGTGGCCCGCGACGACGGCGCCAGGCGGATGCTCGACGAGATGTTGGCACTGGAGCGCACGGTCCGCGCGGCCTACGGGTATGACCGCACGGAGGAGAAGATGAGGGACTCGCTTGCTTCCCTCCTGGCTTCAGTTGGGGCGGGCGGGATTCCCGCTGAAAAAGAGCGGCTTCGTGCTGCGCGCCGACCGGCCTTAAGGATGCGGCGAGTGCTGGGCACGCTGGCCGCATCGATGGTTGTCGCCGCTTCGCTGTACGCGGCAATCTCGTCGCACCTCCTGAACCGGTCAATGCAGACCCAACTCAGCCAGGTCCTGGATTCCGCCGCGCTGCCAAAGGTGACCGAGACCGAAAGGGCCGGCTATAGCCGCATCTGGAGCGAGATCGCCCAGGCCGCCAGCGGGCCGAAACCGTGGATTCTCCTCTCGAACGGCGGTGGCGAGTTCGGATATCTACCGTCGCCGTCCGCGGGAGCGGGAGAGGAGCGGCTCCTTCTCGTCAGATGCCTCGTTACCGCAGGCGACGACGGGCGAGTCCAGACGATCAATCTGTTGGTGCCGGCTCGGAGGAACCTTAGGTTGTCACTTCCGGAAATCGCGCACTTGGCCGGTCGGCCGGTGGCCTGCGACATCGCCATGTACGCCGAATCAGCAGCCGTCGGGCTGACGGTGGGCAAGGGCTCAGCCGACGCCGTGGGCGTTCGGGGCCGCGTCGGCTTCGGCAACCGGTCGGTTGAGATCGGCGAGTTCCTCCTCGGCGGAAAGCCGATGCGCGTCGTGGTGCAAGCGGTGCCCCTGGGCGCGGTTGGCTAGGGGAGGCCGCGGTTTGGCAAAACGAGGACGGGACCGTGTGTCCATTCAGAATATCCTGCATGGCCGTGTGTCTCCTGGGATTGGGGGGCGCATTGGCATCGGCACCGGACGGCGGGCTTCCGCGGGGAGACCCGCCTCCGGTCGCTGCCCCTCTCAGCGTGGACGTGGATGTGTCGGCCGCTGCGAACCGACCTTCGCCTGCCGTGATCGTGTCGGCCGGCACGCCGCTGGTCGTGCATTTCGCGGGAAAGCCGCGCGCGACGGCGCTCTGGGACTTTGGCTTCGCCGGGACCTCCTTGGCGCATGGGGCCTTTCCGGTCGATGAAGCGGGACTCGGCTGCTTGCGGCTCGTCGTGCCAGACGTACGCCGGAGGATCGTCTGCGAGTTGCTCCTGGCGAGCGACGGCGCCTCTGCCAGACGGGTGATAGTGGTTTATCCGGAGTCGCTGGTTGCCGATGCGGCCGGCCGGATCCGCGAGCAGCGAATCGGCGTGCTTGACCCCACGGGCGGTGTCCAGCGCGCGCTCAGGGCGGAGAGGATCGCCTTCGAAGACCTTGCGCCGCAGATTGCGAGAGACCATTTTAATGGCAGCATAGCAGTTCTGGCGGGGCACAAGGACGTAGATGCCCTGGCCGATGTCTGCCGGCGGTTGAATTCGCGGGTCCGGGCCGGCACAAACGTGCTGGTCTTGAATCCGCCGGCCCGATGGTCCGCGTGGGACCTGGGGCGCATTGAGTTGGGCCAGCCGGAGTCTGCGGCCGCCCGGGTGGCGCCCGAGTTGGGTTCGTTCGTTCCCGCGGAAGACCTCGGCGATGGGCCCTGGACGGCAGTGCTTGATGCGAAGCGTGCCGTCGAGGTTCTGGCGTGGTACGAAACGCCCACGCAGCCCGGCAAGGGTCGGGCCGAAGGAGACAAGGCGGCTCGCCGCATGCTCCTCGCGGCACGTGCCGTAGGGCGTGGACGCATCGTGGCGTCACTGTTGCCACAGACCGGGTTTCCGGACGTCAATGTTGTCGGGCGGGGCCTGCTGGGCGAGATGATCCTCTGGCTGATTGGGCCACCCGTCCCCCCCACACACTCCCAATCCAAGGAGGCGAACCATGAGTAAAGTAATGTTATTGTGGCTGCCGGCGGTGATGGTCGCATTTGCTGCGGCAGTTGTTTGGGCCGCTGACGCCCCTCCGGTGGGCAAGCAATCGGCGCCCGCCGCGAGTACCCCGGCCGCATCCGGCGATGCCGCTGCGGCCAGGGCGGCCCTGGTCACCGTTGCCGTGCTCGATTATGAGGCGGCTTCTCCGGGCAATCCCGAACTCGGCTCGCAGATCGCCGAGATCATGACCGCGCGGCTGAGCGTCGAGGACGGGCTGGACCTCGTGGAGCGCGCCAAACTCGGCCAGGTCCTGAAGGAGCACCACCTGCCGCTCGTCGGCCTGGCCGACCAGCAGCAAGCCGCCCAGATCGGCAAACTCCTGGGGGCGAAACTGCTCGTCATGGGCAAGGCCTTCATGATGGACTCCAAGTTGATGATCGTCACGAAGGTCGTCGGCGTCGAGACCGGCCTCGTCAAGGGAACCCTGCGCTCGGTTGAGCAGAGCAAGCCCCTTTCAGAGGCCGTTGCCTCGGTGTCGGACGACGTGGCCGCCCTGGTCCGGCGGGATGCGGCCAAACTCCTTCCGGCCGACGTGAAACTGGAAGACCCGGTTGCACAAATCCGTAAGGACCTCGGTGACCGGCCCCGGCCCACGGTGGCCGTCATCATCCCCGAACAGCACCGGACCCGCGTGGTCATCGACCCGGCCGTGGAGACGGAGATCAAGCACCTCTTGGTGGAGTGCGGCTTCCGGGTCCTCGATACCGGCCGCAACGACCTGGCCGACTGGGCCAAGGGTATGATGCAAGGGCAGAAGGCGCCGTGGCCGGCGGCCCTGGCCGACGCCGACCTCATCGTCGTGGGCGAGGCGTTCAGCGAGTTTGCCCTCAGGACCGGCGACCTGGTGACCTGTGCCGCCCGGGCCGAGATCAACCTGATCAGCCGTCACAACGGCGAAATCCTGCTGGCCGACCGCGATACCCAGCGTGCCATTGACCTGGCCGAGGCCATCGCCGGGAAGACCGCCCTGCAGAAGGCCGGCCGACGGCTGGGTGTGACCGTTTGCCGGCGGCTCGTCACGTACAAGGGTCCGATCCTTCCGCCGCCCGCGGAACCAGCCCCGGCTGCGCCCCCTGCCGCCGCACCGTCGCCGCCAGCGAAGGGACCGGAGGGCGAAACGGGGCCGGCCGGTCCGACGGCGTCTGCCAAGCGGACCATCTTCGCGGCACTGTTCGAAAACGAAACCGGCCAGGAGCAGTACGACCCCGCCGCCGCCGGCATGGGCGACCTTGTGGGCGTGTTGCTGGCCGAGAAAGAGAATGTCCGCGTCGTGGAGCGGCAGCGGCTCGAGGCCCTCACGGACGAGCAGGCCCGAGCCCTCAAGGGCCTGACGGGCGAGGCGCACGCCATCAAGGCCGGCAAACTCTTCAAGGCCGATACGGTCATCACGGGCAGGCTATTCCTACTGGAAGGCAAAATGACCGTCAGCGCCAAGGCCATCGACATTGCCACGGAGCGCATCGCGGCGTCGGACCAGATGTCGGGCCGCCCGGAGGACATCTTCGAGGTGGCCCTCCAACTGGCGGGCAAACTGGCGAAGCAGATGGAGTGGCCGCTGCCAAAGATCGACCTCGCGCAGATCGACAAGTCGCCCGTCGCCAGCCTGCACTTCGCCAAGGCCCTCAGCCACTACTACGCGGGTAACATGGACGAGGCCATTATGCAGTTCATGCGGACGATCGACCTCGACCCGAACTACACCGAGGTGCACTACTGGTCGGGCCTGTGCTACGAAAAACTGGGCGAGCCGACGCATGCCGCCATCGACTTCGAGGCCTATCTGAAGGAACATCCGAAGGGCAAGTACGCCCAGGAAGCGGCGAAGCGGCTGGCCGTTGCCACGCAGAATGCCGCCTCCGAGGCCGTCCCGCGCCTGGTGCCGGCCACCGTCCCCGCGCCCGCGGCGCCGGCCAAGGCCGTTGCGCCGCCGCAGATGGCTCCGACTGCCGGGGGGGCCGCGAAATGAGAATCGCCGGCCGCGTCTTCCTTCTGGCTGTTGCCTTGGCCGCCTGCGCCGCGTCGTCATTGGCCGCCACGCCGGTTGCGGTCTTCAACTTCCAGATGAAGTCCGACACGCCGGACTGGAAGTGGCTGGAGAAGGGCCTGGCGGATCGCATCACGACGGACTTCGTCAGCGAAAGGGGCCAGAGCGTCGTTGCGCGCGACGAGATGCAACTAGTGGCGCAGAAGATGAACTGGGTGCCCGAGATGGCCACGGCCGACCCGCGGCGGATGAAGGAACTGCAGTCGCAACTGAAGATCGAATACCTTGCCACGGGGGTCTACAGCGTCAGTGGCGACGAGATCTCGATCATCGGCCAGATCGTGGAAGTGAAAGACCGCGCGGAACTTTTCCGCAAAGAAGTGAAGGGGAGGGCGGCTGATGTGCTGGAACTTCAGCGGCGGCTCTCGGCAGACCTCTTGAGTTGGTTCTCGAAGAAGCCGCCGACCGAGATTCTGGCGACGCTGCCCGTCTGGACGCGGAGCCTCCCGGCCGCCAAGGCCCTTTATGAGGGCATGGACCTCTACGATCAGGGGCGGTACGCGGAGGGGTGGCTCAGGTTCTGGCAGGCGTCGCGCGAGGATTCCGGGTACATCGAGGCACAATACTGGGTCGGCAAGATGTACTACTTCATGGATCGCTACGAACACGCCCGGCGGGCGCTGGAGAAGTTCGTGTATCTCGACACGACGCACCCGCGCGTGGGCGACGCTATGGTCGAGTACGTACAAACATACGAGAATGCCGACGCATCCGCCGAGGCGCTTCTCGGCCTCTACGCGGACCTGGGTCGGCGTTTTCCCAATGCTCGTGTGCGTCAACCGGCGTGGGGTGAGTATAGCCTTGGTTACATGAGGGGCGAGGACTGGTTCGAGGCCAAATCCGTCCAGTTGCTCGGGCAGATCGGCCGGCACGAGGAGGCCGCCCGGATGACGCGCCCGGCGCTTGACATATTCGGGAATCCGGAAACCAGGAACCTTCACGCCACGTCGTTCTGCTTCAACAACGTGTCGCGGCATTACGCGCTGACGGGGGAGTTGTTCGGCCCGGACATCTTGGTAGACCGCTCCAGGGAGATCCTATCCGACATCTACACCGGTGAGATCCTATCGTTCGATGCGCAGGCCCGCCCGCTGGTGTACAACCTGCGCAAGCCAAGGCGGATCCTGGGGGCCGGCAGGAAGAACATCGACAAAGAGGCCCTGTTCAACGAGGAGCGGGTCGACATTACGCTGGTGATGGTGGCGCCCAGCGGCAGCGTCTTCGCGGAAGCGCGTTTCTATCCATTGATTGAAGGCGAGGACGGTCGCATGGAGGTCGCTATCTGGTTGCCGGAAAGAACGGAGTCCGTCATGCAGTTCGAACCGCCCCGAGGCGAGGACCTCGCCGTTGCGTGCCGTCAAGGCGTGTCGTGGGCGCCTCTCCCCCGGACGGGCATCCTTGTGGCGTCATGTTGCGTTCGTGTCAGCGGACCTCAAGGCGGTCCCGTGATCGTGAAAGGGTTCCGCGTGGCCGCCACGCTGCACCGCGTGCCTTCGCCCGGCGCGGTCGAGGTGTCGTGCCAGGATACGTCCCGTTTCCGCGTTTCAGTGGACGGCGTCTTTGCGCGATGGTTTCCGGGGCTGGTGGGTCCGCTGGCGCCGGGCGAGCACACGGTGACGCTGTCTCCGGTGGAGCAGGGAACGCCTTTCGGAGAATGGACGACGAAGGTCACGGTCCAGGCGGGCAAGGTCACGCCGCTGGTCGGCCGCTTGCCCTGGCAGGCCGACAGTCTCTGGTCTTCCTGGCAAACGGCTTGTGTGGGGACGGATTATCCGGGCTACAACCTGCGTCTGTATTGTTGGGTTGACGATACGCCGGCGCTTCAAGCGGACGAAGGGGGAATCCGCCTGGTCTGGTCTCACCGGGGCGACCTGTGGTCTTCCATCAGCAGCGACGGCGAGCGGTTCTCGCCGCCGCGGCGGCTCGACCTGCCGGTCTCGAGCGCCTGGCTGGAGGAGTCCCCCCGCCTGCTTCGCGACGAGTCGGGGCGGTTCATCCTGACATTCAGGTCCGACCGGGATGCCCGGCATCGGTATCTCCTGTACGTGTGCTGGTCGCGCGATTTCATCCATTGGAGCGCGCCGGCCCAAATTCTGGACTGGTCGGGCGCTTCTTATGATGTGATCCGCGACGACCGCGGCCGGTTCATCTGGGCAGGGGTCAACACGGCCGGCGACATCGTGCTGGGGACGAGTCCGGACGGCTATCGGTGGGAGTTGATGGGCCAGGTGCGTCCCACACGCCGGCGTGCCACGATATACAATGCCAAAATCCTCCAGCGTCCTGACGGCCGTTACGAGCTTTTCACCCGTGAATACGACCCGGTCCCGAGCGATGAGGGGCAAGAGGGCGAAGTGACGCAAACCCGCTATATCTGCTTTCTCGTACGGCGCGTCTCCGGCGACCTGCGGAACTGGGCTGAGCCGGAAACCCTCGGCGAGTTCGGTTCGCCGCACGGGTACGATCTGCAGCAAATGTCTGCTGCTCTTGGGAAAAAGGACCCGGTGGTCCTGGCATACCTTGGTTGGGCCTTACGCCGGCCTCGTGCAGTTCTGTTCGCACCGGATGAAACAGGGGCATGGCGCAAGTCGCCCGAATGCGCGGGCTTGGGGTTGGCTAGTTATTCCATCGCCTTTCACCCGCGATGGGGCTACCTGATTGCATCGCGGATGGGAGAATGCGGGCCGTACCTGATGCATGGACCGAGCCTGGACCCGTTCCGCCTTTCGGAGAGCGGGACGGCCGTCGCATCCAGCGTGCCGCCGGGCCCAGGTCGCGATGGGCAGGCGGCCCCCCAGGCGGACCCGAAAAAGGCCGGCGCTACGGCGACGCTCGGGACGCTCACCTACCGGACACTCCCGAGTTTTTACAGCATAATCAGAGCGGAGGGGAACCAGCACTTCAAGCGGCCCGCGCCGAACGCGGGCACCGTGAATCGTAACGCGCTGGTTTTCAGCGTGGTACGCAGCGGCACGGGTTTCGACCTGGCGATCGATTCGAAGGCCCCCGACTCACTGCATCCCGACGTGGTCCGAATTGATCCGTCCGGCAAAGGCGACTTCCGTAACGCTGCCGTCGTTCCGCGGACCAATGAGTCGAGCGAGGGCGATGGGGCCTTTTATTACGTCTTCGAGAAAGAGTCGGTGGCATTGACTGTGGGGCAGCGAACCGTTCCGGTCCGCGTGGAGGTTACATACTGTGACCGGCCGAATTCGCGAAAGATCGTCGTGTACTTTGGGTTCTGCGCGGACGGCAAGTGCCGATTCGCAGAGAAGGTTCGCAGGGTCCGCGTGGCCGACCATGACGGCAACCTCCGCATAAATAATGCGGCGCGTCCCCCGTTTGACAAGTCGGGGGTTTTCTGGAAAGCCGGAGTCGGCGACTTGATTGAAGTTGACGTCGGCTACGGCCTCGGCGATTTCGCGGCCAAGGCCTACTACGGGCACCCCGTCCTCGTGGACGGCCGCCTGTGGAACGTGACGGTATCGGATGACGGCGCCGGGATCGAGGCATTGCCCTACGAAGGACCCACCGGGAACATTCAGATCAATCACGCCTTCTGGCAGGCGGCGTTTGTCGGCGACCGGTTCCTGATCCACCTGCAGGGCGGGCCGCAGCCGGTCCCGATGCCAGTCGGCCGTTACCGGATACGGCAGTACGACGAGTACCCGCCCGTCAGGCCGGAGAACTCCAAGGAAAGACTCTATCTCCAAGACGAATCTTTCGATGGGGGGCACGAGGCCGACGTCGTGGTTCGCGCCGGGCGGACGGAAACCATCCCGATTGGCTCGCCCCTGAAGGGCACGCTGCGGGTCAGGCAGAAGGGCGACAAGTTTTGCTTTGTGGCCGAATTCGACAAGGATGTCGGGGGCAGGCCCCACGTCTACCTGGATTGGGGCTCGGAGGTCGACATCATCATCACGGATGCCTCGGGAAAACAGGTGGGAAGATTCAGCACCTCTCCCTGGGGGGGCACCGGTACTGAATGGAAGGTTCCCTCCGGCCTCACGGGAACCTTGACGGCCGAGATGCGGTTCCCCTCCGGCGCCTTCAGCATCGAGTGCGAGAAGGTGACATTCGAAGCGGGGGCTGGGCAGCAGCCGTGAGCGGACCATCGCCCTTCGCCACGTTTGCCGCCGCGGTGGATTACGACCCCTGCGGCTTTGCAGTTCAGCCGATGCAGACGACCTTTGAGGTAACATGACATGCGCCACACCCCTGGGCTTGCGTTCTGTGCATTGCTGGTCATTCTTCTCCTTCCCGGCGCGGCCTCTGCCGTCACGCCCGTGGCCGTCTTCAACTTCCAGATGAAGTCCGACACGCCGGAGTGGAAGTGGCTGGAGAAGGGCCTCTCGGACCGCATCACGACGGACTTCGTCAGCGAAAGGGGCCTGAGCGTCGTCGCACGCGACGAAATGCAGGCGTGGGCGCAGAAAGTGAAGTGGACGCCCGAAATGGCGCTGCTCTCGAGCGCCGAGATCCAGGAAATCTGGCAGCACCTCCAGATACAGTACGTCGTCACGGGCGTCTTTACGGTGTCGGGCGACCGGATCACCGTCACGGCCCAGATAGTCGAGATGCTCAAGCGCCAGGAAGTGGCCCGGAAGGAGGTCTCCGGCAGCCGCGACAACGTCCTCGAACTTCAGCGGCAGGTCTCGGCCGAACTCTTGAGTTGGTTCTCGAAGAAGCCGGTTGACGCGATCCTCGAGCAACTTCCGGTCTGGACCCGCAGCCTCCCGGCCGCCCGCGTGCTCTACGAGGGCATAGACCTGTACGACCAGGGCCGCTACGGCGAGGCGTGGCTGAAGTTCCGGCAGGCCTCGCGCACCGACCCGCAGTACATCGAGGCCCAGTACTTTACCGGCAAGATGTATTACTTCATGGACCGCTACGAGCACGCGCGGCGGGCGATGGAGAAATTCGTCTACCTCAACTCCGTGCATCCGCGCGTCGGCGACGCTCTCAAGGAATACCTCCACACGTACGAGAAACTCGACACTCCAGCCGAGACGCTGCTTGAATACTACCGCGCCCTTATTGAGCGTCACCCCAACGCCATGGTCTTCAACGAACTCAACCAGATGGCCCCTGTGGAGTCCAAGCGGTGGCTCCAGGCCCGGTCCGGACAACTCCTGGGCCAGATCGGCCGCCCCAAAGAGGCCACGCTGATCACTACCGAAGGCCACGAGCGCTCGGGGTTGAGCGGATGGGAGTACCGCATCGCCGCGCTCAGCGCCATGGACCACCACATGCGGACGGGCGAACTCGTGCTGCCCGAAGCGATTGTCGGCAAGAAGGGCGATGAGAACGTTGCCTGGTTCGCCCCCGGGCAGAACCAGGTGGAACTAATGAACCACCCCGGAAGGGGCCAATACATCTGGTGCCGGGCGATCGCCCCTCCAGGCCAGATCTTCAAGACCCTGCACTTCTACCTCATCGGCAAGGGCACGACCTGCTCCGTCGGCTGGCACGTCCACAAGGACTCCTATGGCGACGTGCCCGTGCCGTGCGAAGGCATGCCCATCAAGGAAGCCTTCGAGAAGGGGTTCCGCTTCGACCAATTGCCGCGTAGCGGCATGTTCCAGTTCCATTACTGGCACAACGACGACGGCCGCAAGGACGCCGACTGGTCGGTCGACGGCATCCGGGTTGTGGCGGAGTTCGAGCCGATTCCGCCGGACCACGGTGCAATCGAGGCGATCTGCCACAGCACGCACGATTTCAAGGTGCTGGTGGACGGGCGTTTCGCGCGCGGCGGGTCGGGCCTTATCGGCCTCCTGACGCCCGGGCGCCACGCGGTGGAGTTCGCGCCGTATCGCAAGACCAACCCCGCCAACGACACCAGCACCCCTCTGGGCGCCTTCAAGACCGAGGTCGAGGTCAAGCCTGGCGAGGTCACCCGCATCATCGCGCGGCTGCCGTGGAAAGAGGGCAGCCCGCTGGCCGGCTGGTCCAATACCATCGTCGGGCTGGATTACCCCGGCTACGATCTCTTTACGGACTACCACTGGAGTGAGCCGCAATTCCTTCTGGACGACGACGCCATCCGGATCGTCTGGGCGCGCAAGGGAGACCTCTGGACGGCGGTCAGCACCGACGGCGAGAACTACTCGCGGCCCGCGCGGCTGCCGATGCCCATCTCAAGCGCCTGGCTGGAACGCAGCGCCCGCTGCCTGCGCGACGAATCGGGCCGGTACGTCCTGGCGTTCATCTCCGACCGCGACAGCCAGCACCTCAGGTGCCTCTATACTTCGTGGTCGCGCGACTTCGTCCACTGGAGCGAGCCGGCCAAGGTCCCCGACAGGTTGTTCACGGCGTTCGACGTGACTTACGACAGCCGCGGGCGGTTCCTCTGCACCATGGCAAGCGAGAAGGAGATGGTCGTCCTCGTCAGCCGCGACGCCCACGAGTGGAAGCCGCTGGCCGCCCTGCCGCCCCCGCCCGGCAAGCCGCACAAACTGCGGATGATCCAGAAGCCGGACGGCAGTTACGAAATGGTCCTCTCCTATGACGGCCCGCGGCCGGGGACCTACATGCACGTG
>Ga0315284_10013721_pt1 | contig 11547 bp, 8 predicted proteins | sample YL17G09_16_MG_FD_203696 | JGI IMG/M metagenome (GOLD analysis project Ga0315284, IMG submission 203696) | Sediment microbial communities from Yellowstone Lake, YNP, Wyoming, USA - YL17G09_16 | ecosystem: Environmental > Aquatic > Freshwater > Lake > Sediment | place: USA: Wyoming | collected... | reverse complement strand
TTGCGACTGTGTTCTTGCTGGATAATACTTCTAGAATGGTTTCGGCTGTTTTCATGCCTCTTTATTTATACTAATCGAAGCAAATTGTCCATCTTTTTTTTACGGGATAGGTGCAGGGCTAGCTTGATCTGGGCCGGATCGTAGAGATCCCAGTATTTCTTGGGCGAGACGAACGGCAGGTGGGGCTTGGCGAATCCGACGGCGAAGAAGAAAGGTTCGGGCTTCTTGCTGAGGTCGCGCAAGATGCCGACCGCCTTATCAGCCACCTTGCCGTCCTTATAGAAGTTATCCGGGACATCGGCCGATTCAAATGCCGGCCCATCCTTACTCTTGGGTTTGTCCTCGTCCGGTACCGCGGCGGTTTTGAGAAGCGCGTAGGTCGGGGCATTGGGCGTCTGCCACGGCGTTGACCAGGACTGGGGATCGTCGTAGCCCGGATGATAGATCTTGCCGATGCCCTGGACGAAATAGCCGTTTTGCTTGAAATTTTGCGCCAGGGTTACCACGTCGGGCAGGGCAGCACGGAAGTGCGTGACCAGGTCATACACCTTCGTCGTGTCGGGCCGCGTGCCGGTCATCAGGCTGGAGCGCGACGGCGAGCAGACCGCCTGCTGGCAATAGGCGCGGTTGAAGACCATTCCCGATTTCGCGATGCGGTCGATATTCGGGCTCTTGATATAGTCGCGCCCGTAACACCCGAGCTCCGGCCGAAGATCGTCCACGGCAATGAAGAGTACGTTCGGCTTCCCCTTCGCAGCCTGATACCCAAATCCCGGCAATGCCAGCGCCGCTGCGCCCGCGCCCAAACCGTAAAGAAAATCGCGTCGATTGATCATGATTGCATCCCCTTCGAAATGGGTTGTTTTGCTGCCGTCGGCTGCCGGCATGGGTGGTCATAAATTCCATATTGGGAAGTTCACCCGAAACTGGCGGCATCTTTTATAATCCTTTCTATCCGGTCGCGCAATAAGAAAGGCACTGCGATTCAGCCGGTGGGAACGATCTACCCGAAAGGGCGCGGAGTTGCACCTTGCTCAGATGGGATGCAGTGTTGACCGCATATCGCGCCTCGACGACTATGGTGATTTCCATCCATCTTTCAGAGCTTCTTGTTTTGAGTTTCTCAACCGGGGAGCATTTGATATGCTGAAAAGCGCCGCTGCCACACCCGTGCATGGGCTCATGGACATCGAGGGTTACCCTAAGCGCCTGGAGTTGTCTTGGCATTGGGTATGTCTCCCTCATGGAGGCGGCTGGGCGAGCGCTGTTGCGGAACATTGTGCTTATAAAGTGAATGGAGGCCTTGATGGGCAGGAGAATAGTGATGTCGGCGGTGGTCGCCATGCTGTGCGGCACGCCGCTGCTCGCGCAACAGGGCGCGCCGAACGTGTTTCTCATCGATCCATCGACAATCCTGGCGGCGCGCGAGTCCTACGGCAAGCCGGACGGGGAATTCAAGGCCGCGCTCGACTTGCTGCTCAAGGATGCACGAGCGGCGCTCAAATCCGAGCCTGTCTCCGTGCTGCAGAAATCCGAGATTCCGCCGAGCGGGGATAAGCATGATTACATGAGCGTCGCACCCTACTGGTGGCCGGATCCGACCAAGCCGGGAGGGGTTCCTTACGTTCGGCGCGATGGGGAAAGAAATCCCGAATACGAAACGCTTGGCGATCGCAAGCATTTGGGAAAAATGATCGCCGACGTCCAGACGCTTGCCCTGGCGTACTTCATATCAGGCCAGGAGAGCTATGCGCAGAAGGCCGTCGGGCAATTGCAGACGTGGTTTCTCGATGCGGCGGCACGCATGAATCCAAACCTCAATTTCGCTCAGGCGATCAAAGGCCAGAACAATGGGCGCGGGATCGGCATCATTGACGCCTACGGCTTCCGGGATGTCATCGACGCCATTCAATTGCTGCAGGGATCGCAGCATTGGACTGCCACCACAGACCAGGGCATCAAAGGATGGTTCTCGGCTTACTTGAAGTGGCTGCAGGAAAGCCCCAACGGGAAAGACGAAGCCTCTCAAAAGAACAACCACGGCAGCGCCTATGATGTCCAGGTCGCATCGATCGCACTCTACCTTGGGAGGAAGGATATAGCGCGGGACATTGCACAGGGCGCGCAGAAGAAGAGGATTCAGCTGCAAATCCTGGCGGATGGATCGCAACCCCTCGAACTGGATCGCACGAAATCGTGGGGATATTCGATGCTGAACCTCGAAGCCCTGACGAACCTCGCTTTGCTGGGAGACCGCGTCGACGTGGATCTCTGGCACTATGCCGGCGCGGACGGACGCGGCATCCGCAAGGCGATCGATTTTCTGCTGCCCTATGCGCTTGGAGAAAAAATTTGGTCGACGAAACAGATCGTACCCATGGAGCGCACACAGATGTTTCCCATGCTCAGAATGGCCGCGGTGAAATATGGCGACGCAAGATACAAGGAAGCCTGTGACAAGCTGGTCAGCCCGGAACTCATGAAGTCGCGAACGAACCTCGTTCTGCCCCGAGGCATTTCCAAATAACGGACTATTCAGAGTGAGCTGATGCCATGAAACCTATTCTGCTTTCGTTCCTGGCCACCTTGATCGTGTTTGGTACCGCGGGGGCTCAGCCTCAAAGCCTTGATTTCCTGGTCAACCACGCGCTTCGATTTGCCCAACAGCAGGCGAAGCAGACCGTCGCCGAGATCGGCGACAGCACCAAGTTCGCGATCAGCACACAGCCGGACGGATCATGGAAGACTGGCGCGTCGAAAGACTGGCGGAGCGGGTTCTTCCCGGGTTGCCTCTGGTATTTGAATGAGTATACGAAGAACCCGTTCTTCAAAGGCGCGGCCGAAAAATGGACCGCGGGCATGGCCAATGAGCAATTCGACACCGGCACGCACGACGTGGGTTTCAAGATTTTATCGAGCTACGGAAACGGGTATCGATTGTACCCGACGGAGGAATACAAGAAGGTGATCATTCAGGCTGCCGAGACCCTTGCCAAACGGTTCAATCCCACCGTTGGCTGCATCAAATCCTGGGACAATCGCAAATGGGAATACCCTGTCATTATCGACAACATGATGAACCTCGAACTGCTCTTCTGGGCCGCAGAGAACGGCGGCCCTAAAGAATTGCGCAACATCGCCGTCAAGCATGCGGAAACCACCATGAAGAACCATTTCCGCCCCGACGGCGGCACCTATCACGTCATCGGGTACGATCCGGCCACCGGAAAGGTGGTCGCGCGGAACACGCACCAGGGGTATGCGGATGAATCGGTGTGGGCGCGTGGCCAGGCGTGGGCCATCTATGGTTTCACGATGACGTACCGGTTCACGCGCGAACCGCGGTTCCGGATAGCGGCCAAGCATGCGGCGGACTATTTCATCAGCCACTTGCCGGCGGATTCCGTGCCCTATTGGGATTTCATGGCGCCCGGAATACCGAATGAGCCGCGTGACGTCTCCGCTGCCGCGATCGCCGCATCCGCACTGCTTGAATTGTCGCAGCATGTGGCGAACAAGTCGCAAAAAGCCAGCTACCTGGAAACTGCGAAGAAGATCCTGCAATCTTTGTGTTCCGCCCCCTACCTGGCGGAGGGAAGCAACTCGCATGCGGTGCTGAATCACGCCGTTGGCAACAAGCCGGGGAAGTCCGAGGTCGATGTTTCCCTGATCTATGCCGATTACTATTTCCTCGAAGCGATGCTCAGGTATCTCCACTCCAAGAACTGACTACCTTGGGATCGCAAAAGCGTCGCGCGTCTTTTGGCACCATTCAGCAAGATACTGCTTGTGCTGTTCCAAAGTCTGCTGATGTTCTTTCTTGCCGGCCAGGTTCACCATTTCGCCGGGATCGTTCTCCATATCCACCAAAGACTCGGACCTCTCACCGATATCCCAGGCGCAGTACTTGAAGCGGCGGCTTCTCACCATTCTGCCGTTGGGCTCGGGCTTGTTGCCGTCGATCGGCATGCCCTGGGCCATCTTGTTTTCCGTGACGACATACGGGCGCGCGCTTGCCGCAGCCTTGCCATCCGCGGCTGCTTTCACGCTCATGCCGGGCAATTTCGCGGGAATCTCAATGCCGGCGTACTCGCAAAGGGTGGGGAGCAGGTCAATGCCGGTATTCACCAGCAGGCTGGAGGTTTCCGCCTTTATTCCACCCGGTGGAGCTATGATAAAGGGGACCCTGGACGATTCGTCGAACAAGACCGTTTTCTGGCTCCATTTATGCGCGCCCTGCATATCGCCGTGGTCGGCGGTAAGAACGATGAGCGTGTTTTCGTACTGTCCGGATTCCCTCAGCGCCTGCAAGATTTCGCCAATCTCGGCGTCGACCTTCTCGATCAATCGGAAATAGGCCCAGCGATACTCCCGCCATTTCTTCTCATCGAAATCCCCGACCGGGAACAACGGATTGGCCTGGAAGGAACGCCGCATGAAAGCCGCGATCGGGGGTTCATCTTCCATGGGAAGATGGTTTTTGACCATGGGGGGGCACTGATCCAGCGATGGAGGATCACCCACATTTCCGTCGGGCAATTCCTGGCCGCGGGCCCATTCGCAAATATTGTGCGGATTGACGAACGAGGTCACCAGCAGGAACGGTTTCTCGCGCTTCCGCCTGGTGAATTCCCTGGCCAGCGCCGGGATCTCTTTGTCGACGCCGTTGTTTTTGATCGCGCCCATGGTATCGAAGCCGTGCGCGACTTTCTCTTTCGCCGGGAAGGGTTGGTGCCACTTGCCGAAGTAGCCGTTGTCGTACCCGGCATCCCGGAAGATGGTTCCGAGGGTTGGATATTTCCCGGCGAGCGAATTGGTGATGTCATTCGTCTGAACGCCCGTCACGTGCGAGCACTGGCCCGTGAACAGCGCCGTGCGCGCCGGGACGCACAAGGGATTTGCGGTATAGGCGCGATTGAAGAACAGCCCGCGCGCGGCCAGGCTGTCCATCGCAGGAGTCTTGAGCCAGGTGTTGCCCATGCGGCAGCTCAGCGCATCGCTGGACTGCTGGTCCGTCATGATGAACAGGATGTTCGGCTTCTTGTCGGGAAGTGGAGTGCCGGCCAGCAGGTCGCTCCCCAATGCAAGACCGCGAGCAGCTGTGGTTCCGGCGGCGATCACGCCTGCAGCTTTGATGAATTCTCTTCTTTTCATTTTGCCACCTTTGCCGCGCGAATTTTTTCCCAGGGCTGAACGCCCACGCGGGCAGCCCAGGCATCCCAGAGGTTTGACAGTTCCTTGAATTTTGCCGGGTTTTTGTTTCCGAGGTTGTTCATTTCGGTGCGATCGGCTTCCATGTCATATAGCTCCCATGCATTGCCGATGTCGTAGCGCGAGACGAGCTTCCACTTTCCCTGGTGTATGGCCCGGTTTCCTTCGTGTTCCCAGTAAAGGGCAGGATGCGGCTGGCGCTGCCTGCCTTCGAGGATGGGACGGAGGCTTCTCCCTTCCAATGGAGTAATGGCGTGGCCGTTGAAGGTCTCCGGATAACGGGCGTTGCCGAGGTCATTGCATGTCGCCAAGAGGTCGATCAGGTGGCCCGGCTGGTGCGTTAGCGTGCCGGGCTGTTTGATCCTGCCGGGCCAGGACGCAATCAAGGGGGTGGAGATGCCCCCCTCGTGGACCCAATGTTTATAGAGGCGGAAGGGCGTATTGCTCGCGTTGGCCCACGGAAGTCCGTAGCTAAAATAGGAATCGGGACCGCCGGGGGGAACGCCGGGTTTGCCGCGGTCGATCACCTCCGCGCAGCCGCCGTTGTCGGCCAGGAAGAGAACCAGGGTGTTTCCGGCCGCGCCGGTTTCATCGAGTTTGGCCAGCAGGCGGCCGATATTCTGGTCCATGCGGTCGATCTGCGCGGCATAAACCGCCATCTTGAGATCGAGGAATTCCTTGTCCTTGGCGTCCTTCCAGGCCGGTGCGGTCTCGTCGCGGGGCGTAATCGGCCATTCCTTTTTGACTACGCCCAACTGGATCATGCTCTCGTGCCGTTGCCGCCGCAACTCATCCCAACCCATCATGTACTTGCCGCGGTATTTCTCGATGTCTTCCGGCAAAGCGTGCAGCGGCCAGTGCGGGGAAGTAAACGGCACATAGAGGAAGAACGGTTTTTCCCCGCGGGCATACTGATCGAGAAAGCCGAGCGCGTGATCCGTGATCGCATTCGTCATGTAGAAGCCCTGCTCGGGCGGCGTGTAGGGCTGGTCATCTATGGCCATCTTGCTGGCTTTATCGAGATGGAAGTAGCTGCTCGAGCCGCTGATCAGGCCGAAGTAGCGGTCGAAGCCGCGGTCGGTCGGCCAGTGCGGGCGATTCTCACCCACGTGCCACTTGCCCGACATGAGGGTGGCGTACCCCGCGGGGCGCAGCGCTTCGGCGATGGTGATGCAGCGGTCGTTCAGGTGACCCTGATAGGCCGGGTAACCGCGGTTCTCGACCATGTGCCCGATGCCGGCCTGGTGCGGATAGAGGCCCGTGAGCAGGGAGGCGCGCGTTGGACAGCAGCGGGCGGTGTTGTGAAATTGCGTGAAGCGCAGGCCGCCCCGCGCCAGGCGGTCCAGATTGGGCGTCGGGATTTCGCTGCCGTAGCAGCCGATGTCCGAGAAACCCATGTCGTCGGCCAAGATGAGGACGATGTTGGGCCTTCGTACGGGAGCACTTCCTCGCAGGAGCGCATCACCGGGCAGGATGGCGCCCGCCGCCCCAGTGGTCATCCATTTCAAGCATTCACGCCGGCTGATAGAATGATCGTTCATGAAAGTTCCCCGCTCCTGTCTCTCTGCCAATCGCACAAACTACTGCAAATCAAAGAAGCGCCTTAATAAGTCCTGGTTGGCGGCGTCCGCAAGGGGTTGAGCGGCAAAAAACGCCTCCAAAAGCCAAATCTTGAAACCCATGCCGAGCGATGCGCGAGTATAGCAGAATTTCCCTGCACTGCATAAATCCTGGCGAAAAAAAATTAGCTACGCCAATATTTCACGGGATTGGATTGCAGCCCCAGTCATCGCTGAATTGCCGCCTGGGGGTTCGTCTTTTTCATCTGTTCATACGCCGCGCGCGTCAGCAAGCGGATATCCGAAGACTCTTCAGCGGCGCTGCGCCCGAACTTTTGGACTTTCACATATCCGCTTGCTCACGCGCGGCTCTGTTTGCCGGGGTGCGCTCCACTATCTGAATCACAAACTCCGCCTCTCGAGAATTGATTAGGCAAAAATAATGTGTACGATCGTGGCTGGAAACCCGAAGATCGAGGAGACAGACAGGTTCGTTCATTTGGAAAGGCGTTGTTTATGGATTCCTCAAACGATTTGACCAGACGGGATTTCATCAGGAAATCCGCGACCGTAACCGGAACCGCCATTGGCATGGCGGTCTTGGGAGCGCCGGTGGTGAAGCCGGTGCTCGGGGCCAACGACAAAATCCGCATGGGATTTATCGGTCTGGGAAACCGCGGTTCGCAGTTGCTCAACTTTTTCATGCCCAATCCCGATGTGGAGGTGGCGGCGCTCTGCGACATCTATGAACCCTATTTGATGCGGGATCGCTCCAAGGTCGACCCGCGGTTTTTCAAAGAGATCGACCAGGTCCCCAAAATGGGAGAGGTCTTCAGCGGCAAGCCCGACCGCTACAACGATTTTAGGAGGATCCTCGACCGCAAGGACATTGATGCCGTCTGCATCGCGACTCCCGACCACTGGCATGCCATCCAGATGATCATGGCCGTGCAGGCTGGAAAGGATGTCTACGTGGAAAAGCCGCTGACTGCCACAATCGTCGAAGGGCGCAGGATGGTCGAAGCGGCCCGGCAGGCCAACAAGGTGGTCCAGGTCGGCTTGAATCGCCGGGGAAACGCCCTCTACCAGGAGCTGGCGAAAGTAGTGAAAGATGGCAAAATCGGCAAGGTGTCGATCTCGCGAGCCTACCGGATCAACAACATGTATCCGAACGGCATCGGCAATGAAAAGCCGGAAGCTCCGCCGAAGGATTTCGACTGGGACACGTGGCTTGGGCCGCGCGCTTTCCGGCCGTATCAGTACAACATCGCCCCATACAAATTCCGCTGGTGGAAGGATTACTCGACGCAAATGGGCAACTGGGGCGTCCATTACATGGATGCCATCCGCTGGCTGCTCGGCGAACAGGCGCCCTCAGCGATCACAGCCCGGGGCGGGAAATACGTTTTGCACGACGACCGAGATATCCCCGATACCATGGAAGTCACCTTCGAAATGCCCTCCGGTTCGATCATCGTGTTCGGCATCTACGAGGCGACCGGCGGGGAGATCATCCCCGGCGGCGAGCTTGAACTGCGCGGAACCGGCGCCACCCTCGTCGCCAACGAGCGCGGGTACAAGATCACGCCCTCCAAGGCCGGCCAGTTTCAGGACTGGAAGACATCGGCGGAAGCGTCCGAGAAACCGGCGGACAAGGCAGGCGACAGCACGTCCGCCCTGATCCGCAATTTCCTAGATTGTGTGAAATCCCGCCAGGAGCCCTGGTGCCCGCTCGAAGAAGGCCACCGGTCGACTTCCTTTGCTCACCTGGCCAACATCGCCCTGGAAACGCAGACACGCCTGCTGTGGGACGCGAAGGCGGAACGATTCACCAATTCCGAAAAAGCCAATCAGCTATTGCATTACGAGTACCGGAAACCGTGGCAGCTGGCCTGACGGATTTCGCGCAATATGTTGGGAACCGCGCGCGTCCCGCGCGCATCATAGGAATGTGGCGAAGCCGGGGGATTTGCGGGCGGCGCGCCCGCGCTCCCGGGAGGAGCACGGTATTTTTCGAGCCTCAATAATCCTCCAGGTTCGGCACGCGGCTTTCGCCGACATTTCTTCAAGGATTCGGGTATGCAAAAACAAAATCCATCGAGCTGGTCGCGCAGGGAGTTCATTTCTGCCGCAGTGGCGGCCGCCTCCGCTGCCAATCTGCCGGGATATGGAGCCGCGTCGCGGCGCCCGGATGCGGCAGGAAATGCTCCTGTCAAAATCAAAATCAAGCAGACCGATGCCAACTTTGAACGGGAACCTCTGCTCCGGCCCTTCGGATTCAAGGGCGGTTACATGACGGAATGCTGGCAGACAACCGCGCTGCTGGAAAGCGAGTCGGGCGCCCGCGAGATCGGCCACTGCACGCAAAACGTCTTGTGGTCCGACGCCGCGGTCTTCGCCTCCCATTCGGAAAGCGGCGGGAACGCCCTGATGTTCGCCATCACGGAGAGAGCACTGCAGATGGCCAAGGGGCAGTCGTTCCAAACGCCGCCGGAACTGCTGGATGCGCTCAAGGACGAATTGTACGAATACAGCACAAAGATCACGGGCAACCCCGCCTTGCGCAAGACCTTCGTGCTTAACGCGCTGGTCGGTGTCGACAACGCGGCATGGCTCCTGTATGCCCGGGAGAACGGCATCTCCAATTTCGATGATCTGATCCCGGCCCCTTACCGGCCCGCTCTTGCCCAACATCATGCCGCGGTCGCGAGCATCCCGCTGATGGCCTACGCGATTCCGATTTCGGAAATCCGCCAGGCCGCCGAAGAGGGATACTTTTTCATGAAGATCAAAATCGGGCAGCCGGGAACCCAGGAGGAGATGCTGGAGAAAGACAAGCAGCGGATGACAGACATCCATCAGGCCATCGGCGGAGTGCGTACCCCTCATACCAAAAGCGGCAAATTGCCCTACTACTTCGACGCCAACGGGCGTTACGAAAAAAAGGAAACCCTGCTCAAACTCCTGGACCACGCCAGGAAGATCGGCGCTTTCGATCAGATCGCGATCGTGGAAGAACCCTTCCCGGAGGAGTATGAAGCGAACGTGCGCGACCTCGGAGTGCGCGTCGCCGCCGATGAAAGCGCCCATACCGACCAGGATGCCGCCCGGCGCATCCAGATGGGATACGGCGCCATGGCGCTGAAAGCTATTGCCAAAACCATGAGCATGACCATGCGGATCGCCCAACTCGCCCACGAAAAGGGAGTTCCCTGCTTCTGCGCCGATCTGACCGTGAATCCAATCTTGATTGATTGGAACAAAAACGTGGCCGCGAGGCTGGCCCCGTTTCCCGGCCTTGGCTTGGGCTTGCTCGAAACCAACGGCCATCAGAACTATAAAAACTGGGAGACCATGGTCAGCCGGCACCCTTGCGCCGGCGCACCCTGGACGCGGACCGTCAAAGGGCTCTTTACGCTCGACAAGGATTTTTATGACCGCAGCGGAGGCATCTTCATGCCTTCCAAATACTATCAGCAGATGTACGGAAAGAAATAAATGAGGAGACAAGTATCATGGGCCCGGAATTGAAACTCACCCGAAGAGGATTCGTCAAAATGACTGCAGGCGCAATGACAATGACTGCGGTGTCATCACACGGACGCGGTACTCCGATCATGACGCCGCCTGCCCGTTTTCAGGGCCCCCTGTGCTTTTTTTCCAAGCATCTTCCCGGCATGGAGTGTTCGGCCATGGCCAAGGCCCTGAAGTCCATGGGCTTTGCCGGCGTGGACCTGACCGTCCGGCCGGGCGGTCACGTGCTTCCGGAACGGGCGGCGGAGGACATGCCCAAGGCCGTTGCAGCCATACGTGAGGCCGGTTTGTCCGTGCCCATGATCACCACGGAGCTCCTTTCCGCGAGCAACCCCACGGCCAAGCCGATCCTGTGCACCGCCGGCAGCCTGGGCATTCCTTTCTTCAAGGCAGGCTACTACAAGTACGACTTCAAGGACATTCTCCAGGAACTGGAGAAGTGCGGCGCCGATTTCCGCCAGCTGGTCGATCTGGCCAGGCAGTGCGGCGTTCAGACCGGATACCACAACCACACCAACAACATGGGTGCCCCGGTCTGGGACATGGCCCGGATTATCGAGCCGCTCGACCCGAAGTGGGCCGGGTATTACTTCGATGTCCGGCACGCCGTGGCCGAGGGCGGCGGCTCCGCGTGGCGAATCGCGACGAAGATGATCGCGCCGCGCATTAAAATGATCGCGGTCAAGGACTTCTACTGGGCGAAGGGCCCCAAGGGCTGGCGCACTCAGGACTGCCCGCTCGGTGAGGGGATGTTGGACTGGAAGGAGTTCTTCCGCATGTTGGCAGCCGCCAACTTCCAGGGGCCGGTCTCGCTGCACCAGGAGTACGAGCCGCCGGGCGAAGGGGGGAACAAAAACCCGGATAATGTCCTGGCCGCGGCCAGGAAAGACTTCGATTTCCTGAAGGCGCGCATCGCCGAAGCTTACAGCTGATTTGTAGCCAACAAACATAAACGAGTCGGCCACTTCAGAACCCGCTGGGATTGCTGATTCTTTTCCGGAATCACGCTCATCCGCAACAGCGGCGCTGAGGCTCGGCGTTTCAGTGACAGGGTCCGGTGCCGATATTGGCATAGGCAATACGGCCGAAGGTTTCCGTACATAATAGTATCCATCTTCATATTGATCATACTGTATAATTTAGGCAATTGCTTATTACTTTGACTCCGGTAACATGAGTTCGTGAAGCGTCACGGGCTTTTTCTGGGCCGAGATCCCCAGGAGAGTTTGAAAGGCCGCCATAG
>Ga0315284_10013720_pt1 | contig 11547 bp, 10 predicted proteins | sample YL17G09_16_MG_FD_203696 | JGI IMG/M metagenome (GOLD analysis project Ga0315284, IMG submission 203696) | Sediment microbial communities from Yellowstone Lake, YNP, Wyoming, USA - YL17G09_16 | ecosystem: Environmental > Aquatic > Freshwater > Lake > Sediment | place: USA: Wyoming | collected... | reverse complement strand
CTTGATAGTCTCGATGGGCGCTATGAGCAGCTTTCCAGCGAGATAGGCAATAGCCAGCTCTACTGGTACTTTCCTGAACTGCCTCTTTTCGCCGGTTATCACGAAACTGCCTTTGGCCAGGGACTCTCCGGACTTGGCGGCGGTGTGTACCTGCTCCGGCTTGACACAGAAAACGTCGACAGCACCCAGCTCGTTCTTCCAGGCAGATGAGAAGGCGCCGGCGAACTTGGCCGCCTCGAGCAGGTCGTCTTCCGGCGCGCTCTGGCCGTTCTTCAGTACGACAGAGGGCGCGCCGGCTATGTCCGCGTGGAAGTATAAATCGTTCTTATCCAGGTGCTTCTTGACTATTATATCGTTGCTCTTTGCATCTTTTCCGCCCAATGCCAAAAAGCTATTAGGGGTCACAAAATAGTGGAACTTCTCGAACCAATCCTTCTCGCGCAAGACCTTCTTTTCAGGTAGTTCCGCGCCCTTCCGTTCTTCCGCATCAATCAGTTTCTTGGTGACCTCGATGGCATTCTTTAGGCTATCAATCTTTGCCCGCATCTTCTTCGATCTGTCATAATAGGAAGCGGCATTCTCATGGATTGACTTTCTTGGGTCCAGCTCTATTTTCATCTTTCTTCGCCTTCTTCTTGCCCCAGTCCGCCTTTGAGGCACATTTATGGTTGATGCACATGCGGAATGGGCGTCTCTTGAAATACTGCACCTCTATCTCTGGCAGATTGCAGGTTGGGCAGAGAGTCCCTAACGCCCTTATGGTCCCTTTCGCCGGCAACGGAAAAGAGGTTCGACAGCCCTTCGCATAGCCAGAGCAGCCAACGAATCTCGTCCCTTTCCTCATCTTTATGATAATCAGATTGCCTCCGCAAGCGGGACATTTGCCCACGACATTATCCGCCTTCAGCGACTCTTTCAGCTTCTCGCCTATGCTCTCTCTATGCTCAAGCAGATGGTTCAATATCTTGGTCAATAACTTTCTTGAATCAAGCACGACATTCTCTTTCTTCAGCTTGCCCCTCTCAATCTTATCCATCTCTTTTTCCAGCTTTGCAGTCATATCGGGCTTTGTGACATCAGGAACGTACTGCTCCAGCGCGTCTATCACGCCGAAAGCGACATTTGAGGGGGTGAAATTCTGCCTGCCCTCGATATAGCCCCGGTCAATCAGCTTCTGTAATATGTCCGCCCTAGTCGATTTAGTGCCCAGGTTCAGCTCCTCTAGAAGTTTTATGAGGGCAGCCGGTGTATATCGTGGCTGGGGCTTGGTCTCCTTCTGCTCGTTCTTGATGCCAGTCACAGAGACTATCTCCTTCTCCTCCAATTCGGGCAGGATGACATCTTCCGACTTGGAATAGGGGTAATACTCGCGCCAGCCCGCGGCCAGTATGGTCTTGCCCCGGGCGATGAAGTTCCTGCCTTCATAGTCTAGAGCCACTTTGACCGTCTCTATCTCAGCGCTTGGCGAGAGTGTGGCGAAGAAACGCCTTACTATCAGCTCGTATATCTTCCACTCGTACTTGTTCAGCTTTTTCTTGTCCGCGACTTCCACCGGATATATCGGCGGGTGGTCTGTCGCCTTCTTCTTCCCTTGGGTCGGGACTATCTTCTTCTGGCCCAAGATAGACGAGGCTATCTCTCCAAACTCCTGGCTCTTCCTGAACTTTTCCAGTATCCCTTTTATGCCAATAGAGGAAGGATAGACGGTGTTATCTGTCCTTGGGTAACTAGTAAGGCCGTTCATGTACAGCCTCTCAGCTATCGACATGGCCATCTGCGGTTGATAGCCGATCATGGATGCGGCTCTCAGGAATTCGGTTGTGTTGAATGGGCCGGGCGGCTTCATCTCCAGCCTCTTCTTGTCGATAGACTTCACGCGGGCGATGGACGATTTTATCGCCGCTATCTCCTCGGCCTTCTTCTTGTCAAAAATCTTCTCTTCTTCGTAATGAGCGATAAATTTCTGCCCCTTTTTGTCGCAGGTTATATACACTGCCCAGAACGGCTCGGACTTGAACGCCTTGATCTCTTTCTCCCGCCCAACGATCAACGCCAGCGCAGGTGTCTGGACCCTACCTACTGACAGGAACTCTTTGCCGAAACGCCTAGCGGCTATCGAGACGTATCGCGTTAATACGGCGCCCCAGATCAGGTCTATCTCCCGCCTGGTATCGGCGCTATCCGCCAGGTTGTAGGAGAATTCGGTTAGGTTAGAAAAAGCGGCATTGACCTCTTCCGGAGTCAGGGCTGAGAATTTGGCGCGAGAGACTTTGATGTTTGGATTCTTATTCCTGATTATGTCTATGGCCTCTTTGCCGATGCTCTCCCCTTCCCGGTCATAGTCCGTGGCTATCTGCAGCTCGTCGCACTGGGGCGCATAGATTTCGAGCGCTTTGGCTATCGACTTGTTGTTTATGTCGTAATGGATATCGGCGTTAGCCAGGCTATTGAGGTCTGTCTTCTCCCAGTCCTTATACTCGTGCGGGAAGTCCACATTGGTTATATGGCCCTTCAGGGGTATGACTACCGTACCGTCTAGAATGTGGCACTCGGTGTTGCCTTTTAGGACTGTCTTGGGTGTGCCTAGAATATCGGCTATCCGCTTCGCTGCTATCGGTTTTTCAGCGACAATTAGTCTCATCGCTTCTCACGAATTTTAAATTATGCCTGTCCTATAATAAAAACCCGTCAGAATCAGTTGTGCTGGAGAGGGTATCTCATCAGGTATAGCTCTGTCGCAAACACCTGCAGGAAAGGCAGTATGCCTATCGAGACTATGACTATCGATATGACTTTGTGCTGCCATGCGAAGAAGAAGCTCAACCCGTATTCAAGGGTGGCCAGGAGCAGCAGAAGGAGGAGCCCGACCGCCAGATAGGCTGATAGCGCCTTCATGGAGTTCTTGACGAAATGGAATGAGTCGCCGAGTGCCTCAGCCACCCCAAGATCCTCCAATATCAGGATCTGCGGTGCGAAGATGAACGGGATCCAGACAAATGCTATAACAAGTTGGATAATCTCCCTTGGAACGCTAGCTGATTCTAGGAAAGTGCCAACTAATATTGACACGACTGCCAGGAACAGAAGCAGGAAAAACATCCTCGCGACGTAATCGGGAAACGCGTCCCAGACCTTCTTGAATCTTAAGTGGTCCATCGTCTCTTTCAGCTTGATCGTGGTTATTATAGACGAGAGGAACAGCGAGAGAAATGCCAGCGATACCAGTCCGACAAGCGCGAATAGGACAGCCTGTGGATAGGTCATATCGTAGAGTATGCTGCTGAACCTGATGAAAGCGCTGCCCAGATCTATATAGGCGGATACCAATGGCAGCAGTACCAGCGCGCAGAATATGAAGATGCTGAAGCCCAACGTCAGGGGGAAGATGCTAGAATAGATATTGATAGAGCGGCCGAACGCCTTCCTAACTGTTTTCATGGATGTATTAAGGAGCAACATGTATTTATTTGTTAATCTCGCCTTTGAGGCAGGAATAGCCCGCGTCCATTATTTTCGCATGGACGAAACCCGCGGCTCTCCCGTCCAGAAAGACCTGCTTGAAGTTGGGAGCCCTGGCCAGTTTCCTGTCATTGTCTATAACAAGGCACTCTATGACCTGCCCTATGTACTTTTTGTTCTGCTCTAAGATTATCTTTCGGCAGACTTTCGAGAGAGCGACTGACCGTTTCTTAAGAGTCTCTGTGGTCAGAAGCTTCATCCTGGCTGCGGCTGTGTTTGGTCGCGGATAGAACTTTGAGAGGTTGATGATGTCCGGTCTTATTATCTTGATCAACTCGACTGTTTTCTTGAAATCGTCGTCGGTCTCGGTCGGAAAGCCAACTATTATGTCGGTCGAAAGGCAGATATCCTCTATCTCCTCCCTGAATTTTTCAACAATCCTCTGGAACTGGGCGGTAGTATAGCCCCGGTTCATCTCCCTGATGACTCTGTCGCTGCCCGATTGGACCGGGATATGGAGGAACTTATAGATTCTATCATCTCTGTAAATCTCTATCAGGTCATCGAGCATCTTCAGCGCATAGTTCGGATTCATCATCCCTATCCTTAGCCGATAGTCGCCGTCTATCTTGAGTATTTCTCTAAGCAGCTTTACGAGACTAGTCCCTATATCCAGACCATAGCAGCCGGTGTCTTGGGCAGTCAGATAGATTTCTTTCTTGCCACGCCCTATCAATAGACTCACTCTGGCCGTTATGTCCTCTACCGGATAGCTGGTCAGATCGCCTCGGGCGTTCTTGGTCCCGCAGAAAGCGCACCTAGAGAGGCAGCCTTCGCTCAGCTCGACTATCCCTGTCGGGCTGTCGTCAAGGCAGTGGGGCATCTTCAGCTTGTTTTTATGGTCGGATGAGGTATAGACAACCTTGCTCTTGATGGCCAAAGGCAGCTTGTCTATCGAGTTGGTATCGACTATAGACACAGGGAACCCATCGAGCAGTTTCCTGTTCATCTTCGGAAGACAACCGGCGACTACCACTCGCTTCCCTAAAGCCAGATAGCTCCTAATCCGCGAGAGCATCTTCGATTGGGTAGCTCCTTTCACGGCGCAGGTGTTGATTATGACCGTCTCCGCGTCGGATAGGTCGGTAAACTCCTCTTTCCTCAGAATGCCTCTAATTATCTCTGCATCGGCCTGGTTTAGGGTGCAACCGTAGCTGTCGAGAAAAAGCTTCATTTCCTTTCCCTATAAGCGCGATAGACTAGATGAGCGGCTCCGCCGAGCAATAGGGCCACAGCCAGCCAGAGGAAGACGCCGCTTGACATGTTGTAGAATGACTCTATGTTGGTGAGACTGAAATATCCGAATATCAGGAACGGATACATGATAAAACCGAGAAAGGACAATAAAGCCAGGAGAAAGACAGATACCCAGGAGTAAGCGAACTTCTTCGAAATGCCGAGCTCCTCAAGCAAGTATGGGAATAAATAGCCGAAAGTGACTCCGAAAAGCATTATAAAAAAGAAGGAAATGTCGTTCATTGCTTGCCCCTCTTTACAGGCTCAACGACTACCGCTGTACCATAGGCGAATATCTCTGCCGCCCCGGGGATAGTCTGGGTTGAAGTGCCCGTCCTGACCCCTATAACGGCATTGGCCCCGAGAGCGCGGGCATTGTCTACCATCCTCTCGATAACGTATCTTCTCGCCTCGTTCAGCATGGAGGTATAGTCCTTGATCTCTCCGCCGACCATTACCTTGAGCAATGCCAATATCTCTGTGCCCAGGAATTTCGACCTGACTGTTGTCCCCCAGACCAGGCCCTTTACCTCTTTCACTGTGTAGCCTGGAAGATTCTCAATGGTGACGACATGAATATACGGCTGTTTGAGTTTGCTTACCATTAAACCACCTAAAAATTATAACTGACGAATCTATTTAAATCTGTTGGTCCATAACTATATTACTCGTTTTAGTGATAGCATGGACATAGAACTGCCTTGGACTGAAAAATACCGGAGCAAGAAGCTAGACGATAACATAGTCGGGCAAGAGGCTATCGTAGGGCGGCTGAAGGCGTATGTCAAGCAAAAGAACATGCCCAATCTCCTATTTGCCGGACCGCCTGGCGTTGGAAAGACGCTCTGCGCGATAGCCCTGGCCTATGAGCTCTTCGACGATAGTTTTGGCCAGAACTTCATGGAGCTGAACGCTTCCGACTCTCGCGGGATAGATGTGGTCAGGGAGCAGATAAAGAGCTATGCCGCTAGCCTGCCTTTCGGCGGAATCAGGTTCAAGGTCATATTTCTCGATGAGGCCGACGCGCTCACCAGGGATGCGCAGAACGCATTGAGGAGGACCATGGAGAACACCTCAGCTACAACGCGCTTCATCCTTAGCGCCAACTATTCTTCTAAACTCATCGAACCCATCCAGTCTCGATGCGCGCTCTTCCGTTTCAGACCGCTGAGCGAGGAGCATATCACCGAGCGGCTGAAGCACATAGCGCAGAAGGAGAAGGTCCATGTAGATGCTGATGGTTATAAGGCGCTGGTCTATGCTTCTGAAGGTGATATGAGGAAGGCGATAAACTTCCTGCAGACCGCGAGTACTCTGGGCGAGAAAATCACAGAGGACACGGTCTATAAGGTCGCCTCGAAGGCCAGACCGAGAGAGGTCAGAGAGCTGATAGATCTGGCTATGGATGGGAAGTTTGAGAACGCCAGAAAGAAGCTCGATAGCCTGCTCTATGAATATGGCCTATCTGGCGAGGACGTCATACTCCAGCTCTACAGAGAGACTATAGGCTTGGATATAGACCAGCGAAAGAAAGTAGAGCTCATAGATAAAATCGGCGAGTATAATTTCCGCATGACTGAGGGAGCAAACGAACGGATACAGCTAGAGGCTCTCTTGGCCTATCTGGTTCTGATTGGAAAAAAATAAGGGATTTAGCGATGACGGTGCTTCGCAGTCGATTTTATACGCTTTTTCATCATGTAGACAAGCACCAGAGTGACAACTACCACAACCATTATGAAAATCAGCCAATCGTAATTAGGTGCTGTTGGCGTTATTCCTCCCCCTGAAGACTGTGACGGTTGTTCTGGCGTGTAGCAAGTGCAATCTGGATAGGCTTTCTGCGACTGGCCTGGTTGGCAGGTGTTCGTGCAGGTTGTAGGAGCGGGCTGTGTTGTCTTAGTAGCAGTCACGGCAAAAGTCGAGAATCCGGGTGTCTCTGCCTCAAAGTAGTAATAGTCAGTGTCGCTAGTGGTTTGAGTTGTGCTCAGAGCCCTCCAGCCATTGCTCTCGTACCTGTTGAGTTTTGTGGTTGCTGGATTGAGGTTATTTTCTGAGAACCAGGTCTTGTTTACCCTGAACTTCAATCTGGCCTTGGCGATATTGGATTCATCAAGGTTCTGTGTAGTGATGTTGAAGTACTTGTAGACCGTCCCTGTAATCGAGTGGGTTATGGTGGCTGGCTGCTCATCGACTTTGCTGACAGTTATCTTCACTGTGTTAGCTGGGTTGCTTACGGTTATGTTTATTTCCCTCACATCCAGCAGTTTATCAGTGTACTTGGCAATCGATGCGACACCCGCTTCGATAGTCACAAAGGTTACTGACTGCTGACCGCCCTGTGATGGTCCGGAAGGCGCGCCCCAGCCTCCAGTGTTGCCAGTCGGAGGTGTTGGGGGCGCGGTATAGTATACCAATGTGAGATAGTGGCTTGCGCTGCTAATCGTATAGTTTGCATTGCCGGTCCAGTTCGCTATCACCGAGTAATTCACGGCTTGATAAGGAGTCAAATCTGTATAATTTGTTATTGGGCTTGGTTCATTGTCTAACAATGTCCAACTTCCTGTGAGATTTGTCCAAAGCGTTATGTTAAAGGAATAACTTGAAGAGAAATTAGCAGTGAGGTTAGCGACAGAATAGTTATACGTGGTGCTATCGTCATTCGTGCCGTTGATGTACAATGTCAGCGGCAGATAACTCTGGTTGACCTGGAAAGTCTGATTAGAACTGCTGTAAAAAGCGAGAAGAGAGTCATTAGCGCACCAGGTGTAAGTATAATTTCCAGCGGCAAGTGAATTATTGTTGTAATAGAACTGTGCTCCGCCGTAAACCGTGGCTGTATAGTTGGTGAACGAGCCTGAGAAGTTCGCCCTGATCCATACTGTGTTATACTGCGAAGAATTGAACGCAGTGACGTTGAACTGGTATCCTTGCGTTGAAGAATAGTTAGTCGAGTTTGAGTTTGTGACGTTGTTTGAGAAGTTGCCGAATGTGATGCGTGAATCGTTCAGCGTGAGCATGTGGATATCGGTGGCGTTGGTGTAGTTCTGGTTGCCTGTGAAGTTCATCAATACCCAGTATACATTTGCAGAGAGCGAGGAGACGTTCCACGTCTGCGGCGATGTAATGACAGTCCAGGCAGTTGACGCGGAGGTGTTGTAATAGAAAGACAGGGATGAGTTGATGAATCCTGGATTCGTGATATTTCCTAGAAGGGCTATGCTATTATTGAAATAACTGCGATCGCCTGCAGTCGCATTAAGGGTAAGGGAGAGCACGGGGCTGCTCTTGTTGACCTGGAAAGTCTGATTAGAGCTGTTGAAATAGGCGAGCAGGGAATTGTTGGCGCACCAAGTGTAAGTATAATTTCCAGTAGCCAACACTCCGGCGTTATAGTAAAACTGTGTCACGCCGTACATCGTGGCCGTATAGTTGACGAAAGCGCCTGAGAAGTTCGCCCTGATCCATACTGTGTTATACTGCGAAGAATTGAACGCAGTGACGTTGAACTGGTATCCTTGCGTTGAAGAATAGTTAGTCGAGTTTGAGTTTTTGAACGTGGAAGTACCGAAGGTTATTACGGCCATGCCACTAGTATTTAAGAGCGTGAAAGCAAAAATCGTTACGCATAGAAGCTTGAGAAACTTAGAATTGCACAAGAAGGTCACATTTTCATTCAAACCTAACACCTTAGCTCTAAAAACAGTTCTCAAATATAAATCTGATGGCGATATCACTCTATATTAAATCGCAATAATGCAGCCATGCCAGTGAAGCCTTTCAGTTTTTGGCTGACCTCGTTCTCGTGCGAGACTATCATGACTTTCGCCCTGATCTTCTCCGCCTTTTCCAGTATATGCTCTATCAATTCGCGCTTGTCTATCAGCAGGGAATCTAGTACGAGCAGCTCATCAACAGCCTTCATGTCCAGCGCTCTCTCCACATTATCCAGTCCGTAGGTGGCTTTCCCGTTCTTCCGAGACACTTCGGTTATGAACCTGTCGACTGCCTTTGTCTCTTCCGCGAACCTGCTTTCCAATAGTATCTTGTCGAGAGTGCCCTTAGTCAGGAGCTCATAGACCCCCTGGCCGCTGGTATTCGAAGTGCTCTCGACGATAGTACGTTTGGCTAATTTCTGGTCCTTGTCCTTGATATAGGCAAAGAGGTTGTCCTTCTCGAATGCAGGGCCGGCTATCACTACCTTCCCCTCTTTCTTGGATATCAGCTCGACTATAGCCTTATAATAGCCTGATTGGACATCCCTTCCCTCGCCAGTATACTTTCCTCTTGACTCGCAGTGTATCTTGCCCAGCGCCTCTATCCCGAACTCCCTAATGACAAAGAACTCAGCGTCTCTCTCGTCTATTATCAGCACGAACACTTTCTCCCGTTTAGAGCCTCGCACCGCCTCTTTCAATCTATCTAGCTCGTACTTCTTCCATTCTTTTTCTATCGTGACTATATCGAATTGCCCTATCTCCAGAGAGTGGTGCGCCTTGAGCTGGATATACTCTTCCGGGCTGCCCTCGACTATGATGCCGAGCACCTTGAGCGCGCCCGATGGCTTGTGGAACTCGACTTTCTCCACCTGAATCTTGACCCTAACGTGCACTCGCTCCGACTTGCCAGACTCGGTCGTGAACTTGCGGTCAGACTCCCCGCTGACCAGATCGCCTGGCTTTATCACTTTCTCCAGGTGCCAGAGATCCTCCATAATCTCCGGCTTCACCTTAATCCTGCTCTCTCTTTTCTGTAAAATCAGCATGACTATAATTATGGCTAACATTTTTAAATAACCTACTCCAAATCTATATTGTGATTCAATGAAGTTCGATAAGTTCGGATTGGGAGCACTAGTAATGGGCCTGATAATAGTAGCTTTTATGCTCCAAGTATTCTTCATGGCGCCTGGCATGGGCGGCTGGACTTGGAACGGGCTATGGAACGCGATAGCCGAGGCAGTCGTCGGCGGGGTCCTGCTGCTTGGGCTGTTCCTGATCTTGATAGGCTTAATGCTGCTCGTTTTGTGATTTAGATGAACGCTAGACGCAGGGTTGTTCCATTTAGAGAGGGGCAGAGATTTCCAGAGATTAGGAGAGCGCTGCAAGAGAACAGGCCCGTGTCTAAGAAGGCGGTTGACGAATTGATAGAGAGGCACAGGGCTGAGATGATGCGATTAGAGGGGGGCAGTCAGGCCAAATTATCCTACTACCAAGAGGCTCAGGAGCTTTGCAGGAGAAATGGCAGAACTGAGGTAATGGACGAGATAAACAAGGCCTGGAAGGAGATCCAGAGCCCAGAGGCATTTAGAAGGGTCACAAAGGCCGTACTAAAGAAAGAAAAGTTACTTTAATTCTTCTATGAAAATGTATTCGGGTTAGTGTTATGACTAGGATTGCTGTGATAGACAAGGAGAAGTGCTTCCCCCAGAAGTGCGGCTACACCTGCATCAAGGCCTGTCCCGGAGTCAGAATGGGCGACAAGACGATAGAGAAGGGGGACAAAGGGTTTCCAGTGATATCCGAGGAGCTGTGCACCGGCTGCGGGATATGCGTGAAGAAATGCCCTTACGGCGCTATCTCCATAATCAATCTCCCCACCGAGCTGGACAAGCCATTGCACCAATATGGGGTCAATGAGTTCCGAGTCTACAACATACCCACGCCGAAGAAAGGGGTCGTGGGCCTTGTCGGTCCTAACGGGATTGGCAAGAGCACTATATTGAAGATACTCGCCGGACAGCTGGTCCCGAATCTTGGTGAATTGAAGAGAGGGAACTGGGCGAAAGTCCTGGAGAGATACAAAGGGCATGAGATACAGAAATACCTGGAGGGCGTGTCCCAAGGCCAGATCAAGGTAGCCTATAAGCCGCAGGAAGTCAACAGGATACCCGAGGTCTACAAAGGGACCGTAGGAAAAATGCTCGAGAAGGTAGATGAGAGGAAGATTGCGAAGAAACTCATGAAACAGCTGGATATAGAGGGCATCTGGGACAAGAAGCTCAGCGAGATATCCGGCGGCGAGCTCCAGAGGGTTGCTATAATCGGGACGCTGGCAAAAAAGGCGGACTTCTACTTCTTCGACGAACCGAGCAGTTTTCTGGACATCAGGCAGAGGATGAATGTAGCTAAAGTCATTAGAGAACTTGGCGACCAGTCCAGTGTCTTTATCGTCGAGCATGACCTGGCCTTATTAGACTATCTAACCGATTATATTTACGTGCTCTACGGAAAACCAGGCGCTTATGGTATAATCTCCAGCCTGAAAGTCTCTCGCTCCGGCATTAACGAGTATCTCGACGGGTTCTTGCGCGCGGAGAACATGAGGATTAGAGACCATTCGATAAAGTTCGAGGTAAAGCCGCCAGGGTCAGAATGGAAGAGCAAGAAAAGCTACTCCTATGGGGCGTTTGTAAAGGAATACCCCTCTTTTGAGCTGAAGGCCGAGACCGGAGAACTCAGGACAGGGGAGGTTATAGGCATATTCGGAGCAAACGCGATAGGAAAATCCACCTACATTAAAGTCCTCGCGGGCATCGAGAAACCGGACGAGGGAGACCTGCATTTCAATGTTCGGGTATCCTATAAGCCGCAGTATATCAACCTAGAATTCGACGGGAGCGTTATTGAGCTCATAGATAAGGAGAAAAATCTGGACCGAGAGCTATTTGATGTTGATATAAAGAAGATAGTCGAGGACCTTTTCATGAAGCAGGTCAGCGCTCTTTCTGGAGGAGAGCTGCAACGCGTGGCCATAGCTATCGCGCTCTCTAGGAACTGCGAGGTCTGCCTG
>Ga0315284_10013719_pt1 | contig 11547 bp, 31 predicted proteins | sample YL17G09_16_MG_FD_203696 | JGI IMG/M metagenome (GOLD analysis project Ga0315284, IMG submission 203696) | Sediment microbial communities from Yellowstone Lake, YNP, Wyoming, USA - YL17G09_16 | ecosystem: Environmental > Aquatic > Freshwater > Lake > Sediment | place: USA: Wyoming | collected... | reverse complement strand
ACAATCATTACAAACAGTTATAGAATATTTATTTCCATTTGGCTCGTCAATCATCCATTTTGACCAGCCTTCCCCACAACCTTCGCATTGTTCTTTTGGATTTTTTCTATATTTGTTTAAAAATAATCTAATCTTCCATATAAAATACTTTATAGGATGTCCTATTATTCCCCTTAGACTACTTTCTTTATGATATGTTGTTCTTTCGTTTGGATATGTTGTATATTTCCAATTAATATCAAATCCATTAATCCATATTTTTAAATCATGCAATTTACCTATTTTTTTAAGTTCCATTGTCATTCTCCTAAAATTTTAATTACTTCAAAAACTTTTTCTTCTTTAATATCTTTAGCCATTTGTCATTTAAGTCTACCTCCATAGCATCAATATCATCTTTAATGTCTCCAATTGATTTATACAATTCATCTTTTTCAAATGTTTCAATCCTATCATATATTTTGAGCATCCACTCATAACATCTGAGCAATTCTTTCTTTGCCTTGTATAGTTCTTTAAAATAATCCTTTTTCATCTTCGTTCTTTTACATCTATTTATCTATTTATCTAATTATCTTGTTCTTCTATAAACTTAAATCTGTTTATAAAATTATCAATATCTTCATCCGTATGTTTCGAAAGGATATCTTGCGCAATGATATTTAATCCAGTTTCGATTGCATCAGTTATTGTAAGGTTTCTCATCTTCTATTTTTTTTATCCCATTTAATATATTTTTATCCCAATCTGTTGCTGTTATCCAATTTTTTCTTTCTTTTCGGATAAGTTTTTTTACCTTGTCTAGGGTTTCTTTTTTGCCTTCTTTATACCAAGTATTTTTATGCTTCATCTTATCATAACATTCTTGGCATATATTCTCGATAAAGCCATGTGTATAGCACATAATACTGTCCGTGTAGTTGATTGTTGCTTTATTTTTTCTACACCTTGAACAAATTCCATCATCTACTTTTTTTATGGTTGGATTATATTTTTCTTCTAACTCACGCCTTCTTTTATCGTCATCCGATTCAACTACTTTAAGTTTAGACATATTTTCTATTACTTCTTTTGCTAGCTTTTTATCTTTTTTTGAAATAGGCTTTTTTTCTTTAGATATCATCTTCTTAATGAATCTTTCAGCTTCCTTTCCTTTTAGTGTTACCATCTTGTTCATCCGATTTTAAAAATCCGAATACCATATCCATTCCAATATTATTATCTATATCATACTGTAATCTAGCCTCGACTATCTGCCAATCTTCTTCTGTTAAATTATTTTGCGTTTGGTTGTGTGTTTGGTTGTCCATCTTCAGTTATCCTTTTATATAGTTCGTCAAATGTTTTTCTATAACACTCATGGTCAAATCCATGTCGGGCTCTCCACCTCGCTATTATTCCCTTAACGCTTTTTTTCTTGATTACCTCTTCTGTCATTTGTTTTATTAAATTTTATTAAATTACACAAGGCCTCTGGTTTTGTCTTAAATCATTATTCTCCTTCATTAATCTTAAATTCTCAATCAAGAGATTATTGTTTGATTCAATTAGGGCTATAAATTGTTGAGCCATTGTTCCAAACAAATTTGTAAAGTGATTAAATCTTTCGTCCTCGGTTTCTTTTTCTTTTGGCATTTTTAATTTCTGGACACACAATGGCAACCATCTTGTTAAGCCAATCCTCGTATGCTTTCTCCATTTTATTTAATATTATTGTGTTTTTAAAGTCATTGTTGAATGGGCCCGCGTCAGCCATAAATAACAAGTCCATCAAATCACCAGCTTCGTGCATAGTGCAAGTGATAATGACTTTTTGATTGGCCCAGGCTTTTAATTCCTTCTGTGTTGGTCTTGCTTCATCAAATATAATTACTTCATTTTTCTTTGCTTTTTTTACAGCTTCCTTTAATTCTTTTTCAGTTTTTACCCAGATTTGTTTTTTCTTTTTTATTTTTTTCATTTTGTTCTATTTTTTCTTTTAATGAAACAAGAATACCTCTTGTAATTTCCTTTTCATCAGCCCATTCATCCATTATCCTATATAACTCTTTTTTATGAATAGTCTCATTTTTCTTTTTCATTTTTTAAGTCTTTTAAATTTTTTTCTGATACAAACTCTTTCATATTCATAATCTTTATACCAAATCTACCCTCTAATTCTTCTTTATTCTCAATCATAATAGGATTCTCTGTCAAAAAACAATTTATCTTCCCACTCATTTTTGCTTCAAGATAATGAATAAAACTATAACCTGCATAGTCTCTATAATATTTAAATCTTTTATTCCATTCACTAAGAGTAATTAACCCTCTTCCTATTGCTCGGATTACAACCCCTTCATAGGCACCAATTAAATCCGGCATTGGATTAACAAGTTCTATTTTCATTTTCAATTTGATATTTCTCAACATCTTCTCCTTTTAATCCATTTAATATGATATCTTCAAATGGCACTAAATAAACTTCTCCACTTCCTTCTATTAACTGAACACGCATAAACCCATCTTCATGTGGAGATAACAATAGCATATCCCTTGTTGCTTTCAACTTTCGAGGGTCTATTTTGTCTGCTCCGTACCTTCTTATCCATTCTTTCATTACCTTACTCATTATCTCATTAACTTTTCTTGGTTTCATTTTTTTCTCCAATTACAATTATCCCTTACCGCCATTGCAAAGCTTCCTCCAAATTTATAAGGACATTTATCTGGTTTTTTTATTCCATTACATTTTTTATCTTTATAATAATCTGAATTGCATTTATTTCCTTCTTTCCAGAATAGACATTTATTCTTTTTTATTCTACAATTCTCCATTTTTTATTCAACAATTCTCCATTTTTTATTTAACCATTCTTGATATTCTTTTAATTTCTCGCCTTTTTCTTTCCAAGCTTCTTCACTTAGTTTCATACTCTCTTGAAATATCTCATCTGTTGTCATTTCGTCTTTCATTTGTTTGTTTTCTCTCACCTTCCCAAGAATTCTTGGGAATGTTTCTGGAAAATCTCCATTCAGTACTTTTTTAATATCATTTAAACTCGTCATTCCATTTCAATGGCTTCTAACATTAATAGATGTAAAGCATCATCCCATCCTCGTTTATATCGAGTATCATCTTCTTTGCAATCATTTTTTATTTCTTTGATTATCTTTTCCGCTTCTTCGATTGTTGTCCATTTCTTTTTTAACCATTCTTGATACTCTTTTAATTTCTCGCCTTTTTCCTTATAAGCAGGGCCGCTTAATTTCATGCTTTCTTGAAATATCTCATTAGTTGTTAATACCTTTTTCATTTTCATTTTATTAATTTTTCAAATATTCTTCGTATTCATAACCATATAATTTAGATAATTTTTCCTGAAACAATTTTCTCCAATATTCTCTATTAGTATTTGTTCTTTGATGACAACTGTTTGGTTTAGAATCACATAAACTAATACAATTTTCGGGTATTGATAATCTTTTATTATAATCTATATGATGAATTATTAAAGATTTATTTAATTTATCTATAGGTATTTCACATTTCATACAAATATAATTATCTCTTTTTAATATTAATCTTTTAAATTGTCCATCAAATTCTTGGCCATATGGTTCTCTACTTGTAAATTTTTCCCATTTTTCTAATGGTATTCCTTGCATAAAAGCACTTCTTTTTCTCTTTAATTCTTCAGTATATACATAAGAGTTATTTTTTTTCCTAGTTTCAACAGCTTTCTTTTTTTGTTCTTCTGTAAGATATTTTTCTTTCATTCCAAAATTAGGATTATTTTTTGCGTTTTCTCTTATTTTTTGTTTTGTTTCTTCTTTTTGTTTATAAGAATTATTTTTTTTTCTAATTTCAACTAAATCATTCACATATTCTCTTTTTCTAGGTTTATCAGAAAGGGCTTCACTTATTTTTTTTCTTACTTCAGGTCTTTTAGAAGGATTTTTATCTCCAGACATTTTTCCTTTTAAACTCTTACTTATTTTTTCTTTTGTTTCTTCTAAAACTTTATGACCAAATATTTTTTCACTTTGTTTTTTTACTCTTTCATCTGTTTTCTTTGTTAAACCAACATTCCAAGACTTTATTCCATCTGGATATTTTTCTTTTTTTGTTTTTAATATTTTTTCTATTGTTTCTGTTAAAACTTTATGACCAATCATTTTTTCACTTTTTTCTTTAACTCTTTTATCTGTTTCCTTTGTTAAACCATCATTCCAAATTTTTTTATCTTTATAATGGTTAAGATATTCTTCTCCATGTAAATTTTTATTCCAAGGATTCATTTTACAAAAGCCTCCCATAATTGCTTTTTGAAATTATTATATATCAAATGAACGTTGCATTGAATACACTCACATTCAAAATCTGGACACATTTTTCCGAATTCTTTTTTAAAAATTACATCCATTTTTTTTATTAATCTATAATAATCTTTTTCTATTTCTTCCTGTACAGTAGAAATCTGTTTCTTAATTTTCTTTTTTGATATATTTTTTATTTTCATTTTATTACGAAAGAAAAATTATTTTTTCCTTTCCTTAATTATTTTAGTTACAACTTCAGACAATGTCTTTAGTTTCCATTCTACTTTTAGTTTATTCAATTCCCACCAAATGTTTTCTTCAATCTTAATATTCTTTAATTTCATATTATATTTAATATTATATCCTTTATATACTTTTCTATTTTACGGCCTCTTTATATACCTTGACCCAATCGGTTTTAATTCTTTCTTGTGCTGTGGTTATGTTTATTGTTTTATTACACATTAAATCATATAAATACTTTTCAGCAATATCTTTCTCTTTATATCCTGGGGTTGGGGTTTCTCCTTGTGGCCATAAATTTTTAATATTATCAGAACCACCCAATGAATAAGGTATATATTTATCTATTTGATATGCTTTTGTAGTAGGATAAGTTATATGATAATTTGCAAAGACTTGTTTTACAACAGATTCTGGAATACTATCTTTATGTAATTTTTCTGGCGTGCCGGGAATACAAAGAAAAGTTGCATCCATTGTTAAAATATTTCCTGGCGTAATATTTTTATTTGGATATGTTGTTGAGGTTATTTTTATATTAGTTAGAACTGGGGTTGGGGTAGATGATTTTATAACTTCATTAGGATTAGAATTAAGTAATTTATTCTTCTGAGTATTCTGATAATTATTCCAGAAAGCATAACCTACAAAAACAACTAATAATATTACAAATATCACAATGTATATTGTAGCAATTCCTTTTTTATTTTTCATTGTTCATTTTCCTTACTAACACAACAAAACTCCTTTTTATATTTTGTTATATTTATCACCTCACCTCTTTCCCCCATCCGAGCTTGTTTGACTGATTTTGCAAAAGAATATTATGTTGCGTTTATTAATATTTGAGCACAATTAGGACTTAGATTGCCTTCAAGTTCTTGTTGTATAGCTATATGAAGTTCTGCTTCAACTTCTTGTTCTATTTGTGGACTCCATGATGGTTCTTTTTTTTCTACTAAAGGATTTGTTTCTAATCCTATTTCATTAAGTAAATCTTGTATGAATCCCATTTTTTATCACCTAGTTAATTATCTAGCTTTTACCTCCAATTTTATGCCTTTTAGAGGAATCTTGTCTTTATAATTATTTGTATTTATTCCGTTTCCATTCTTAAATATAGCTTCTCTTGAATCTTCATCAAAATGTTCATCTATATAATCAATTAATCTAAACATTACCTCTTTTACTTCAGAAATCTTTATATTTCTCTTCTCAAAAAAAACTTTCAAGTCTTTTGTCGCCTCTTGAACTTTAAACTTGTCCATTTTAATTTAATAAGAACTCTGGAGTATTTAAGGTTTTCTTACATTGAATTTATCGTTGAAGAAATTTCTTCAGGCTGGTATATTTCAATCGCTTTTATCCTATTCAAATAATCTGGACAATGATAATTATCTTCATCTATTTTACAATTTTTACATTTTTCATTACTAGGATTAATATGCCAAACACAAATATCTTCAAGTTTAATTTCCATCTCATAGAATTAATTCTTAGAAGTTTTTATATTAGGTTGCTTTTATGAATAAAAAATATGTCTCGGTAATTTGTTTGAATCCCATCTCTATACACATCTTTTTCATAACATCACTTGTTGTATCTAAACTTATTCTAGATTTTGGAGAATAAGCTATTAACTTATTTAATAAGTCCTTTCCTAATCCTTTTCCTCTCGCTTCTGGAATAATTCCAACTGAAAAAATATACATTGTATTTTTCTTCCCATAATTTTTGTCAGGGATTTCTTTCCTATCTGCTTTTTCTAATGGACAACCAACACCATATCCAGTGTCATTAATAATTAAAAGTTCTCGGCAATCATAAATCCATTTCAAATCTTTCTTGATACTTCTACAGTCTTTTTTAAAAATCTTTTGTTCTAGTTGCCAAAGTTGTTCAAAAGTTCTATTCTTCTTTACTTTTTTTTTCATTCCAAATTGTGATGAACTATGTTTATAAACTTAAAGAAGATTAAAGATATATAATACAATGAAATTCCATATTGAATATATTAAAAAAGAAATCCCTGGTGCTAAAGATTATGTTGGAATGAATAGTATGGCTGCCCACGAGTTAAATATTCCTTTTAAACATAAGCATCCCAAGCATACAATCGTTACAATTCATTCCTTACGGCCGTCTGAAAGGCGAAGTACAATAAGACATGAAGAAACTGAAGAATACTTAATGAGGATGAAACATATGCATTATCCAAAAACCCATCATATTGCTTTACAATATGAAAAACTTCATAAACCTTTTTCTATAAAAAGAGTAAATGGACTTCTAAAAAAGAAAAAGAAATAATTTAGAAACAAGTAGTGATTGATATTCCAGCTATTATCTGGATAAACACTAAACCTAGGATTATTATTACAAAACTAGCAATCATTTTTTTAATGTCATTATCTTGAAAACCTAATGCAAAAACCACTCCACCTGCAATTAAAACTGCAAGTGCTAAAAATCCTGGAATAAGATATGTTATTGAAGTTGTAAAACTATTACATGCAGATGGTGTTGGTGGTGCAGGACCGTCTCCTATACTATAGTCACTCCAACTTGTAACATTGAAGCCAACATTTCCTGCATTAAGAGATGTGAAGTTATAACAATCTGTACATATTACTGCATCTTTGTAAATTCTTGGATATAAGAATGTTGTTGATAATCCACTAAGACCAACATTAGCAGTATAATTTAATTCAGATATATCACTTGAAGAATTAAAATAAGCAGAATTACTAGTTATTACTATACTTTGTCCAGTTCCAAATGTTAACCTTCCGATTATATCTCTATCAATAGCCCATAGAATATATCCAAAAGCGTTTGTATAGTATAAAATATTACCTGTTCCAGAAGTATAATCAATTTCCTTTGTATTATCATAGCATGTTAAATTATAAATTTCATTGTCATCACCAGTAATATCAATTCCATCATTTGTGTTGTTTGTTATAATAGCACTATAAATTCTAGTTCCGTTACTACCATCAATGGTTATTCCGTTGAGATTATGTGTTGATAAAACACCTGTAAAATCTCCTCCACCATCTACACCAACTAGATATATACCATGAATACTATTATTGATTGTAGTGGTATTAGTAAAATCATTAAATGTTGAAAGTCCATTTAAATATATTCCACCATCTCCACTATTGTTATTTGAAACAGTATTAACAAAAATATTATCTGGACTATCTAGTATATATATTCCAGTGTTTGAATTATATCTAGATATAGTGTTTTGAAATTCATTTTTGTCTGAAGCATCATCGAGGAATAAACCATAACGGCCGTTTAATGTTGTAAGTGTGTTATAAAATTTATTTTCAGAACAATCTTGACAAATAATTCCATCGGTGGTGCTATTAGTAATTGTTGTTCCATAAAAAATGTTGTTATGCACATTTGCTCCAGATGCTAAAGTTATAGATAATCCGTTTCCGTTATTAGATATTAAAGTTGTATAAAATGTATTATTATTAGAAGTCAAATATAATCCATAAGCTTTATTTAATATTATAGACACATTATAAAATTTATTATTATTCGAACTAGCAGTCATTAATCCGACTCCCACGCTATTATTTGTTGATGTAACATTTCTAACTATAGAATTATTTACATCGCTTAAATAAATACCATAACCGTTTCCAGAATCATATCCAAATCCACTAATTGTTCCAGTCTGTCCATCAATAGTTATATTTCTTTTTGCAACAGCTTCAATTCCATTATATCCTGCTGCACCATTTGCTCCAGTAATATTAAATCCGTTTAATTTTATTGTAATATTATTTGCATCAACTATAAGACACGATAGAGTGGCTCCAATAGGAACTTCAATAGTTGCATTTAATGTATAAACTGCACCAGTTGTATTCATATTATTACAACCATCAACATCTTGTGCTATAGAAGAATTATCAGACCAAGCAGAAACCAAAGGTAAACTAAACACAGTTAATGTGAGTATTAAAAGAGCTATGAATTTGTTTATATTTTTCATTTTGTTTATTAATAAGTAAACCGTTTTTAATGTTTATAAACATGGTTCATAATTATAAACCACCAAACTTATAAACTTAAAAGTTTATATTCATAAACATGACAGAAGATAATGATGAAGATTGGGGAATAAGATTCGTTGAACAGGATGAGGGATTTAGTTTTGAGGGTTTTAATTTTGAAGATGTTTCTACAGAAGAAACTTGTTATTATAAAACGATTAAAAGATTGCCAGATATTGAATATGAAGATAAATGCGCGGCTTGTGATGGCTTTCCTGTAAAAGAAGGGTGTGTTTATTATACAACAAAAGACCATATTGATTCTTTTGTTGGGAAATTTGGTTTAATATCAGATAGCCCAGTAAAAAGTTTAGAAGAATTATAAAATAAGTCCTTGTTCTCTTATAATATTTTCTGAAATTGGAATTATATATTTATGATAAACATAAAGTGTGTTTTCATTAACTTTTACTTTTTCTTTATCAACATCTATAAAAAATCTAATCTCTTCTGCTTTTCCATTATCTCCTGCAATTAATTGAGCAAATCTTCCAAATTCTTTTTCAAATATTTTATCCATTCGTTTTACTAAATCTTTGTATTCCTCTTCTATCTCTTCTTGTATATCCTTATCCTTGCCTTTACTCTTGCTTAACTTTTTACGCCTCTTTAAATCTTTAATTATATTTTCACCTTCAATAATAGGGATAAAAGTTGTTACTCTTTTCATTTTAAACAACACTCCTTAAAAACAGCTATCCAATCAGTTTTTATCCTTTCTTGAGCCGTTGTTATATTTATAGTATTATTACACATCAAATTGTATAAATATTCTTCTGCTTTATCTTTTTCCTGATAGCCTGGATAATCTATACTCTGTGGCCAAATATTTCTAATATCATTTGAACCGCCTAAAGATATTGGAATATATCTATCCATTTGATATTTTTTCTTTGGTGGATAAGATAATTGGTAATTTTCAAATATTTGTTTTTTTGTCTCGACAGTTGTATCTTTTGCTAATTCTTCAACAGTTCTAGGAATACAAAGAAAATCAGTATCCATTGTTAAAAAATTTCCAGGGGTTAATTCAGGATTGGGATATATTGTAGAATTTATTTTTACATTAGGGGTTAAAATAGTAGTTGTAGGTGTAGGTGTAGGTGTAATAATTGCAGGATTAAAAACTATCTTTGCTTTTTTATAATTATCCCAAACAGCATAGCTAATAAATATAATTAATATAATTATAAATACAATAATCATATAACCTGTTTTTGAAAGTCCTTTTTTATTTTTCATTTTCATTACATATCCATAACAAAATTCCTTTTTATAATTTATTGTTCTGGACTTTTCATTTTATTATCCATTACTATTACCTTTTCACTATCTATCTGAAATATATCACCCCCTTCCCCTTCCGAGTTCGATTTTGCAAAGAATATTATTTAACTGAATCAATCAGTTTTTGAGCACACATCAGGCCTAGGTTGCCTTCAAGTTCTTGTTGTATTGCAAGACTTAATTCTTCCTCAACTTCTTGTTCTACCAATCTTTTTTGTTTTTGTCTGTCTAGGAAATCTTTATATTTTATCTCATTAATTAACTCTTGTGCGAATCCCATTCATTACCTCCAGTTTTATGCCTTTAGCAGGTTTCTTATCTTTAAATATATTTCCATTTCCGTTCTTAAATGGAGTTTCCAAAGAATCTTCATCAAAACGCGTATCTATATAATCAATCATTCTAAACATACATTCTTTTACTTCAGAAACCTTCAACTTCTTCTTTTCAAATAGGAATTTCAAGTCTTTTGTTGTCTCCAAAACTTTTAACTTGTCCATTATTTTTTCCTCTTTAATTTTACAAATGTTAAAGAGTATATAAGGTTTTTTATTGAGCATAAACTCCGACGGGAGAATTTCTCGACGGTATTTCTTCAGGACGATAAAGTTTTATTGCATCCTTTTGACTTAAATAATTAGGGCACTGTTTATTACCTTCATCTATTTTACAACCCTTGCAATCTTCACCGCGATAATTGATGTGCCCTATGCAAACTTTCTCAAGTTGGGTTCCCATCTTAATCCTAACTAAGTATATAAACTTCAAGGTTTTTTAATATGGTTAATATGGAACTTGATAATTTTGAAGATATTTCCCCGCAAGAAAAAGAAAAAGTGACTTGTTATTATAAATTAATAAAAAGGCTGCCAGATATTGAATATGAAGCAAAATGTTCAGAGTGTGATGGGTTTCCTGTAAAAGAAGGCTGCATGCTTTACACAACAAAAGACCATATAGAAAATTTTATTCAAAGAATGAGAGAACCAGGATTTCCTTCTCATGAGTTGCCTGAGTTTGATTTTCCAATATGAAAAAAATAAATTTAAAATTAAATATGAAACTTTTAATATTTTTAATAATTTTATCTATGATTGGAACTTTTTTTGAATTTTTAGATTGTTTTTGTTTGACATAATATTTTTAAGCTTAAAAAATCTTATTCAAATAATGACTAATGACAAAAAAGGTTTAACCCGATATGAATTCATTGGAATGCTTTTTAACCGTTTTTTTTGGTTGATTGCTATACTTGGAGTTATTGAAATTGTTTTATTACAAAGAGTTTTGGGATGGGTTATGTTGATTGGAGCAATACTTTGCCTTTTATTTTATTATGCCAAAATAAATAAATGGGGACCTTTCAAACCCACACCAAAAGTATCTCAAAAAACAGCAGAAAGCCCACCATTAAGGTATTTAAGTATTGTTAGAGTATTTATGCTTCTTTTTATTTTTTTGTTTGCTTTTAGTGCAATTTTCTTTGGTTGGAGATTACATCAACAAGTTAATGAAAAAATTAACAAAGAATGTAAGACGTGCTCAGTTTTTTCAAAAGACTGTCCTTACACAGACCAAGAACTCACAAACCAAGAATGGAGTAATGGACCTTGTGGAGATATGGGTTTATATG
>Ga0315284_10013718_pt1 | contig 11547 bp, 6 predicted proteins | sample YL17G09_16_MG_FD_203696 | JGI IMG/M metagenome (GOLD analysis project Ga0315284, IMG submission 203696) | Sediment microbial communities from Yellowstone Lake, YNP, Wyoming, USA - YL17G09_16 | ecosystem: Environmental > Aquatic > Freshwater > Lake > Sediment | place: USA: Wyoming | collected... | reverse complement strand
GAATCCTTTCTCTGGCAAAAAAGCACTTTTCCCTCGATGCCCTGCTTAACATCAAGGACCGATTAATCGGGACCGGATTCATCGGCGGCAAGGCCGTCGGTATGCTTTTGGCAAACAGCATCGTCTCATCCGATTCTTCGCTGGGCCTGTCCGGCAACCTCGAACCCCACGACTCTTTCTACGTCGGCTCCGACGTCTTCTACACATATATCGTGGAAAACGACTGCTGGAAGCTGCTTACAGAGCAAAAAACCAAAGAGGGATATTTCAAAGTCGCACCCGAACTGAGAGAACGATTGCTCAAAGGCAAATTTCCCGACCAGATTCGCGAGCATTTCCAGCAAATGATAGAGTATTTCGGACAGTCCCCAATCATCGTCCGCTCAAGCAGTTTGCTCGAAGACGCCTTCGGCAACGCCTTCGCGGGCAAATACGCCAGTTTGTTCTGCGCAAATCAGGGCAGCCCCGAACAGCGACTCGCCCATTTCGAAGACGCCGTGCGACAGGTTTACGCAAGCACGATGGGCGAAGACGCCCTGGTATATCGGCTTCAAAGAGGCCTCGACCAGCAGGATGAACAAATGGCGCTTTTGGTCCAGCGGGTCTCCGGCTCATACCGCGATAGTTACTTCTTCCCGGATTTGGCGGGCGTAGCAATCTCCTACAACACCTTTGTCTGGAACCCGGACCTCGACCCGAAAGCCGGTATGCTGCGATTAGTCCTCGGGCTGGGGACGCGGGCCGTCGGAAGAGTCGAAGACGATTACCCGCAGACCATCGCTCTCGACTCGCCGCTTTTACGCCCCCTTGCGGATATGGAGGACGTCCGACGGTTTTCTCAGCATTACGTTGACCTCCTCGATATCCAGGACAATTGCCTCAAATCGGTGCCCCTTCAGGAGCTTCTTGCCAAAAAGCTCGACCTGAAAATCGACCTCCTGGCCGTCCAGGACCACGAAATGTCCGAAAAAGCAAAATCGCTCCGGCTGGCGCAGCAGAAATACTGGGTCCTCACCTTCGAGAAACTGCTTAAAGAAACTGATTTTGTCCAGTATATGCGGAAGATTCTTAAATGCCTCGAAAGCAGCTACCGCTACCCCGTCGACGTGGAATTTACGGTCAATTTCACGAGGCAGGGGAAGCTGATGATAAACCTGCTTCAGTGCCGGCCTCTGCAAACCAAAGGCCGGCGACCAACCGTCTCGATTCCCACGGACGTCAAGCCGGACAAGTTGCTGTTTCTCTGCCACGGATATTTTATGGGCGGCTCCATCTCCGCTGACATCAAACGCATAGTATTCGTCGAGCCGAAGGCATACGAAGCCCTGCCCCTCCAGCAAAAATATGACGTCGCACGCACCATCGGTACTCTTAACAAGCAAATCACGAATAGGGACGATACGGGCTTGCTGCTGTTAGGCCCCGGCCGCTGGGGCACAACCACACCTTCCCTCGGCGTGCCGGTGAGCTTCTCTGAAATAAACAATGTAACGGTTTTAGGCGAGCTTGCCTGTGAAGGGACCAACTTAGTGCCAGATTTATCCTTCGGCACGCATTTCTTCCAGGACCTCGTGGAAACTGACATCTTTTACGTGGCGATTTTCCCGCAGCACAAAAGTTTCAAATTCAACGAGAAATGGTTTCTGTCACAGCCGAATCACCTCGACCGCCTCCTGCCGGACAAGGCCAGATACGCCGACGTTATCAAAGTCATAGACCTCCCTGACCTGCCTGCCTCCGAAGCGCCGGCTTGCCGCGGCGAAGCCGACAGGCGAAGCCGGGCCCGAATCGTCGGCGACATCGTCTCCCAGCAGGTAATTTGCTTTTTAACCTGAAAACTGCAATCCCGCCGACCACGTCAGGACGCCTTCATTAGCCAATCTGATGAAATCTATTAAGATTTAATGCTTCTCGCCTGCCATAAAGACCGGCTATAATTAACATTTTTGAGGCGTTGTTTGGCAACGCCGTGTGTGAAAATTAACCCGTATAGCCCATTGCAGTAGGTGCAGAAAAAGGAGATAGCTCAAATGAAAGCCAGTGCCGCCGTGCAGTCAGTTTATGACCAGGTCCTCAAACGTAACCCCGGAGAAGCCGAGTTTCATCAGGCCGTAAAAGAGGTATTGGAATGCCTCGAACCCGTCCTTGAAAAGCATCCCGAATACGTCAAGGCCAAAATCTTGGACCGGCTTGTCGAGCCGGAAAGACAAATCATTTTCCGCATCCCCTGGCAGGACGATAAAGGGGAATTTCAGGTCAATCGCGGCTTCCGCATTCAGTTCAATAGCGCCCTTGGACCTTATAAGGGCGGCATCAGGCTGCACCCCAGCGTTTACATCGGCATCATCAAGTTCCTCGGCTTTGAGCAGATTCTGAAAAACTCATTAACCGGTCTGATGATGGGCGGCGGCAAGGGCGGCTCCGACTTCGACCCCAAAGGCAAAAGCGACGGCGAAGTAATGCGCTTCTGCCAGAGCTTTATGAGCGAGCTGTGCCGGCACATCGGGCCGGATACCGACGTCCCCGCTGGTGACATCGGCGTCGGCGGACGTGAGGTCGGCTTTATGTTCGGCCAGTACAAACGTATCCGCAATGAGTTCACAGGCATCCTGACAGGCAAAGGCCTCGAATGGGGCGGCTCATTAGTCAGAACGGAAGCAACCGGCTACGGACTGGTTTACATTATGGCTGAAGCCCTTAAAGACAAAGGTAAAAGCTTTGACGGAATGACCGTTACAGTTTCCGGCTCAGGCAACGTCGCCATATACGCCGTCGAAAAAGTGCAACAGTTAGGCGGTAAAGTGGTCGCAATGAGCGATTCAAACGGCTACATCTACGACCCCGACGGCATCCAGCTCGACACCGTCAAGAAAATCAAGGAAATCGAACGCAAGCGCATCAAGGAATACCTCTCCTACCACAAAAAGGCGAAATACACCGAAGGTTGCGCAGGTATATGGAACGTCAAGTGCGATATCGCGCTACCCTGTGCGACGCAAAATGAGCTTGACGAGGCCGGCGCAAAGATGCTGGCGAAGAACGGCTGTATCGCCGTCGGCGAAGGCGCAAATATGCCATGCACCCCCGAAGCCGCGGATGTCTTTCTCCACAACAAAATGCTGTTCCTGCCCGGCAAGGCGGCCAATGCGGGCGGCGTCGCCGTCTCAGGCCTCGAAATGGCGCAAAACAGCCAGCGTATCCCCTGGACCTTCGAGAAGGCCGACGCTGAATTAAAAATTATTATGACTACAATCTACACAAGCGCCAGCGAGGCCGCGAAAGAATACGGCCAGCCGGGCAACTTCGTCGTCGGCGCCAATATCGCCGGCTTCGTTAAAGTGGCCAAGGCAATGTTAGCCCAGGGCCTCGTCTAAAAAGAAAAGGCAGATTCACACAAGGGCGGCCGCAAAAACGGCCGCCCTTTTTGTTGCCTCCAACCAAAGCTGCCCTTACAATCTGGACTATGCAGAACAATCCCAACATTGATAAAGTCGCCCGTCAGCATATCGAAATGGCTGACTTCTTCAGCGGAGGCTTGACTGTAAGGACAGATACGCCCGCATCACAACCACCGCGCCAAACTACCCGCCCACCGTGTTCGCCGGAGACCGTCAAAGAGCTTGAAGGAATCGCCGGCGAGACGCGCCAATGCCGCAAGTGTGACCTCGGCTCACTGCGGACAAACGCCGTCCCGGGCGAAGGCAACCCGGCCGCCCGAATTATGTTTGTCGGTGAAGGGCCGGGAGCAGATGAAGATGCTCAGGGCAGGCCCTTCGTCGGAAGAGCGGGACAGTTGTTAGATAAAATCATCGCGGCCTGCGGTTTGAAACGCGAGGAGGTGTGGATTGGCAATATCCTCAAGTGCCGGCCGCCGGACAACCGTGACCCAAGACCCGAAGAGATAATCGCCTGCCTGCCTTACCTGCAAAGGCAAATCGAGCTGATAAATCCGGACATCATCGTGGCACTCGGCGCTCACGCCGCAAAGACGCTCCTCGACACGCCCAAAGCAATAGGCCAGTTACGAGGTCTGTTCCACGAATATGTCCCCGGCATCGGCCACAAACCCATAAAGCTTATGCCTACTTTTCACCCGGCGTACCTGCTTCGCAACTACTCCGACGATAACCGCAGAAAGGTCTGGGAGGATATGAAAAAAGTCTTGGCCGAACTGGGCCTGCCGGTCCCTCAGGGGAGCAAAAAATAAGACCTGCGTGTTTGAAACTCTTTTTCGCTGGGAAAACGCTGCATTAGAATCGCTAATATTATTTCCGCCACGGCTTATATGCCCTTTTCAGCCCCAAATCAGGGTTTATCTGATATTAGCCGTCTTTTCCCCTGATTTCCAAAAATTTTTTACTGAAATTCCGATTTTTTTCTTGATATTATCGGTCTGCCCGTATAGATTGGGATTTTGAAGAGTATCGTTGCCGGCGGCGTAGACCACACCAAGTCAGCCGGTGGCGAAGAAGAGAAGGGTAGTAGAACGAAAAAAAGGGAGTAGGGTTTGAGAGTAGGGCACCTAAGATTACGGCTTGTCTTTGTAGCTGTTATGCTCTTGCTAATCTCAGGGACATCGCAGGCATTCTATCAGTTCGGTTTCGATATATTTACTTCCAACGGCCCATACCACGACGACCCGCGTTTAGATTTTTCCGTGGTAGTATCGAACGGCCTTAACCACGTCGATTTTACGTTCTACAATAACAGTTCCCTTAATTCGTCTCTGGCGAGAATCTATTTCGACGACGGCTCGTTGCTGGGCATCTCCAATATCACCAATAGCACTGGGGTTTTGTTCCATGAGGGCGCACCAGGAAATAATCTACCGGGCGGAGAATTGATTGGTTTCTATGCCGACAGGGAGTTTACCATCGGGGCACAGAATCCGGAGCCCCAAAACGGAGTCAACGCCCCTCCGCCGGGACTGGAGTGGGTCAAGGTTGGTTTTGATCTTGTACCGGGCGGCACACTCGAAGGCGTGGTGCAAGAGTTAATCACAGGAGAATTGCGGATAGGCATTCATATTATCTCCATTGACGGCCCACCAAGCTCAAGCGAATCAGCTATTTACATCGTCCCTGAGCCGGCAACATTATTCCTGCTCGCGGCAGGCGCTGTGGCTGCGCTACGCAGACGCAGGAGTTGAGCAAATAACATAATAACGACAAAATAAAAGCCGTGAGTTTCTCACGGCTTTTTTATTTCCCGCACCCCTGTGTCTGATTTGACATGTTACATTCCTCAATGTCTCGTTACCATTCATTAAAAACGAAGATTATCTGACCTGTTTTCGAGATTCGAGCGGCGATTAAGACCGATAACATAAAACTCGCTAAATCACTGCAATTCGACTGTATTCCGCTAAATAGCGGGCCGTAAAAGCCGATAAATCAATCGCTACAAGTGTGCTTTGTTAAGACAAATCACACTTTTTGCAAATGGGGTTGATGTGTCAAGTTGATGTGTTAATCGGCACGGTTCAAGTGCAAAATGCGCCTTTGGCGCTTAAAGGAAAAGAGGTCTACACGCTATGGGGGCGTGGAATGAAAAAGATAAATTTGTTCCGCATTTGCTAATCCTGATATTTGTGATTATGTCCGCGGGCATAATCACGTTCGGGTACCTCTATTATTCCAATTACAAAACACTCCTCCGGGCTGAAGTTGAAAAACAGCTCTCCTCTATCGGCAAACTAAAGGCAAACGAGTTGATGCATTGGCGAGAAGATCGTCTTGGAGACGGCGGCACTCTCTACAAAAACACAGCATTTACCGCCCTGGTGCGGAAATACTTCGATGACCCAAACGACCAGGATGCTCAGAACCAGTTACGGGTTTGGTTAAGCAGTTTCCAGACGGCTCATCAATATGACGGCGTATTCCTGCTTGATAACCAGTATCGCAAAAAGATAATAGTTTCCGACGTCCCCGAGCGGCCCGTTTCATACGTTTCACAGCAATCTTCCGAGATTCTGCAGTCGGGCGAGATTGCCTTAGAGGATTTCTACGTTAATCAGGAGAATGCGCGAATCTATCTGAAGGTCCTTGTTCCCATCCTCAACGAAAGCGACAACCGGATAATTGGGGTGGTCGCACTGCGCACAGACCCTGCGAAGTATCTGTATCCATTAATCAACACCTGGCCTGTGCAAAATCTTTCGGCGGAGACGCTGCTTGTCCGGCGGGAAGGAAAGAACATACGTTTTCTTAATGAACTGAAGTTTAAACAAGGCACTGCTCTCAATCTGGCTGTTTCAATCAAAGAGAACAAAACCCTGGCGGCAGCACAGGCGGTACTGGGCAAGGAAGGTATAGTAGAGGGCATAAATTATCGCGGAGCGCCTGTGATAGCAGACGTTCGTGCGGTGCCGCATTCGCCGTGGTTTTTGGTCAATCGAATAGATTCCTCCGAGATTTTCGCACCGATTCGCCATAAGTTACTTGGCATAATCATTTTTATCGGCGTCCTGCTGGGAGGAACAGGGGCATGTTTCGGGCTTGTCTGGAGATGGCAGCGGCTGCGTTTTTACAAGGAAAGGTATCAGTCGGCCAAAGAATGGAGCACAACATTCGATTCAATTACGGATTTGGGTTCGATTGTTGGCAGCGATTTCAAACTCAAAAAAGTCAACAAGGCATTCGCGGCTGTCCTGGGTGGAAAGCCGGAGGATTTTGTCGGCAAACACTGCTATGAGCTGGTGCACAATACAAAAGAACCGCCCGCGTATTGTCCCTGCAGGAAAACACTGTCAACTAATGAACCCGCAAAAGCAGAAACTTTTCATGAGGGGCTTAATAAATATCTGGAAATATCCACTTCTCCCGTATTGAATGGCCGCAAAGAGGTAACAGATGTAGTTCACATCGTCAGAGATATTACCGAACGCAAGCGGGCGGAAGAGGCATTACAAAATAGTGAGAAGAAGTACCGCGGATTGTTCGAAAGCTCGCGTGACGCCATAATGATAATCGAACCTCCCACGTGGAAATTTACTTCGTGTAATCCGGCAACGCTAAAACTGTTCCAGGTTGACACAAAGGAGAAATTTACGTCGCTCGGGCCATGGGACGTTTCGCCTTCGCAACAGCCAGACGGTCGTGCTTCCGCCGATAAAGCCAAGGAAATGATAGAAAAGGCAATGAAAGAGGGTTCCTCTTTCTTCGAATGGATACACAAGCGAATTAATGGCGAAGATTTCCCCGCAACTGTGCTGCTGACCAGAATGGAGCATGGCAGAAAAATACTCGTCCAGGCAACGGTCAGGGATATCACCGCACAGAAGCGGGCGGAAAACGAGTTGAAGCAAATCAATGAGTCATTGAAAATCGCAACCGCCCGCGCCAGCGAACTGGCCAACCAGGCCAAGAAGGCCAATGCCGCCAAGAGTGAATTTCTGGCCAATATGAGCCACGAAATCCGCACGCCCCTGAATTCCATTATCGGATTCACCGAAATATTGCTGCGTGAAGACCTTTCCGAGCAGCACAAGGAGCGGCTCACAACAATTCATAACAGCGGCAGGCATCTTTTGCAGTTGATTAATAATGTTCTCGACCTTTCCAAGATTGAAGCAGGCAAGATGACCGTCGAGATGTCAAAATGCTCGCTTGCGGACATTATCGCCAGAGTCGAATCTATGATGCATCCCTTCGCCGCGGAAAAGGGAATCGATTTCGCTGTTAATGAGAAAGGCCGGCTCCCCGCGAATATCCTTACCGATTCGGCACGCGTGTCGCAGTGTTTAATCAACCTTGTGAATAACGCCATAAAGTTCACCAAACAGGGGCACGTTTATGTAAATATCTCAATGGAAGACCATAACGGCAAGTGTTTTATACGCTTTGAAGTGGAAGACACAGGCGTCGGCATCTCGTCTGAGTACCAGCAAAAGATATTCGAATCATTCTCTCAGGAGGACGGCAGCGCCTCTCGCAAATACGGAGGAACGGGCTTAGGGCTGGCTATCACTAAAAAATTCGCGGAGCTTCTCGGGGGGACAATTACACCAACCAGCGAAAAGGACAAGGGGTCGGTTTTCGCGTTTGTAATACCGGCCAATATCGATATGGCAAACCAGCCCCCGCTGGATAGGCACGGCGTCAGCCATGAGGCAAGTATAAATAAACAGGCCGGTTTTAGCGGGCATATCCTGGTGGCGGAAGACGTCAAGTCAAACCAGATGTTGATGAAAGTCCTGCTGGAAAAAATGGGCCTGAAAACGACATTCGCGGATAACGGCGCGGAGGCGGTTGATAAAGCGAAGGGCCAGAACTTTGACCTCATTTTTATGGACATTCATATGCCCCAGATGGATGGCTACGAGGCAACCAGGACGCTTAGAAACAACGGCATCAAGACCCCAATTGTGGCGTTGACCGCAAATGCTATGGAAGGCGACGAGAAGAAATGCCTCGATGCCGGCTGCGATGATTATTTGTCCAAGCCGGTGATATATACAAAGCTGGTGGCAATACTCAGCAAATTCCTGGGAAAAACAGATTCGCCGGAAGTTGCTGTGTCGGCTGAAAATAACAATCATATAACGCAACCAGATGATACCGATGATAATGAAGTAATAATCAACTGGGCAAAGGTCGTGGCAAACGGCATAGATGAGCAAATAATAAAAGAAGTTATGCCGACCTATCTGGTAAGCAACAGGGAACACATGCAGGGACTCATCACTGCGGTCAGGGCAGCTAATGCTACAGATGTGGCGTCGCACGCTCACGCGATAAAAGGGGCGGGAAGAAATCTGGGTATGGTTCAATTATCCAAGGTGGCTATGCAGCTTGAGACGATGGCCCGACAGGGTGATTTGTCGAAAGCTGAAGAGTTGTTGAAAAGCATTATATTCGAATTCGACCGGCTGGAAAAATTTGTATCGCAGCCCGACTGGGTCGAAATCGCAAAAAATTCATCGAGCACTAAAGTAGCTTCGACATAATATTCGTCGCGATTTTAAGACATCGCCCAGTTCCCAAAGCAGCACAATTCGCCTCTAATTTGCTTGCAACTTTGCCCTTTTGGCTGTAAAGTAAGAAAGGTTTATCTGAATGAATTTTTCCTTCAGGATTCTTCTTGTTGTAATATCCTGATATTAAAGAAGTTAGGGCGATTAGCTCAGCCGGTAGAGCAGCTGACTCTTAATCAGCGGGTCGCAGGTTCGATTCCTGCATCGCCCATTCTGTGCCGCTCGTCAATCAGCAAGATACGCTGAATGCCCTTCGTAGCCTTAGCTAAGAAGGGCTGCATCGCCCATTCACTTCGGCTCGCATAGATAGCGAGCATACTTGCAGGGAAATGACAATTATACAGATTCTCCTCGCGCATAAACGCAGTTCTATCCGAACTGCTTCGACGAATGTGTTACTCCAAAAATTACTGAGCAAACACAAAAAAACATTGATTCCCCTTGTGGAACGAAAACCAAGATTTCAGAACACTGAAGTGACGATTATATGGATACTGGCGGGCGTTTGTCAGGCCCCAAAGGTTCTTATCACAACCAAGATTACCAATAAACTAACAACCAATAGTGCGGCTCTAAGTACCCTCGCCGGTTGTGTCTTCGGCTCGACATAAAGCCAAACAGCAGCCCAAATTCCGGCGATAAGACACATCCGCAGAACAAATAATATGAAACTCCCGACCATAAAGAGATTATACCCATTTTAACGTCTCTGAGTCAAGCAAAATGCCCTAAGTTAACTATAAAGCGGGTTTATTTAACAACTGGTCTGCCACATCGTCCCCTTAACCCTTGATACCAGTATTAAAAAGGCGGTTTCCAAGCCGCATAGAGAGTGAAACCCCACAGAGGCAAGGCCAATGGGACGAACACAAGGAACTGCCGGTATTTCATAATTATTAAAGGACTGAGGGACGATAAGCCGACAAAAAACCGCAGGATGTTCCTAAACCTTGTGACTTTCAGTTTAAGGAGATGCAGATGCAGTTTTTCGTGGAAATTAAGAAGTGGCTTGCTGAGATTACTGAAATAGCGCTGCTGTTGATTGCCCTCGGTGTTGCAGTGGAGATTCTGTTCGGCAACGCGGTCCCGTTCTTTGGCCAGGTAGTCGGCAATATAACCGGACTGCTGAAGACCCTCGGTGACAATGGGCTGGTTGGCCTGATTGCCCTGGGTATTATTGTGTACCTGTTCAACAAGAAGAGAGCCACCGCGTAAAGCAGCTCATTTGCACGGCTAAGTTGCACACCACAAGCCCTTGTCCGCGCAGCCCGCTTCACAATCGGGCTGCGCGGTTTTTTTGATCCTGCCCCTCGTCTGAGTTACTCTCATCGCTTTTACTGAGGTCCTGTCCAGAGGTATAGCACCTGAGGAACGGCAAGCTCGTAAAGCATTTTCTTGTCGATTTGCAGCGTGGCTTTGGCCTTTGCTCCAAGAATATCGCCAAGTGAGAACGGCCTGCGATATTCTATCACCTGCGCCTTTTCAATCCCAGCCAGCAACTTGACCTTCTTTATCGCATCGTCAAGATACCCAATATCATCTATCAGTTTTTCTTTCAGGGCTTCCTCGGCCCAGTAAATGCTGCCGTCGGCAAGGCGACGCACGTCCTCCTCGGTCAGCTCGCTCCTGCCATTAACAACAACCTCGACAAATCGTTTGTAGGCCGGGTCAACGACCCTGTTCTGAAGATACTGCAACTGTTCCTCGGTGGGCATCTTAAACGAGCTGGGCCAATCCTTTTTCTCGCCCGCCTTGACCACAATCGGCTGTATGCCCAGTTTCTCCTCCAGAAGCTGCTGCAAAACGAGATAGCCCATAATCACGCCGATGGAGCCGGTTATGGTCGTCGGCTCGGCAACAATCTTTTCGCAGGCCACGGAGGTATAGTAGCCGCCGGAAGCAGCCACGCCCTGCATAAAGGCGACGGCCGGTTTGCCGACCTCTGCGCGGTACTTGGTTATTTCACTGTGAATCTGGTCGCTGCCGGAAAGAGTCCCGCCTGGGGAGTTGACGCGTATAATCAGCCCCTTGACGCTTTTGTCCTCTTTGGCCGTCTTTAGCTGCCAGTACACATCCCGCGCCTGCTGGTCGTCTATTATGCCCTCTACCGAGACGATGGCTATCCTGGCTGCCCGAGGCCCATCCTCGATAACTTCCTCGATGAACTTCTTTTCCTTTCCTGCGGCAAACAGAAATATCGCGCCGACCAGCATCAGGAAAAGCATTATGTTTGCCAGGACGGATAAGCCGGTGATTATGCCCCAGAAGATTTTCCAGCCGGTCCCTTTCCTGCCGGAACCACACCCGGCCGGGGGCGACGAGGCGGCGCCAAACTGCTGTGAAGAATCATTGATATTCCCAAAATCCATAACAGTTCCCTTTCTAAAATTGTCGGGTCTATTCCCTAAAGTTGATTGCCGACCGCTTAACCGTTACAATTATCAATAATCAATAAGCAATAAGCAATAACAAACTGACCTTGCGAACTCGTCTCGGCCCCGCCCAGCGCTGGTCGGGAATCCGTAGCCGGAAAGGATTGACTCGTGGCAGACAGCAAAGGATTCATTCAT
>Ga0315284_10013717_pt1 | contig 11548 bp, 10 predicted proteins | sample YL17G09_16_MG_FD_203696 | JGI IMG/M metagenome (GOLD analysis project Ga0315284, IMG submission 203696) | Sediment microbial communities from Yellowstone Lake, YNP, Wyoming, USA - YL17G09_16 | ecosystem: Environmental > Aquatic > Freshwater > Lake > Sediment | place: USA: Wyoming | collected... | reverse complement strand
AGCTACGTAGATGACCTGGTAGTCAGTGAGATAGCCAAGAGTGGCATTTCCGGGGTTTTTTATAAGGGCGAAGATTTCAAAAAGGGCCTTCCCTTGTTACTTTCGGCGCTACATACCCACAAAAGAATGTTTTAAAATTTATTCTTGACAAAATAAGATTTTATGGTATATATGGTATTTACCATAAGTACCATATTTTTTTATGTGTCGGCAAGAGATATTCCTTGCTAAAAATTGCGAAGATATAAAGGTAAAAAGATCTATGGCTAAGAAAAATAAAAACCATAAACAGCTGATGATTTCGGCAAAAAACTTGATGTGCAGATACGGCATTTCCTATCAGACCGTCAACCACTATACTAATTTCGGACTCCTGCCGATGGTGACTAAAATAGGAAACGTCAGGTTTTACCGAAAGAACCTGGCGGAAAAAAGGCTCAGGCAGATCAGGGGGTTGGTCGATGAAGGGTATAGCTTAAGGCTGATACGCAAGAAGCTTATCGGTATTTAGGAGGGGAGGGGATCTCAAGAAGATGAGCTACTATAAAGTGCTGGGTTTTGAAAAAGAGCCGTTTTCCACAAGCCCTGACCCGGATTTCTTTTACCTGTCCAAAGAGCACGAAACCGCCTTGACCAATATCCTCATAGACTTAAGGCTTAAACGCGGGCTTTCGGTCATTTTAGGGGATGTGGGCACGGGAAAGACTACGCTCTCTAGAAAATTAATACAGGAATTAAAACAGAGGGATGATTTCATCCTGAATATTTTTCTTGACCCGTCTTTTGAAAGCGAAGAGATCCTGCTTTTGTCTTTAGCGCGTAATTTCGAGATTAATGTAGGAGATAACACCCCTGCGGGCATACTGGACTTAAGGGAGGCGCTGGAGAGGTTTCTTTTTCAGAAGGGGGTTAACGAAAACAAGACGGTAACGCTGGTGATCGATGAAGCGCAGAAATTAAACGATATCTCCCTGGAGGTGCTTAGGAGCCTTTTGAACTATGAAACCAACGAGTTTAAGCTTCTACAGCTGGTCCTTTTGGGCCAGCTTGAGCTGCACTCCAGGATCATGAACATACCCAATTTTTTTGACCGCATCAGTTTTAAGTACACGCTTAACCCGCTTGATTTTAACGAAACAAAGGAGATGATCGATTTTCGTATCTCGCGCGCCGGTTATAAAGCAAGTATGCGTTTATTTTCAGATGACGCCTTAAGGGAGATTTACCAGTATAGCCGCGGCTACCCGCGCCAGATCACCATGCTTTGCCACAAGGCCTTAAAGACATTGGTGTTAAAGAATAAATTTGTGGTGGACGCCGATACGATTAAAGAGTTAATTGAGGAAGAGATAAAGTCAGGATGGCGCAGGACAGATCTGCTACTCCAGAGAAACAGTTACTAAACCTTATTGAAGGCTCAAAGGCAAAGAGCGGCCCGGTTATAGAAGCGCAGGCGATAAAACACCGCGGCTTAAGTTTTCTTTCTTTAAGCGCCTGGGGCGCGAGGGTTTCTTTTTTTAGCGTAAAGTTTAGCAGCTGGTTTAATAATTTTAGCTTTTCCCGGATTGATTTTAAGACGGTCAACAGGATATTATGGCTGGGCATATTTATCCTAGGTTTATATTTTGTAAGCAATCTTACCCTTTCCCTGGCCAACATTAATAAGCTGCCTGATTTCAAGGTTCAGGCCCAAGAAGGCAAGGAGGGGGGAGGTTACTTAGAATCAGCGTCAGCGTTAAAAAATACGGATTCCTACTACTTGGAGAAAGTAAATAACAGGGATATCTTCAAGATAGTGATCAGAAAAAGCGCTCCTGCTGCAGAGTCTGCGATTGCGCAGGGGCCTTCATCAAGAATCATGGAGGCAACGGGTAGCTTAAAGCTAGTAGGTATATCCTGGTCTAAGGATCCCGATGCCATTATTGAAGATGAAAAATCCAAGAGGACCTTTTTTGTAAAGCGCGGGCAGATGATCGGGGATATCAAGGTAGAAGGTATATTTAAGGATAAGGTAGTTTTAGGTTATGCGGGCGAGGAGATTGAGCTAAGATAATATGTCTAAAAGACGAGCAATATTTTTATTGAGCCTGTTTATTTTATGTGCTATAAGGTATGTAGCCGTCAGCGCCCAAGATGCTTCTAGCGAGAATTTAACTGTAGAACAAGCTACGGTAGAACAAGCTACGCAAGAGGTTACCAGGCTGGCGCAGGCTGCTCCTATGATCGAAGGGATGCCGTCGATTACCCCTATTGTTGGAGGCATGGAGGCAAGGATATCGCTGGACCTGCGCAATATTGAAGTATTGGATTCCTTAAAGTTTCTGGCGATGAAGGCGGGATTAAATATCATCGTCACGAAAAACGTTACCGGAAGAGTAACGCTGATAGTGGAAAATGTGGCAGTGCAGGATATATTTGATATTATGCTGCGCTCAAACGAGTTGGCATATTCTAAGGAAGGCGACATATATAACGTGATGACGGAAGCCGAATTCAGGGCGCTTTTTGGCCGCAGGTTTGGGGATGTCCGAAAGGTGAGGATGTTTCGCCTTGACTATGCTATTCCCGAACAGGTATTCGGGCTCTTAGATGCTTTAAAAAGCGATATTGGCAGGGTGCTGGTCGAGCCGGATTCAGGGACTGCTTTGGTGATGGATACTCCGGAGAGAATTAAGCAGATAGAGAAAGCGGTAGCTACGCTTGAACAAAAGAATGAACTTCACACCTTTAACTTAAAATACGCAAAAGCCAAGGATATGGAGGATCAGCTAAAGTCTCAGATAGATGCAAAAAAAGTAGGCACAGTCAAGGCTGATGAACGTTCGAATCAGGTTACCGTACAGGCGCTTCCGGGAAGGATGCAGGATGTGGAGCAGCTGATAGCCTCCTTAGACCAAAAGACCAAAGAGGTGCTTATCGACGCCATGATCATCAAGGTAAAATTACTAAATGATAAAACTAAGAGTATAGAGTGGGAGGGGCTTTTAGATGCAGGTAAACAATTAGGGATGCTGTATTTGGGCTCTACCCCTTTTAGCGTATTTCAGCCGACTGCCGCCGGCAGCCCATGGTCGACAAGGTCTGATTATTTAAAGAGCATAGGCGGACAGGTGGGGGCTTATCAGAGCAGCCTGTTGTCTAAGACTGGTACCGGCACTAAGATCGGCCCGGGGATGATGCATGTTGGGATCATAGACGCCAAGCGCGATATTGACGTGCTGGTTAAGTACTTAGAGACATTGGGTAAGACGCAGATACTCTCTAATCCGAAGCTGGCGGTGGTGAATAACCAGGAGGCCAAGATACACGTAGGAGAGCGCCAGGCATACGTTACTACTACTACTACCAGCGGCGGCCAGACTACTACCGTATCCGAAGATGTTAGTTTTGTCGATGTCGGCATACAGCTTTTTGTTACTCCTACCATAAATGACGACGGATATATTACTATGAAAGTCAAGCCGGAGATCTCCAGCGTCGTGGATACCCTGCTTACCCCTACAGGAAATAAGATCCCTATTATCGATACATCTATGGCAGAGACGACGGTAATGGTCAAAGACGGCAAGAGCATTATTATCGGTGGCCTACGCAAGGAGGAAAAGGTTTATGATTCTGACCAGGTCCCTTTTTTAAGCAGCATCCCTATCCTGGGAAATTTGTTTAGAAACAACAATATGCACACAGAGCGCACTGAAATTTTAGTCATGATCACCCCGCATATCATAAGCGGAGATACCCTGATCGCCGGAGACGAGCGGGCCTTTGGGACTAAGCCGGGAAAGGAATATAAGGATTATACTTATTTTACCAACCAGACTGATTACCAGCCGCCGGTTGACCTTCCGGAAGAAAAGATAAAATCTTACAATGAATATAAAGATATCAAGAAAGAGATAAAGGAATATAGGCCTTCAATCAAAGGAGACGTTATTTATGATGCTGCCAGAGAATAAAATCAAGTCGTTAGTAATGGCGATAGGGGTATTGATGGTGGCAGAAAGTATAGGCGTAGCATATTTTGTTTTCCGGTCGCATAGCCTACAAAAAAAATTAGAGCAGGTAAAGCCGGGTTACGAAAAGTTGATTACGCAGCATCTGCAGCTTAAAAATGAGCATACTGCCTTAGCTAAAGAACTGGAGGTAGTCAGGGATGACCGCAATAATATCCTCTTACAACTAAAGAACCTACTTCCCGAAAAAAATAAAGCCAAGGAGCTTCAGGCCGCCCTGGATAACCTGATCCAAGAGAGCGATTCTTTGAAAAAAAGCAAGCAGGAGTTAGAAAATTATAATAATAACTTAGAGAGCGAAGGCAAAAAGTTAAGGCTTGCGCAGAAAGAGTTATCTGAGCAGAAAGAAAAATTACAGGCTGATCTTGAGCGCGAAAAAAATAGAAGCCGCTCTAGGCAATTAGAGGCGCAAATGAAGGCCCTGGAGAAGGAGAAGTCTTCATTATCTGCGGAAAACAGGCAGCTGCTGCAGAAGTGCGGGGTTTTACAGAAAAGCGAAGCGGAATTAAAGGCGGAATCCGAAGAGCTAAAGCGTAACGTAAGCGACTTCACGCAAAAACTAAGCAGCGCCCTTCAGAAAAACAAGGAGCTTGCGCAGGGAGTCAAGAATATGCCGGCGAAATTCTCCGAGATCGCCCGCCAGAATAAAATGCTCCTTAAGCAGACTTCGCAGATGCATTATAATTTAGGGGTATTTTATACCAAGAATAAAGAATATGAAAGGGCGGTGGCGGAGTTTGAGCGCGTGGTAGAGATTAATCCCGATGACGCCTATGCCCATTTTAATTTAGGTTATATCTACGCCGAATATATCGTAAATCGCCCGAAAGCGACAGAGCACTTCCGGCATTTTTTAAGGCTGGCAAAAAGCGACGATCAAGATGTGGACTGGGTAAAGAAATACCTGCTTACTTGGGAGACCTACGAAGGCAAAAAGTTAATACAGTAAAATAATTGATGTTAAGATTTTTTGTGGCATAATATATAAAGTGGAAAGGGAACTTTTTACCAGTGATAAAGGTCTAAGTTTTTGAGAGGTTAATTTAACAAAGGAGGAGGAAAGATGCTAAAAAAACTTATGATTGCAGTGATTTTAGGGGGGCTGTTTTTATTTGCCGCAAGCGCTCAAGGGCAAAAAGTGACTACTAAGGCTACACAAAAATCCGTTCCTGCCGCAAAGGTCGAAAAGAAATTAGAGCCGATTAAATTAGACGGCAAGCAATGGGAAGTGGAGATGTATCCCTCAAGAGGCACCGGTAATGAAAAACCGATACTTGATAAGCTAACTTTCAGAAAGGGAAAAGTAATCTCCGAAAGGTATTCTAAGGATGGGTTTGGGCCTAGCAAATATAGTTTATACGTAAAAGAGGATGACGGCACGACAACGGTGTGGGAAACAATGCAGAGTTCAAGCAAAGGGACACTTTTTTGGCACGGACAGGTAAAACGCGACACCTTGGTAATAAGAGGGATTGTCAGCGAAAGGCCTCCTAAGGCTGTGAAAACAACGATTGATTATAATTTCGGCGGGACTAAATGGGTGGAAGTAAAAGATGAATTAGAGGAGGAAGCTAAAGGCACAGAAGCAGGTGCTGTTATAGAAGAGAAGCCTCAAGAGGAAGCTAAGGCCCCCGTCGTTACTAAAGAACCCGTAAAAGAAGAGCCGAAAAAGAAATCTTGGTGGCAGCGCTAAGTTTTTATGCATCAAAGAAATAAGCTTCTTTGGGGAATTCTTTTTCTTTTCATCCTCTCCGGAGTTTTAGTTTACGCGAATTCACTGCATAATCCCTTTCTCTGGGATGATCCTTTCCTTATACGCGACAACCATTTTATCACCAGCCTAAGGTACCTGCCTGAGATCTTCAGCACCAGCCTCTATTACAGCACTGCCGGCTTAAGCAATTATTACCGGCCGCTGCAAACCCTGTTTCTCGTATTCGACTATCGTTTTTACAAATATAACCCTTTCGGCTACCACCTTACTAGCCTCTTGTTTCATATTGCCTGTGCCTGGGTGATTTTTCTTTTATTGCGCTTACTATTTAAGGGCGCTGCCATGGCCTTTATGGCAGCCTTGCTTTTTCTGGTGCATCCGGCTAACAGCACTGTAGTTGATTATATTTCCTCGCGCGCAGATTCACAGGCAGCGCTTTTTATGCTACTTTCAGTATATTACTTTAGCCGTTATCTTAAGTCAGCCGGATACAGGTTTTTTTCCGATGCGCCTGTAACCCAACAGAAAAAAGGCGTAAAAGACAAGCCTGTAGCAGTAACTCCGTTATACTACCGTAAGATTTATTATATTCTTTCACTGCTATCCTTTATATTAGCATTGTTTTCAAAAGAGATGGCGGTGATCTTGCCCTTCCTTTTACTTACTCTGCCTTTGGCGGTTTCTATTAAACCCGGAAGATTATTACCTAAAATAACCCCGTTTTTATTGGTATTAGGCGTATACGCATTATTAAGGGTAACTGTTTTTAATTTTTCTTCCTCCGCGCCTGCCATAGGAGTTTCTCTTTATATCAGGATACTTACAACTTTCAAATCGTGGGTGAAATTAATCGGTATATTATTCTTGCCCCTAAATATCCATATTGAAAAAAGCGTACCTTTTAGCAAGGGCTTATTTGAGCCGTTCACTTTTATTTCTATCCTTATTATTGGCGGGATAATATTGTCAGCATACCGCCTAAGGCAAACCCTACGCGATTATTCTTTCGGAATCGCCTGGTTTTTTATTGCCCTTCTTCCGATGGCAAATATTATACCGATCAATACCACTTATGCAGAACACTGGCTGTATCTTCCAGTGTGCGGTTTTTTTCTGGCGCTGCTTGCTTTAGTGCGCAAGGGAGCAGAAAAAATCCCTGCCGGAATGCGTAGCTCATCCCGTTATGCGGCGGTATTATTATGCTTAGGTTTATGGGTTATCTTAAGTATCCTGACCGTAAGGCAGAATATGCTCTGGAAGGATCCGATCATATTCTATCGCAAAGCAATAGAGATATCACCGGCAAGCTTTAGGCCGCATAATGAAATAGGGGTCATTTATTCAGGTGCGGCTAAATACGATGAGGCGATTAAAGAATTTAAGGAAGCGATCAGGCTAAACCCGTCTTTTGACCCGGCATATGATAATTTAGGTGTGGCTTATGATATGAAAGGCCGATATGAGGAGTCGATCGCCGCGCATAAAAAGGCAATAGAGCTCAACCTTTTAAATATCAAGGCATTTAATAATTTAGGCAATGCCTATATTAATGCCGGAAGGCTTGATGATGCAATCGCTTCCTATAAAGAAGCGATAAGGTTGAATCGTTATTATAAAGCTGCTTATAATAATTTGGGGGCTGCTTATTTTAAGAAAGGGATGTTTAAAGAAGCACGTTCCTGTTGGGAGGAAGTTTTGAGGATGGATCCGGGTTTTAGCATGGCCAGGGATAATCTAGTGGTTTTAGATAAACACGAAAATCCGGATAAATAATTTTTAAGGTAAAGATAAATTCTCTTGACAAAAATAAAAATTATGCTATAACTAGAAGTCGATAAAAGGGTTGCGTAAAGCGTCTATAGTGCTATAGGAGCTGAAGTTAAGCAATGCCTAAAAAAGATATTTTAATTTTCCCGTTTTCGCTGGGAGTTACCGCGGAAACGGGATTTTTTTTGGGATAAAAGCATATGTATAATAATAAGTTAAGATATCAATCATGCTTTTTTATTACGCTGATTATTTTAGCGCTAATTATTGTTTGGCCGGGTGAGATTTTGGCTAAGCCAGAATTAAAATTAAGCGTTTCCTTGGATAAACAGGAGTATAAAGAATCCGATAATATTAATATCACTTTTAGCATTGAAAATATAGGCAAAGAGGCAGTATATGTGAATAAGAGGTTTTATTTAAGTTCGGATAAGGCCCCTAAAGAGCAAAGAGAAGTTTTTTTAGAAGTGACCGGGCCAACGGGAGCAAAGCTTGAATGCGTTCATAGTTACCCGACAGGCTTGCCTAAGAGCGACTATTTTGAATTGTTGGAACCGACAAAGACAGTTACTCCAGAGAAGCGCAATATCAGGTATTTTTTTGATTTTAAAGAGCCGGGGGAATACAAAATTATAGCCAATTACCAGAATGTATTCGGGCAAGAGTTAGGGTTAGACGTATTTAAAGAAAAATTAGTATCTGCGCCGGTCGTCTTTAAGATCATTAAGGAAGATGCGAATAAATAATTTAAAAAGAATATCTTTTTTATTTATTTTTCTGTCTCTGGTAATCACCAGTTTTGCCTACGGCCAACAAAAGACTATCGACAGTAAGAAGATAATCGGTGAAGCATTCGGCAAGCCGGTGGCCGAGGAGGAATTTAATTACCACCTTAAGACCGCACAGATATTTACCCGCTTCGGCTCGGCCGATAATGATAAGGATAACGAAGAGAAGCAAAGGGCAGAGGCTTGGCAGAATCTTGTTTTCTTAAAAGAGGCAAATGATCTGGGGGTAAAGGTAAGCAAAGAAGAAACCGAGACAGAGCTTAAGCGCCTGCTTTCGGAAAAGAATATCGAATACGCAAGCGAAAATTATGCCAGGTGGGTAAGGGGGAACTTTGGAGAAAGCCCGGAGGCCTTTATGCAGCGCCTTGAGGATCTCTTAAAGGTAAATAAATTCATGAAGATGAAGCAGAACCCTGAGGTTAGCGTCAGCGATGAGGAGGTAAAAGAAAAATTCTTAAACGAATACAATTCTTTTGAGAGCGAGTATATCAGGTTTGAAACAAAGGAGGAAGCAGAAGAATTCCAGAAACAAGTGCTTAGCAACCGCGCGCTTTGGAAAAAGACTTTTGATCAAAGGCGCGCAGCAGAAAAACAAAAAGGCGCTGCCTGGATAAATATCATGTCACTTGAAGCTTTGATCGACCTCTGGAAGATACCAAAAGAAGACGCCTATCGTATCTTATCTCATAAGCAGGGCGATTTTATCGTGGCGCAATTTTATTACGGCTGGGGGGTATTCCGGCTGCTTTATAGGCGGGAAGCGGATTTAGCGGTTAATTTTGACGAAAAGCACCAGAAGCAGACGCGCGATATGATGCTCGCGTATAAGAAGCGTAACATTATCAGGGGGTACTTAGATGATTTAAGCAAGCGCGCAAGTTACAAGGATTATGTCTGGGAGGCGCGCGTGAAAGCTAAAATAGAGGAGCTTAAAAAGAAATCGCTGATAGTGCTTAAGACGGCAGGGGGGGATATCGAGCTAAAGCTTTATCCGGATATAGCGCCTAAGGCATGCGAAAACTTTATCGGACTGGTGGAAAAGGGTTATTATGACGGGCTTATATTCCACAGGGTAAAAAAAGATTTTATGATCCAAGGGGGAGACCCTATGGGCACAGGCACAGGAGGGGATTCTTTATGGGGGGGCGCCTTTGCCGATGAATTCAGCGATAAAGCCGTCTTTGACCGGCCGGGGCTCTTAGCTATGGCTAATTCCGGCCCGAATACCAATAAAAGCCAATTTTTTATTACTACCCTTGCCACTCCTTGGTTAAACGGTAAGCATACCATATTCGGTGAGGTAGTTTCAGGGATGGAGGCAGTAAGAAAGATAGAGAGCACCCCTACTGACAGCCAGGACAGGCCTAAGAAAGAAGAGAAAATAATCCGCGCTTTTATTAAGGGGGGGGTAATTTGACAATAGAAAAAAGGTATGTTATACTTTTTACAGAACAGGGAAAGTTCTAGGTTACGAAAGGGCAAACTCCGAGTAATCGGAGGACGCAAAGCCGTGCATCCCGGATTGCCGGGACAGGCAGGCTGCCGAAGGCCAAGTAAAATTCTTTAGGCCCCAGGCAAAGTTTGCCTGGGTTTTTTTATAAAAATTTTAAAAAGTGCCAGGCACAAAAACAAAAGTGCCAGGTATAAAGGGATAAATGCCACGGCAACCAAGGATTTATATTGAAGGCGCACTTTATTATATTGTAACCACGGGCAACCACGGAGAAGAAGTCTTTAAGGATGAGGGGGATTATAAAATGTATTTAAACCTCTTAAAGAAATATCAAAATGAATATGAATTAAAATTATTTTCTTTTATGCTCATGCCCAAGCAGGTGAATCTGCTGATGGAGCTAAAAGAGGGAGCGGCTATTTCAATGGTCATGCGCGATCTGACTTCATCCTATACCAAATATTTCAACAAGCGCTACGAAAGGAAAGGGCATCTTTTCAGAGAGAGGTTTAAATCCGTGGTAGTAGAGAAAGAGTCCTATCTCTTAAGCCTCGTTTCTTATACCCACCAGAAGCCCTTAGAGCTTGGCCTTGTCGATAACTTGGATACTTATTACAACAGCAGCCACCCTTTATACCTATATTATGCTACGGCCTCAAATATCCCGGAAGTCGAGGAGTTGGAAAAACAGATCAATATTGAAAAAGAGATCCCGGAAGTGCTGGAGATGATTAAAAATATCCATCCGCAAAATTGCGGCTACGCCGATTTTATGGCAACGCTTAAAAAAGAAGAGATGCAGGAATTCGGCCAGCAACTTGAGCACGAAAAAATCTTAGGCCGAGAGGCCTTTAGCGCTAAAGTAGAAGCAGAGCTTAAAAGCAGGATGCAGCAGAAAGAAAAACAGCAGATGCTTAATCCTGCCACAGTGATTTTTGCCGCGCTGATGCTTTCCGCGCTAGGGGTAACTATTTTTTATATTGCCCGAAAAACCGCTCCCTTAAACGAAGAGCTTAAGAAAGTGACGCTACCGTCACTATTAGATAAGGATAAGGCGGTTTATGCGCAGCTTGAAGGAGAGCTTGAAAAAAGCGTATTACCGCAATTGGATAATACACGCTGGGATATCGAATTGACTCCGGGAGAAAAGACAGAAATTTCCTACGGCCCCGCAGATACTTTAAGTTTTAAGGAAAATAAAGCTAACTCTGGGAACCTCGCCGTCTTGGGATTTTCTTCATCGCGTTATACTTTAAGCACAAGAGAAGATGGCAAGGTGATCTGGGAGTCAGTGCAGAGCACGCCTGACGGGGATAAGGCATTCTGGTGGGCAGAGATCTCCCGGGGCAAAATGAAAGGGATATTAAGCCTGCGCTATATAGGAAAAACGCCGCAGGATTTTTCATTTATCAGTAAAGAGGTTACCAAGCAATAGGAGGGCTTAAGATGAACGCAATCACCAAAATAACGATCAAGGCAGCATGCGTTGCAGTTTTGGTCTTCGGTTTTGCGGTGCTTGGAGCGGCCCAGGCAGAAAAAGGCGCTCCCGGGACAGGAAAGATTCAGAATCCCAAGAAGATTGCCTCCAAAGAGGTGTCCGGGAAGCTCATCTATCTTAGCACCGATAAAGCGCCTGAACTTATCGGCGTAGGGGTCGATGAGGAAAACACGGATTATTATTTTGTGCTGGATGAAGGCGTAGAGGCGGTGCACGTAAAGGATTTAAATGACATAGCGATCGGCGACATTGTACTGGTAAATTATGATGAAGTGACAGAGACCACGGCAGAGGGCAAAGAGAAAAGCGAACGCG
>Ga0315284_10013716_pt1 | contig 11548 bp, 7 predicted proteins | sample YL17G09_16_MG_FD_203696 | JGI IMG/M metagenome (GOLD analysis project Ga0315284, IMG submission 203696) | Sediment microbial communities from Yellowstone Lake, YNP, Wyoming, USA - YL17G09_16 | ecosystem: Environmental > Aquatic > Freshwater > Lake > Sediment | place: USA: Wyoming | collected... | reverse complement strand
AAGGACCTTAAGGGAAAAGCCTTCAAAGTTATGGCGAGCAAGGACGCTCGCGGCAAGTTCATCGTTAGCGAGGCCACCGGCGCAGCGCCCGAGCGGACCGGCAACAGCGTCTATTTAACCATCGACCGCGTCATCCAAGAGATCGCCGAAGAGGAATTGGCCGCTGGGGTACGCAAAACGAAGGCGAAAAAGGGCTTCGCGATCGTCTCGGATCCACACACTGGCCGGGTCTTAGCAGTGGCTAATTATCCGTCCTTTGACCCCAACAGCAACCACGCCGTCTCGCAAATAGAGGCCCGCAATACCGCGCTTTTAGATACCTTCGAACCAGGCTCTGTGGCGAAGCCCTTTGTCATCGCGCAAGCCATCGAGAGTAAGTCGACTTATTCTAGTGAGGTACACGACTGCGACAACGGCGCACTGCGGATTGGCAAACACACCATCCACGACGACCATGCTGCGGCAACCCTGACGACCGCACAAACGCTGATCCGCTCAAGCAATATCTGTACCTTCAAGATCGCCAATAAGATGGGCAAAGAGGCCACTTTCAACGCCTTTAAGGCCTTCGGCTTTAGCACACCAAACGCACTGCTCGGATTCCCTGGCGAAACGATTGGATATATATCAGATTTTCATAAGTGGGCGACGATTCGGTTTGCCAACGTGGCCTTCGGCCATGGATTTGCCGTCACAGGCTTGGAATTAATTCAAGCGATGGGTGCCTTAGCCAACGGTGGCCATTTAATGAAACCGGTCTTGGTTGAACGCGTGCTTTCATCTGATGGTTTGATTGTAAGCAGCACGCCGACCCAGGTGGTTCGCGAGGTGGTTTCGCCGGCTACTGCTCGCATTATGCGCGGCCTGCTCGAACAAGTAGTCTCAGATGAACTAGGAACAGGCAAGAAGGCGGCCACCAACCTTTACACGGTCGCTGGTAAGACGGGTACTGCACAAAAGGTAGAACCCGGGATCAAAGGATACGCAAAGGGCAAATACATTGGTAGTTTCATTGGTTTTGCTCCAGTACAGGATCCTCACCTAGTCATTTATGTCTTGGTCGACGAACCGAGTGGGCTGTCCTATTATGGGGGCGTGGCTGCGGCGCCGGTATTTGCGGGCATCGCTGAGCGCAGCCTTAAATATCTAAACGTCGCCCCTGACAAGCCCGCCAAAGGCGATACCGCGCTGCCGCCGGCAATAGCGAAAGGCGAACCACATGGACATGAAGCCGCCACTCGCAAGTTGTAGGCTTACTCCGCTTCAGGCTCAAGCTACGCTGCAAGCTAGTCAGCTTTTACTGGCGCAAAGTCCATCTGCAACCAACCTCGCCTCGCTCAGCGGCGTATTGACCACCGATTCTCGCTTGGTTAGGCCGGGCGATTTATTTCTTGCGTACCGAGGGGTACACGCCGATGGCCACGAACATGTGGCGATGGCGGTGCGCCTGGGCGCTCAGCTAATTATCTGCGAGGACCCTAAGAGCATCCCTCCAGATGCCAATGTGCCGTGGCTAATGGTCGGTGACGCCAGAGCCGCCTGGGCCTACTTAGCCGCCGCAGCTTTCGGCAATCCCCAGCAAAAATTGCGTCTTTTCGGAATCACTGGCACAAATGGCAAGACCAGTACGGTGTGGATGCTCGGGGAGCTTCTTCGCGCTGCTGGCTATGGCTGCTTGACCCTGGGTACCCTCGGTGCCTTTTTTGGTTCTGAGGAGTGGCCACTTAGGCATACGACTCCGGATCCCGATGTATTGTTTGCACACCTTGCGCGGGCCGTGGCACTGGGTGTGCCTTTCGCTGCCATGGAGGTGTCTTCACATGCCCTGTGCCAGAGTAAGGTCGCGCCGCTCACCTTTGAGGGTACGGCATTCACTAGTTTTTCTCGTGATCACCTCGACTTTCACCAAGATCTCGATGCCTATTGGCTAGCAAAGCTTTCTTTGTTTACAAGGCCGCACGAAGCCAATGCTCGTCACGTCATTGCTGCCTCGCTACCCCGACCCATCCCAGCTACAGGCATCAGCGGCGAAATCCTTACCTACCGAGAACACCAGGATATCGCCGCCATACCTGGGGAATTGCAAATTAAGATCCAGGCGATGGACGCTACAGGTACTACCCTGACGCTGGTTTTAGGCAGCCAGCAAGTCACGGGCAAAGTGCCGTACTTCGCCAGCCATGCCTTACAAAATTTTGCTGCTGCTTATCTGCTCGCAGCAAAAGCGCATGGTCAATGGCTACCAAGCACCGCGTGGTCCACGCTTCGACCGGTACCCGGGCGCCTCGAACAGGTCCATAAACCAGGCGGTCCAATGGTCGTCGTAGACTTTGCCCATACCCCAGACGCCCTCGAAAAAACGCTAGAGGTGCTGCGCCCCCTTTGCAAGGGCCGCCTCGTCGTGGTCTTCGGCTGCGGCGGTGACCGCGACCGGGGCAAGCGTCCGCTCATGGGCGCGCTGGCTGAACGCCGCGCTGACCAAGTCATCGTCACCTCTGATAATCCACGTTCGGAGGATCCTCAGAGCATCATTGACGAAGTCTGTTCGGACTGTTTAAAACCGGAGCGAATCATCAAAATCCAGGACCGCGACCTCGCGATCAAAACGGCGATCTTATCTGCAGGTCCTGCGGATTTGGTGTTAATCGCTGGCAAAGGCCATGAGACCGTCCAAATATTTGCCGACCGAACTCTGCCTTTTGATGACCGCCTAGTGGCTAAGCACTACCTTAAATTGACGCAGTGACGCGCGGCAAAGACCGCCCAAAGGAATGTTTATGGATATAAATACTGTAACTTGGCACGACTACCGCCGGTGGCTAGGAGATGACACCCTGGCCCCGCCAAACCTGCCAGCTCCGGCATTAGCTGACCTCGCGACGGACTCGCGGACTATTAGCGCGGGTGCTTGGTTTATTCCCCTAAGCGGCGAGTCGTTTGATGGTCACCGTTACGTCGCTACGGCATTAGCTCGCGGTGCCGCCGGATTTTTTTACGCAGCCAACCGCGCTAGCGAGTTCTCGGCTGCCGAGCGGGCGCGCGGCCTCGCCGTCCCCGATCCACTTGTAGCGCTACAGCAGGCCGCCTCAGGCTGGCGACTCCAGATGCCGCAACTCAAGTTGATTGCGTTGACCGGCTCGGCAGGCAAGACGACAACCAAGGACATGCTGGCAAAAATTTTATGTAAGAGTGGTCCCACCTTGGCGACCGCAGCCAACTTCAACAATGAAATCGGCGTGGCCAAGACCCTGCAGCAGCTGCTGCCGCAGCAACGGTACGCGGTCCTCGAGTTCGGGGCGCGGCGGCCCGGTAATATTGAATTTTTGTGTGCGCTCGCACACCCCGACGTGGCCTGCTTGTTAAACGTCGGCCAAGCACATGTCGGAATTTTTGGCTCCATCGAGAACCTGCTGGCAACAAAATTAGAGATATTTCGCACTAGCCGCGCCGAAGCCGTGCAAATCGCCTACTTCGACGACCCGCGAATCCTCGCTGGTGCCAAAGCCACGGGCAAGGCGACCTTAACTTTTGGCCTGGGGCCAGCCGCCGATGTGCGAATCGAGGCCTGCGATTGGCTGCCAAATGCCTCGGGTATGCGCGTCAAACTACGCGCTTTGGACCAAACCCTTGCCTTTGAGATGGGCGTAGCCCACGCAATGTTCGCCCTAAATGCCGCGGCTGCTACTGCCATGGCGCTCGCCGCTGGCGTCGATGCGCAGTGCATTACTTCTGGATTAAATGGGTTCAGTGGTACCTCCGGACGCTACCAAATCCACCGCCAAGGCCACCTCACCGTGATCGACGACACCTACAATGCTAATCCTGAAAGTATGGCCGCCGGCCTAAACACGGTGTCCCGTAGTTTTCAGGGTCGGCGCCTAGGCATCGTCGTCGGCAATATGTTAGAGCTTGGCGCCAACAGCGAGGCCGAGCACCGCCGCATCGGCTTGGAGCTACTAGCGCCGATGCGACCTGAATTTATTGCTACTGTCGGCGACGAGGCAAAGGGCTTCGCCGAAGGCGCCCTAGCCGGAGGTTACCCCGCCAATCGCCTCACGTCCTTCGCCACGGTGGAAGAATTACTTGCGGCTAAGATGGCGTTAGAAAATCGCTGTGATGTAGTTTATATCAAGGGTTCAAACGGCGTTAAATTATCCAAGCTGGTCAACGTTTTAACAACTGCGGTGGCAATCAGCACATGAGTACACTGATTATAGGTGCGGGAGTCTCTGGGTACGGTGCGGCTGCTTACCTAAGGGCGAACGGCGCCCAGGTCCGCGTCAGCGAAAGGGCTAAACTCCGGCCAGAGGAGGCGCAGCGCTTTCTTGAATTGGGCGTAGAACTTTGCGATACCGGTCACGATCTTAGCCACTTGGCAGGCGTCACTCAGGTCATCGTTTCGCCGGGCATTTCCGCGGCGCACCCGTTGCTCGTCGCTGCGCGCGAGCGAAATCTGGAAGTTCTATCAGAAATCGATCTCGCCTTACGCGCCAGCCGGGCACGCCTAATCGCCGTCACTGGAACCAATGGCAAAAGCACGACCTGCGCCATGATCGGGCACCTTTTGCGGCGACTCGGGCACGGTGCCTCGGTGGGCGGAAACTTCGGCGACCCACCGACGCTGATGTTGGCGCAGGGCCGTATGGAGGAATTTTTAGTTCTAGAACTATCCTCCTACCAACTCGAGACTTCGACTCTAGTGCGGCCAGAGGCGGCCATTTTTACCAGTTTTTCCCATGATCACATCGCCCGACACGGCACCTTAGCAGCCTATTTTGCGGCAAAATGGCGCTTGTTTGCTGAGCTACCCAGCGGCTCCTTAGCAATCATCCCTGACGCCGTTTACAGTCAGGCCAAGGCGCTAGGATTTGCTCCCTTAAATTCCGAAGTGACGCAGATCACCTCAGCAAGTTATCTGCGCCGCTTGGCGCCCCCGTCGCTGCCCGAGCCACAAAATCAGCTGAATGCTGGCTTTGCCTTGTGCGCCGTAGCACACTTACTAAAACGCTCTCCGGCGGATTTATCGCCCTTTCTTGCAGATTTTCGCGGCCTGCCACACCGCTGTGAACAGATTGGTACCATTGATATGCAGTCTGTCATCAACGACAGCAAGTCAACGAATGTCGAGTCCACATTAGTTGCTTTAGACAGCCAACGTCGCCCTGTCATCTTGCTGATGGGTGGACAAGGCAAGGAGGAATCATACTGTCCCATTCTTAAAGCCCTAGACAAGATTGCGCTACTTGTCACCTTTGGCGCCAGCGGCAGCACGATCGCCAAAGAGCTAGGCGGGGGCCTTCCCGTTCAAGAATTTCCCACCCTTAAGAACGCAATGGACCAAATTGGTGGCATAATAGCTAAGCACCGATGCGGAGTGCTGTTTTCACCTGGCTGTGCCAGCTTCGACGAGTTTCGCAACTATGAAGAGCGTGGCGACTATTTTCACCGCGCCATCAGCCCCCTTCTCGACACCTAAACCCTGCTTACGAGGTACGGTAGCTATGGCCAAAGCTGAATCAGTGCCTATGCCTGTACGCCTCAACGCCCAAGCCGCCGTAGCGCTTGTCGTCGTGCTGCTAACGGTAATCGGCCTCATCGCTATCTATGCTGCTTCATCGCTTAAGGGTGCTCAGCAGTTCGGCGACGAGTATCTGTTTCTCCGCAAACAGGGTGTGGCGGCAATCGCCGGATTTGCCGCGTTTTTCGCCTTGCAACGGCTGCCGATGAGCTGGATTGAACACATGGCCATGCCGCTCATGGGACTCACGCTTTTACTGCTGTTGCTGATATTTATTCCGGGGGCTTATACAAAAATTGGCGGCGCCTCCAGGTGGCTCAATTTGCCGTTTATTGGGGGGCAGCCCTCGGAGCTTACCAAATTAGCTATGGTACTTTTTTTGGCCCGGAATCTGAGTCGACCCAAAAGCGACATGAACAGCTTAAGCACGGGTGTGCTACCCAATTTGGCCGTCTTTGGTCTTTTAGCAGGCTTGCTACTCATGCAGAAGGACCTTGGCACACCAGTTCTTCTCTTCTCTGTCACGTTTGCCATGATGTTTGCTGCAGGTCTCAGCCGCAGGTTTATCTTTGGTGGCATTGGCTTAGCTGCCTCGGCGGTAATCGGTGCCGTGCTATTTGAACCCTACCGCATCCAGCGGATTCTCAGCTTTGTCGATCCATGGGCCCAGGTGAAAGGACGCGGATTCCAAATTATCCAAAGTTTTGTTGCCTTCCAAAACGGCGGGCTATTTGGCGCTGGTCTTGGCGAATCCAAGCAAAAGCTCTTCTTTCTACCCGAGGCTCATACCGACTTTATCCTAGCCGTCATCGGTGAAGAACTCGGCCTAATCGGAGTCTTGGTGGTTTGCGCTTGTTTTGTTTACCTGACCTTTGTGGGCTTTCACATTAGTCGCTGCCAACAAGGCGCGTACCGACGCTTCCTGGCCTTTGGTTTGACGGCCACGGTCGCTGTGCAAGCCTGCATAAATATGGGCGTCTGTATGGGGCTTTTGCCAACCAAAGGTATGACCCTACCTCTGGTCTCAAGTGGTAACAGTTCCCTGCTAGTATTTCTGGTTATTTCCGCTATCTTGGCGAGGCTGGCAAAAGAGTCGGCCAAGGCTTCGGAGGTGCTGCAAACGCATGCGGGAGAAGGTATTAGCTAAAGGCCCCGTTCATTTTATCGGCATCGGTGGCGGTGGCATGTCTGGCCTTGCTGAGATCGCGCTCAACTTGGACTACCAGGTCCAAGGCAGCGACGTTAAGTCCTCGCCCATGTCGCATCGACTTGCCACACTGGGCGCTGTCGTCTCCAACGGGCATGATGCTGACGGCGTCCGGGGAGCTGGCTGCGTCGTCTACTCGTCGGCTATCGGTGCAACGAACGTCGAGCTGCTTGAGGCGCAGCGCCTCAAGTTGCCGCTGCTCCATCGCAGTGATTTTCTTGCCGAGCTCTTACATTCGAAAACTGCGATCACCGTTGCTGGCACGCACGGCAAATCGACCACGGCGGCGATGATCACCCATGTTTTAGATGACCTCGGCGCGCATCCTTGGGCGGCGATTGGCGGGGAAATGCTGCGCTATGGCAGTACGGCACGTATCGGCAACGGGCCCCTGTTTGTCGCTGAGGCTGACGAATCCGATGGCTCATTTCTTAAGTACCGGCCCTTCATCGGCGTCTTGACCAACGTTGAGCTGGACCATTTGGATTACTTCAAGACCCCGGAGCGGATGGTCGAGGCTTTTGCCGCGTACCTTGCACATATCCATCCTGACGGTCGCGCGGTGATCGGCTGGGACCATAAACTGAGCCGGCAGATCGGTGGCGCCCACAAAGGTCCGCGTTTGACCTTTGGCACGCTTATAGGTAGCGAGGTCCGCGCCACCGATGCGCGCACGGACCACGGCCGCAGCGAGTTCACGGCGATGGTCGAACGCGACCGAGTCAACTGTTCCCTGCCTGCTCTTGGGAAGCACAACATTCAGAACGCCCTGTGTACTCTCGCGGTGATCCGAGCTCTCGAGTTAGATGTGCATAAGGCCGCCGAGAGCCTCGCCGGGTTTGCCGGTGTCGCTAGGCGCATGGCTCCGGTGTATGCACACAACGGCATTATGATTTTTGATGACTACGCGCACAATCCCGGCAAGGTCGCCGCCTGCGTCCAAACCCTCAAGCAAACCTGGCCTGACGCCACGCTGCACGTGGTTTTTCAGCCCCACCGGTTTAGCCGGCTAGAGACCATGTATGAGGCTACTCTCGACTCGCTTCGCACTGCGGACTACGTGTACATTGTTCCTGTTTACAGTGCCGGCGAGACGACGGCACAGGATTTCTCCCCGACACGACTGGCCCAAGACCTCGGCGAGAGATTTCCCATTAAGACTTTTCCATGCGCCGAGTTAGCGGACGCAGCGAAGTCGGTGCTACGCTATTTAGGTAGCCCTGCGGTCGTCCTGACCGTCGGTGCGGGCGACGTCGGTGGCGTCGCCTACCAGCTAAAGGAAGCGTTGCATGAAAAAGAGCCGCCAAAAGACGCGCAATGACTCCGTTCTAAAGCGGCAAAAACCCCGTACAAAAAAGCCCTTTTGGGCGCGCCCTGCCTTTGCGGTGCCGGCATTCAGCGCCCTCGCCGTAGTCATCTTGGTACTGAGCTACCGCGGCTTTCGTCTCTTTACCAAGTCTGACCACCGCGCCAGCACCCAAGCGCGAGAGCCCTGGCAGTTTACATTGAAACTGAGCGAGGACCTGCCGCTGAGCAGCGCTACTCAGGACATCATCATCGCGACGGCCAGGGATACCGTCGGCAGCGGATCGCTCGCGGAGTTGACTAAGGCTGGCCTCGCTATTCAAAAGCAAGACGCCTACGCAGACGTCCGCTTGGTCAAGTTGTCGGCGACCATGATTGCTATCAGCGTTGTCCCGCGCCATGCGGCCCTATGCATCGATGCCGATCGGTGGCGCTACATTTCGACCGAGGGCGAAGTTTACGGCCAGGTCGCAGAAGGCCAAGGCAACGCCTGCCCGGGACCGACACTTACCGGCTTGTTTGAGCGCGGCCGGCGTTGGGTTAGCGCTGATAACCTCACCATTGTCCTCGGCGACGAGGAAAAGGCGCTAGTAAAGGAGGCCGTTGTGCTTGTCAACGAAGCGCGCAGCCAAAATTTTACCTTTGGTAAGCTTGAAGTTCGTCGCTACCGTGGCTTCTTTGGCCAGCTCATACCCCAGGGCACTGAAGTCGCTCTTGGGCGCGCGCCATTTGCACCTAAACTAGATAAACTCCAGGGAATTCTCGCTAAATTGGCCAAGAAGAATGAACAGGCCTTACGCATTGAACTCGATTATCAAGGGAAGGCTTTCATAAAGCTCAAGAAAATGTGACGATTAAGTACAGCAATCGTCAGCACAACTTTTCTTTGCATTATGGGTCCGCCATGCTTCCCAAGGCGAAATATTTTAGGCACTTATTCAGCCTGGACCTCGGCACCACCAAGTTTTGCCTAGCAACCTTGCAAGAGCTACCGGGGCAATCAAGCTATAGCATTGCAACGGTAAGTGTTCCCGCTAGCGGGATGCGGCGCGGCATGCTGGCCAATATCGAGCAGGCGAAGACGGCGTTGCGGTCCCTACTGGAGCTTGCGGAAAAGGAGTTTGGCACCGACATTGGTCGTGTCGTTGTCGGCGTTGCCGGCAGTCACCTCGGCAGCCGCATCGTCAACGCTAGCCGGCCACTGGCGGGCAGTGTCGTTGCTGCGCAAGACATCATGGCGTTGCTAGAGCAAGTGGAATCGGATCAACCCAGTGAAGGCCGAGAGCTACTGCATACTGTACCGGTCGGTTACCGCGTTGATGCCCGAGAAAGCGTCGACGATCCCCTGGGATTTCGCGGCAGCACCTTAAGCGGCGAGTTTTTTTTAATCGACGCCGACAAGAACTACATGAAGGATATCGTTGACGTTTGCAACGATTCGGGACTCCAGGTCGTCCGTTTATACTCCGAGCCTTTTGCCTCCGCATCGGTGACCGTACCTGATTCGTTTAAACAACTTGGTGTTGCGATTGCCGATATCGGTGGTGGCACGACCGATGGCCTCGTCTTTAAGGGCGGGCGCCCAACGTTTGCCTTCACCGTCAACGTTGCTGGAAAGTTGATGACAAGTGACCTGGCCATTGGTTTAAGCCTAAGCTATGAGGTTGCTGAAGCCGTCAAGGTGCGCTTTGGCGTGAAGCCGCGGCTCGGCGACCAAATGAGCGTCATCGACATCCGCGGCTTAGAAAGGGTGCTCGGCGAGGCCGACACTAGCCCAGTGCTCTTACCGCGGGTTCAGGAGCTCACGTCCCTGATAGCGCGCGAGCTCTCGGCATATCGTGGATGTTTGGGCGCTGGACTGCTGCTTACTGGAGGCGGAGCCGACGTGATTGGCATCGCCGATTATTTTCAGTCGCGGCTGCATATTCCTGTCGCACGCGCACGCCCTATGCTCAGTGCTGATCGTAGCGGCGGCGTCACGGTCGAGGAGACACTGGCGCATTCCCCCCATCCAACGCGATTAGCCACGGTAATCGGCCTGCTAAACCTGGAAATCGGACGACTTGCTGATCAGGAGAAATTCCGAAAAACCTCCTGGACAAATCGCTACCTTGGCCAATTTTTCAATTGGGTTCGCGAGCTGAGCTGATTAGGGCGATAGCCCCGCAGCTGTCAAAAGCTGTCAAACATTTGACAGCTCTGGATGCTTCTTCCTATAATCAAGCATACTGCCAACATCGCTATCGTCGATTCATCCGAGGTTCTGTGTACCACACAGACCACTGCCGTAAGGGAGATGCGTTCATGCCTTTCGATCATGACAATGTTCTGCCGCCCGGTCCCGCAGCACGCATAAAGGTAATTGGCGTCGGCGGAGGTGGCGGCAACGCCGTCAACACCATGATCCGCAGTAGCCTCGATGGCGTCGACTTCATCACTGTCAATACCGATGTACAAGCGCTGCGGTTCTCACTGGCGACCAGCAAGCTACAGGTTGGCAAGGCGCTAACTAGAGGCCTTGGCGCCGGTGCTGACCCGGATATTGGTCGTGATGCCGCATTGGAAGACCGACATGAAATCCAGCAAATCCTGTCTGGCGCGGATATGGTGTTTATCACCGCCGGGATGGGTGGTGGTACAGGGACCGGAGGCGCAGCCGTCGTTGCTCAGATTGCCCGCGAGCTCGGCGCTTTAACGGTTGCCGTTGTAACCAAGCCCTTTGCCTTCGAAGGCAAACGCCGCCGCAAACATGCGGAGCTCGGCATCGCCCGGCTGCGTGAGTGCGTTGACACCCTGATCACCATCCCAAATCAGCGGCTGTTGCAGGTTGCTTCGCCTTCTCTTAGCATGATCGATGCCTTCAAAATGGCCGATGATGTGCTGGTAAATGCGGTGCGTGGCATCAGCGATATCATCAATGTGCCGGGTGAGGTAAACGTCGATTTCGCCGACGTCAAGACCATCATGTCCTGTATGGGCCAAGCTCTGATGGGGATTGGCTCCGCGCGTGGCGAGGGTCGGGCTAGCAAGGCAGCGCGCATGGCTATTTGTTCGCCACTGCTTGAGGATATAGATATTGAAGGCGCAACCGGCATTCTTATCAATATCACCGCCGGTTCCGATGTCGGCTTGATGGAGGTCAGCGAAGCCTGCTCTATCGTCCAGGAAGCTGCCCACGAGGATGCCAATATCATCTTTGGTGCCGTCATCGACAACACACTTGGCGATGAACTACGCGTCACCGTCATCGCTACCGGGTTTCCCGTCGACAAGGAGGAGTTGGAGGCCGTAAGCAATGCCAACATGAGTCGACCTGCCACGCCTAAACCTTCGCCCTTTGCTTCGCGCCTGGCGACTCCATTTGGTCTGGCAACCCCTGCAGCACCAGCTGCCACTAGTCATCCCGAAGTGAGTTCAGCGAGCGGAGTAGCGCCGGCAACCCCTAGTCATCCTGCGGCGAGCCCGTTTGCAATGGCTGCCATGCCTCGGCATCAAGACAGCGTCAACGATTGGAGCTT
>Ga0315284_10013715_pt1 | contig 11548 bp, 10 predicted proteins | sample YL17G09_16_MG_FD_203696 | JGI IMG/M metagenome (GOLD analysis project Ga0315284, IMG submission 203696) | Sediment microbial communities from Yellowstone Lake, YNP, Wyoming, USA - YL17G09_16 | ecosystem: Environmental > Aquatic > Freshwater > Lake > Sediment | place: USA: Wyoming | collected... | reverse complement strand
TTGGCGTCTACGATGTCATTGAGGGCCACGACTTCGATCTCGTTGGGATACTTCTCCAGGATGGTCCTCAGGGAGAGGCGGCCGATTCGACCGAAACCGTTGATACCGACTTTGACAGCCACTAGATGAACCTCCTTGTCGCGTGTTTGACGCAGTATTGTAGCTTAAGACCGGCCGGCGTGTCAATCGCTGAGCTTATCGGGGGATGAACGATTTCTCGAAGACCAGGCGGAGGATCGCCTCAGCGAGCTTCTCGGGGTCGTGGCGAACCACGTCCGTCTGGCTGATGAAGTTCCCCGTTATCGGTTTGTACCCCATTTCGCGGATCGCATCCACATCGGGGACAACCAATTCCGCGCCCTGTTGGCGGTATTTGTCCAACAGTCGCAGCGAGGGGACCTCCTTGTTCACCAGCACGTAGGTGGAGAGCCGCCTTCCCGCGTGGTCGGTGATGGCCCGCACGTGGTCGGACGCCTTGAATCCATCCGTCTCACCGGGCTGGGTCATGACGTTGCAGACGTATATCTTCACGGCGGGGGATGCGACGATTGCGTTCACGACGCCCTCCACCAGCAGATTCGGGATGATGCTGGTGAAGATGCTTCCGGGGCCGATGACGATGGCATCCGCCAGGCTGATCGCGTCGAGAGTCTCCTGAAGCGGCTTCACGTCGCCGGGAACGAGGGAGATCCGGTGGACCGGCTCCGCCGATCCCGTGATGTTGGTCTCGCCCTCCACGACGCTTCCATCCTTCATGACCGCCTGGATCGCCACGTTCTGGATCGTGGAAGGGAGCACCCGCCCGCGGATCGCCAGGACTTTGCTGGTCTCCTTGACCGCCTGCTCGAAGTCGCCCGTGATGTCCATCATCGCGGCGATGAGGAGGTTGCCGATGGAATGGCCCGAGAGCCCCTCTCCGGCGTCGTCGAAGCGATGCTGGAACAGCTCGATCATGAGGGATTCCTCGTCGGCGAGTGCCACAAGACAGTTGCGGATATCTCCCGGGGGAAGCACCCCGTGACTGCGCTGAAGAACTCCGGAGCTTCCGCCGTCATCCGTGACCGTGACGACGGCCACCAGGTTGCTTGTGAACTCCTTCAGACCCCGGAGCATGGTGGACAGGCCCGTGCCGCCGCCGATGACGACCATTCTATGCCCCTGAGCCAGATACCGCCGCTGGTAAATCACGTCCGCCAGGCGGTCTTTGTGCGAGGGACTGATGACGCTCGCGATGGAGCCTATCACCTGTCGGAAACTGATGAATATGAGCACGAGGCCCAGGGCGATCGCCATGACGGCGATGGGGGCGTAGACTCCGGGCTGGGAGAGGTCGAGATGCGCCTTTATGACGGAGAAGCGGGCGGCCGCGTCCAGGTAGTCCACGATCCGCATATTCGTGAGCAGAGTCACGCCGACGATGACGAGCAGCACGCCGACCGGGGTGAGGAGCAGCCAGCGCTTCACCCGCATGCCGGGATACAGCCATTTCAGCGCGCTCTTGAGACGGTGCATTCGGACCTCCGGCCTAGCCCTTCGTCACGTCGCGATGCTCGACGATCGTGCGATAACCCTTGTTGCTCAGGAAGTCACCCAGCTCGTTCGCCAGGACGACTGATCTGTGGCGGCCTCCGGTGCACCCGATTGCTACGTTCAGGTACGCCTTGCCTTCCTGCTCGTAGTGGGGCAGCGAGAACTCGATGAGATCGTGCAGCTTCTTGACGAACTCCATGCTCGGCTGGTCACCCATCACGTATTCGCGCACCGGCTGGTCCCGCCCATCGTATTGTCGCAGCTCCTGAACGTAGTGAGGATTGATGAGGAATCGGACATCGAAGACGAGGTCCGCGTCGAGCGGGATCCCGAACTTGAAGCCGAACGAGGTCACGGTGATGATCAGCCCGGCATTCGCCCCGTCCGCGCTGAAGTAGTTCACGATCTCGGACTTCATCAGGTTCGGCTCGAGGTCCGAGGTATCCAGGATCTTATCGGCGACTTCCTTCAGGTCCACCAGCATACGGCGCTCGGTCGCGATGCTGTCCAGGATGCCTCCGCACTTGTCGAAGAGCGGATGCCTGCGCCGCGTCTCCTTGAATCGCTGGATGAGTACCTCGTCGGACGCGTCGAGGAAGAGTATCCTCACTCGGTCGTAACCTTTGGAGAGCTCGGGGAGCGCGGAGACGATCCCCGAAAACGCGTCGCCGGATCGGACGTCCACGACGGCCGCTATGCCGCCGTTGCCCCCGCCGCATTCCTCGCAGACCTGCCGGAGATTCGGCAGCAGATTCGGCGGGATATTGTCCACGCAGAAGTAGCCGAGATCCTCGAATGCCCGGATCGCGAGGTTCTTTCCCGCGCCCGACATGCCGGTTACGATGACTAGCTGCATAGCCCCTACTCTTTCGCCCCTATGAGATGGTTCGCCATCCCGGAGATCACACCCATGACCAACGAGCCGAACAGCGCCGGCAGGAATCCGTCAACCCTGAAGCCCTTCAGCCATCCGCTGCCCACAAGCCAGAACAAGAGCGCGTTGATGATCACCGTGAACAGCCCGAGAGTCAGGCAGTTCAGCGGAATCGTCAACAACACGATGAGCGGTCGGATGAGCGCGTTCACGATGGCGAGCATGGCCACGGCGATAATCGCCGGGACCGCCCCGGTCAGCTCGATGCCGACTCCCAACGCCTTTGCCAGCAGATACGTCAGATAGAGCGCGATAGTGCTGACGACCAATCTCGCGAGCAGTCCTCGCATGTTTCACCACCCAGATAGTTATACATGAAACTCAGCGCGCGTGTTCCAGTTCGAGCAGGCGGATTTTCCAGTCCAAGCCCGCGCCGAAGCCGCCGAGATCGCCGTTCGCCCGCACAATGCGATGGCACGGCACGATCACGGGAATCGGATTCCGCCCCAACGCCTGACCGACCGCCCTCGGCGCGTGCGGCTTCCCTATCCGCACGGCGAGCCATCCATAACTTCGAGTCTCGCCGAATCCGATCTCGCGCGCGGCGCTCCAGACCCGCCGATCGAACTCGCCCGCATCGCCGAGATCGAGCTCGCAGTCGAATTGTACCCGTTCTCCGGCGAAGTAAGCGGCGATCTCTTCGGCGCATCCGGAGAAATCAACCTCAGATTCCACGAGCGGCCCGTGGTTCCCTTCTCCGAGCGCCTCGATCGCGGCGTCCCGGCTCGGCTTCGGGAGCACGAGCATCCCGATCCAGTCCTCGCGACCGGCTATGCCGACCCATCCCATCTCGGTCGGGAAGACGTGAAATATCAGGTTCTTTTCGTTCATTCCCATTATCGGCTTGTCTAAGGATTCAGTGCATCAATGACCGCCTGCGCGACGGACTGCGTCATCCCCTGGACGGACAGCAACTCCTCGAGAGACGCCCGGCGCACCCCCGCGACCGAGCCGAACCTGCGAATGAGCGCCTTCCGACGAGCGGGGCCGATCCCAGGTATATCGTCCAGCAATGACTTGCGAACGGTCTTCTCTCGCAGATTGTGATGATACGCCAGCGCGAACCGGTGCGCCTCATCGCGCATCCGCTGAAGGAGCCTGAGCGCGGGCGACTCCCTGGGCAGCAGGATCGGATCGGCGGCATCCGGCTTGAAGACCTCCTCCAGTCTCTTGGCAAGGGAGATCGCGGCGATGTCGCATCCCGATTCGCGGATCGCCTCCAACGCCGCGTTGAGTTGTCCCCTGCCCCCGTCAAGGAGAACCAGATCGGGGAGCTTCGAGAACTTGGGATCGCCGGACGCGGCATTCGCGAGTCGGCGGGAAAGGACCTCGCGCATCATCGCATAGTCATCGGGCTGCTCGCTGAGACGAATCTTGAACCGCCGGTACTCCGACTTCGCCGGGACTCCGCGCTCGAAGACGACCATCGAACCGACCGCCTCCCGACCCTGGATATTCGAGATGTCGTATGTCTCGATCCGCGCGGGCGCTTCGGGGAGGTCCAAGACCTCGCGAAGAGCCTCGAGGTCTTTCGCGGCCTCATCTTCGGCTTCGTATGCGCGCGAGCGCTCCCTGTCGGCTGACAGAGCGGCGTTCTCCGACGCCATTTCGACAAGCCGTTTCTTCTCTCCGCGCTGCGGACGAACCAATCGAGCCTTCGAGCCTCTTCTCAGGGAGAGCCACTCCTCGATCACGGCGCTTCCCGGCGGAAGGTGCGAAACCAGGATCTCCCTCGGAACATGAGCCGCATCCCGGTAAAACTGCTTGACGAACTCGCCGAGGATGCTCTCCGGGGTCTCCTCGGTGATGCCCTCCAGGAAGAAGTGCTCCTCGCCGAGAAGCCTCCCGGACCGAATGACGAGCACCTGGACGCACGCGGAATGCGAATCCAGACTCACCGCGATGACGTCCTGATCCGCGAGGTCGGTGCTGATCGCCTTCTGTTTCTCGATGGTGCGTCGGATGGATTCGATCTGATCTCTCAGACGGGCGGCGCGCTCGAACTCCAGGTCGTCGGCGGCGACGGACATCTCTTGCTCCAGATGCTCCATCAGCGACTCCTGGCGGCCTTCCAGCAGAAGCTCCGCGTCCCTAACGAGCTCCGCGTACTGCTCACGCGTGATCCGGCCGGAGCAGGGCGACTCGCACTGGCCCATATGCAGGTTCAGGCAGGGGCGATCGCGCTCCTCGCCGGTGAGCTTCTTGTTGCAGCCTCGAATTCGGAAGACCTTTCGGATGAGGCGGAGGCTCTCACGCATTGCCGCCGAATCCGCATACGGGCCGAAGTAGCTGTTCCCATCGGCCTTCGCCCTGCGAACGACCAGCGCCCTCGGAAACGGCTCGGAGGTAGTGATGCAGATGTAGGGATAATGCTTGTCGTCGCGGAGGCGGACGTTGTACCGGGGCCGATGCTTCTTGATGAGATTGCACTCGAGCATCAGCGCCTCGACCTCGCTCTCGGTCACGATCCAGTCAACATCCGCGATCTTCGAGACGAGTATGGTGACTTTCGGCGACTCCGACCGGCCCTTCTGGAAGTACGAGCGCACGCGGCCGCGGAGCGAGGACGCCTTGCCGACGTAGATCACCTTCCCGGCGTCGTCCTTCATGATGTAGGCGCCGGGCCTGTTCGGCAGATGACCCAGTTTCGCGCGAAGCTCGGCTTCCATCTCTATCCGACCGCCTTCGAGCCGTCCAGAATGGCGCGGAGGAACTGCCCGGTGTATGACTTTTTCACGCGCGAGACCTGCTCCGGGGTGCCGGTCGCAATGACCTTGCCGCCCGCGTCGCCGCCCTCCGGACCGAGGTCAATGATGTAGTCCGCGGTCTTCACGACATCCAGGTTGTGCTCGATCACGACCACGGTGTTCCCCGCGTCCACGAGCCGGTTCAGCACGTCGAGGAGTTTCTGGATATCCGCGAAGTGGAGGCCGGTGGTCGGCTCGTCGAGGATATAGAGCGTTTTCCCGGTGCCCCGTTTCGAGAGCTCGGAGGCGAGCTTGACCCTCTGCGCCTCTCCGCCGGAGAGCGTCGTCGCGGGCTGACCGAGCTTGATGTAGTCCAGGCCCACATCGTGGATCGTCTGAAGTCTGCGCGTGATGCCGGGGATGTTCTTGAAGAACTCGAGCGCAGTTCCGACGGTCATGTCCAGTACGTCCGCGATCGTCTTGCCCTTGTACTTGATCTCCAGCGTCTCGCGGTTGTACCGCTTGCCCTTGCAGACCTCGCACGGCACGTAGACATCCGGCAGAAACTGCATCTCGATCTTGATGATCCCATCCCCGTGACATGCCTCGCAGCGCCCGCCTTTCACGTTGAAACTGAACCGTCCACGGGTGTAGCCTCTCACTCGGGCGTCGGGCGTGCCGGCGAACAGATCGCGGATGACATCGAAGGTGCCTGTATACGTCGCGGGATTTGACCTCGGTGTTCGCCCGATCGGCGACTGGTCAATGTCAATAACCTTGTCTATGTGCTCGACGCCACAGATCTCGTCGTGCTCGCCCCACGCGGCGTGCGTTCCATAGATGCGATACATCAGCCGCGGATAGAGCGTTTCCTGGATGAGCGTGCTCTTGCCCGATCCCGAAACGCCGGTGATGCAGACGAACGTCCCGAGCGGGAATCGGACGTTGATCCTCTTCAGGTTGTGCTCGCGCGCGCCCCGAATCTCCAGAAACGCGCCGTTCTCCTTCCGCCTGCGCTTGGGCACCGGGATTGACTTCTCACCGGAGATGTATCGGCCGGTGAGCGATTCCTTCGACTTCAGCACGTCATCGAGCGTCCCGGCGACTACGACCTCGCCGCCGTGCTCGCCCGCGCCGGGGCCCATGTCAATGATGTGATCCGCGGAGAGAATCGTCTCAAGGTCGTGCTCGACGACGATGACGGTATTGCCCAGGTCGCGAAGCCTGAGGAGCGTGTCAATCAGCTTCTTATTGTCCTTCTGATGGAGGCCGATGCTCGGCTCGTCCAGGATGTAGATCACCCCCATGAGGCCGGACCCGATCTGCGTGGCGAGTCGGATTCTCTGAGCCTCGCCGCTCGCGAGAGTCGCGGCGGTCCGGTCGAGCGTCAGGTAGTTCAGACCGACGCTGATGAGAAATCCGAGCCTGGTCTTTATCTCCTTGATGATCTGCCGGGCGATGGTGTTCTCGCGCTCCGTGAGCTTGATCGTGTCGAACAGATCGTATGCCTGCTGGACGCTGAGCATGCTGACTTCGGAGATGTTCACATCGTTCACGGTGACGGCGAGGCTCTCCGGGCGGAGGCGAAGTCCCTTGCACGCAGGGCAGGGCCTCGTGGACATGTACTTCTCGATCTCCTCGCGCGTCATCTGAGATGTGGTCTCGCGATAGCGGTCGTTCATCATCGAGATCACGCCGTCGAAGCTGGTCTCGAAGCGCCGTATCCGCCCGAAGCGGTTCTTGAACGTCACCATGATCGTTCCGTCGGCGCCATTCAGGAGAGCGTCTCTCTGCGTGTCCGTCAGATCCTTGATCGGCGTGCTCATGCTGAAGCCGTATTTCTCGGCGACGCCGGCGAGGACTCCGCGGTAGTAGTTGCCGGTGCCTCGCGCGAGTGGGACGATTGCCTCTCCGTCAATCGAGAGGTTCCAGTCCGGGATGATGAGCGCGGGATCGAGCTCCGTGTGCGTCCCGAGGCCGTGGCAGTCGGGGCATGCGCCGTATGGGCTGTTGAAGGAGAAGTTCCTCGGCGCGAGCTCCTCCAGGCTGATCCCGCACTCCGAGCACGCGAACTGCTCCGAGAACAGCATGGTCGTTCCGAGTTCCTGCGAGTCGGACTCGTCGGACCGGTCGGACGTGTCGGACACAACATCTACCCCCACGACGCCTTTCCCCATCTTGAGGGCCGTTTCGAGGGAATCGGCCAGGCGCTTCTCGATGCCGGACTTCACCACGAGCCGGTCAACCACCACATCAATCCAGTGCTGTTTGTACCGGTCGAGCTCGATGTCATCGGTCACTTCGTGCATCCGGCCATCAACCTTGACCCGGACATAGCCTTCCTTTCGGATGTCCTCGAAGACCTGGCGATACTCGCCCTTTCGCCCGCGAACGACCGGCGCGAGAACCTGAAACTTCGTGCTCTCCGGAAGCTGCATCACGGCGTCCACCATCTGCTCGACGGTCTGCTGGCTGATTCGTCGTCCGCATTGTGGGCAGTGAGGAATCCCGATCCGGGCGTAGAGAAGGCGGAGATGGTCGTATATCTCGGTGACGGTGCCGACGGTCGAGCGCGGGTTCTTCGTCGCGGACTTCTGGTCAATGGAGACCGCGGGCGAGAGGCCCTCGATGTAGTCCACGTCCGGCTTGTTCATCTGGCCGAGGAACTGGCGTGCATACGCGCTCAGCGACTCGACGTAGCGTCGCTGTCCCTCGGCGTAGATGGTGTCGAACGCGAGCGAGGATTTCCCCGACCCCGATATCCCCGTGATGACGACCATCTTGTTTCGGGGAATCTCGAGGTCAATGTTCTTCAGATTGTGCTGCCGCGCCCCGCGGATGATGATGCTGTCAGTGGTCATAATCTGTTCACCGACCGGCCTACGTCCATCGTTTGCGACGCTCGTTTCGTCCCTCGTCACCCGGTTACGTCCCTGCCGGTCCACGATAGACGTTCACCGATACGAGCAGCGCAACCGCCCAACGATCCGGCGAACTTAAATTCTACCAGGAATGAGGCGTGCAGTCAACAGAATTCGAGTTCAGGCGGAACGTGTCACTTCGTCGGGAGGAGCTTCTTGAGGCGGGTGATCTCGTCGCGGATCTCGGCGGCGGTCTCGAAGTCGAGCTCCTTCGCGTACGTCGGAAACGACATAACTCACGAAGAAACGGTATCAAGCCGCCAGACGCCGTGTGACGTCTTCCAGTGTCGCGTGTCCATCCCGGATCGCCAAGCAGGCTCGCAGGATATGCAGTTCCCACATCATGTCATCAGTGGGAAACTCCTCCCGCACGGCTTCCTTGACGGCGGCGAGCTGATCTTCTGTCAGATCCGCCTCCCGGGCGGCACTCTCGTAGTCGAAGTAGTTCATGCGCGTTACCTCACAACTCAGATGGGGACAGTATCTCCACCGTCGGTAGACCGAGCAATATGTTCACCTCGTTCACCTGCGCGCGCTTGCGCCGATTCACCAGGTGCTTGAAGTTCCATGAAAGCAGGATATCCTGCCGGGAGAGCACGGCAACCGCCACATGGAGCGCGTCGTTGAACATCCCGGGGCCAAACAGGCCATGCTGAACATACCGGTCTGCCAACTCGTGCATTTCCTGACTCACGGTAATCCGGGCAGTATCAGCCAGCAGCGCCAGCATCAGTGAATGGCGGCTCTCGTCGGGCGTTCGCTGTATCTCATCCAATACCACATCAGAAGTCGAAGCTTCGACTTCCGCGAGCTTGGCCCAGAACCCCCTGGTTTCCGCCATCCTTTCGGGCGTTCTATCGTCGCAATAGGCACTAAACACTGACGTGTCCAGGTATACTCGAAGCTTCATCTGCCTTCCTCGCACATCGTGCTTTCACAAAACCGCTATCTTGCACTATAGCCTATGAGACGGGCTGTGTCAACACCTCACCCAAGCCCTCATATTCCGCGAAACCCTGTTATCTCGTCGGGAGGAGCTTCTTGAGGCGGAGGATCTCGTCGCGGATTTCGGCGGCGGTCTCGAAGTCGAGTTCCTTCGCGGCGCGTTTCATGTCGCGCTCCAGGTCGGCGAGGACGAGCATGAGCTGGTCGAGCGGCGTGTCCTCCGCGATCATCGGGCGAATCCGATACTCGGCCTTGGTCTCCGCGACCTTCTTCGCCTCGATGACGTCACGAACCGCCTTCGTGACGCTCTCGGGCGTGATGTCGTGCTCCTCGTTGAACTCCTGCTGAATCCCGCGCCGCCGATCGGTCTCCTCGATCGCCGCGTGCATCGAGCCGGTCACGTCCTCCGCGTACATGATCACCTTGCCGCGAACATGCCGAGCCGCGCGGCCGATCGTCTGAATGAGCGACGTGTTCGAGCGCAGGAAGCCCTCCTTGTCCGCGTCGAGGATCGCGACCAGCGAGACCTCGGGGAGGTCCAGACCCTCTCTGAGCAGGTTGATGCCGACGACCACATCGTAGACACCGAGCCGCAGGTCGCGCAGTATCTCATTCCGGTCCAGCGTGTGAATCTCCGAGTGCAGATAATGCACCTTGATGCCCATGTCGAGAAGGTATTCTGTTAAATCTTCGGCCATTTTCTTAGTCAACGTTGTAACCAGAATCCGCTCGCCGCGCTCGGTACACTTTCTGATCTCGCCTATCAGATCGTCAATCTGGCCCTGAGGAGGCCGAATCTCCACCTCCGGGTCAATGAGTCCCGTGGGCCGGATGATCTGCTCGACGATCTGGGCGCTGTTCGCCATCTCGTACGGGCCGGGGGTCGCGGAAACGAAGACCACCTGGTTCACTCGGTCAACGAACTCCTCGAACCTGAGTGGCCGATTGTCCAGCGCGGAGGGAAGCCGGAATCCGAAGTCCACCAGCGTCTTCTTCCGCGAAAGGTCGCCCGCGAACATCGCGTGAAGCTGCGGGATCGTCTGGTGCGACTCGTCAATGAAGAGTAGAAAGTCGTCCGGGAAGTAGTCCAGCAGGCAGAAAGGCGGTTCACCGGGCGAACGGCCGTCCAGGATCCGCGAGTAGTTCTCGATCCCGGAGCAGTATCCGATCTCGCGCATCATCTCCATGTCGTATCGCGTCCTCTGCTCGATCCGCTGCGCCTCCAGAAGCTTGTTGTGCCGCCTGAAGTACTCGACCCGCTCGTTCATCTCGTGCTCGATCTCGGCGATGGCGCCCTCCATCCTGTCCGGGGAGGTCACGAAATGGCTGCCGGGGAATACGGTGATCCTCGGCTCGGCTCCCAGGATCTCGCCGGTGAGAGGATCCACGATGCTGATCCGCTCCAGAGTGTCGGCGAAGAAGTCGGCGCGGATGACGATCTCCTCGTCGGCGGGCTGGATCTCCAGGATGTCGCCTCGCACTCTGAACGTCGCGCGCTGGAGGGCCATATCGTTCCGGCTGAACTGCATCTGGACGAGCTTGTGCAGAATGCCTTCTCGGTCGTAGGTTTCGCCCTCCTCCAGCGAGAGGATCGTCCTGCTGTACTCAGAGGGCGATCCCAGGCCGTAGATGCAGGAGACGCTCGCCACGATCACGACGTCCCGGCGCTCCAGGACGGCCTGCGTCGCGGAGTGGCGGAGTCGGTCTATCTCGTCGTTGATGGAGGAGTCCTTCTCAATGTACGTGTCGGTCTGGGGGATGTAGGCTTCGGGCTGGTAGTAATCGTAGTAGCTGACGAAGTACTCGACCGCGCTTTCCGGGAAGAACTCGCGAAATTCGCCGCAGAGCTGGGCGGCGAGCGTCTTGTTGTGCGCGATCACGAGCGCGGGCTTGCGAACCTCCGTGATGACGTTCGCCATCGTGAAGGTCTTGCCCGAGCCGGTGACGCCGAGGAGCGTCTGGAAGCGATCCCCCGCCCCGAGGCCCGCGACGAGGTCGCGAATCGCCTTCGGTTGATCGCCACTTGGCTCGAAACCCGCTGTCAGTTTGAAGTCGCCGGCCTTGCCCATTTCACTCGTTCCACCGCGCCGGATCGCACATCTGTTCGCCCGTGCTCCGGCCTTCCATCCTAGTATTATAGCTCAAAATCCGCCGGAACCCAACTCCAGCATGACCTTATTCTCGCTTTTGGACCAGACCACGAGCAGCTCGCGATTGCTGATGGTCTTCCCGAGCGCGAGTTCGAGGTCATCGTAGGAGTTCGCGCCGTACTGACTGAAAGTTGAGCGCACACTGAAGCGCCAGTCCGGGCTGAACCGATAGCCGAAGTCCGCGAAGAGGGTCGTGATCGGGTAGTCCAGTCCCCTCATAGCGAAGACCGAGGCGGACCACTTGTTTCCATCGCCGAGTGTGAGCGATGCCGTAACCGACTGGTTCGCGGTTTGGGAGCGGATCTGCGTCTGTTGGCTTCCGGATGGACCCACGGTGTGAGACAGGTATACGACCGGCCGGCTCAGGTATCTGTAGCTGAG
>Ga0315284_10013713_pt1 | contig 11549 bp, 9 predicted proteins | sample YL17G09_16_MG_FD_203696 | JGI IMG/M metagenome (GOLD analysis project Ga0315284, IMG submission 203696) | Sediment microbial communities from Yellowstone Lake, YNP, Wyoming, USA - YL17G09_16 | ecosystem: Environmental > Aquatic > Freshwater > Lake > Sediment | place: USA: Wyoming | collected... | reverse complement strand
CGGTCAACTGCTTTTCGTGCTCCAGGATGGCTGTCAGCCCGGTTTTCCGCACGAATTTCAAGCCTGCCTCCAGTCCGGCGATGCCCACGGCGTTCGGCGTGCCGCTTTCGTACTTATCCGGCAGGAATTCAGGCTGTTCCTCGCGGTCGGACTGACTCCCCGTGCCACCCCTTGCCAGCGGCGCCATTTGGGCCGTATCCACTTTTTCGCCGATAACCAGCGCCCCGATACCCGTCGGTCCCAGAGGTCCCTTATGCCCAGTGAAGGCGAGTAAATCTATTCCCGCTGCCGTGATATCGATGGGCAAAACTGCCGCCGATTGCGCCGCATCAACCAGCAGGAGAGCGCCGGCTTTATGGGCGATTTGCGCCACCTCGGCCACTGGCATCACCGTGCCCACCACGTTGCTGGCATGGATGAGCGCTACCAGGCGCGTGCTCGGGGTAACCGCCTTCGAGAACGCGGGCAGGTTGAGTGTGCCATCCGCGTTGCAGGGTACCACGGTGAGCTTGACGCCCTTCCGCTCCAGGTCGCGCAAGGGACGCATTACCGCATTGTGCTCCATCGAGCTTGTCACCACGCGGTCGCCCGGTTTGAGCAGACCGTAAAGGGCCTGGTTCAGGGCGTAGGTGGCGTTGCTTGTGAAGACTACCCGCAGGGGATCGTGGCAATTGAACAGGCCGGCAACTTCCTCCCGCGCGTCATAGACCACGCGCGCCGCCGCTATAGACATACGGTGACCGGAACGGCCGGGGTTGCCCCCGGCCCGCTCCAGTAAATCGCTCATCGCCTTCAGCACTTCGGGCGGCTTGGGCCACGAAGTAGCCGCATTGTCCAGGTATATCATTTTGTCATCAGCATCCGGTGAACGCCGTCCGGCTTCGATTCCACGGTAAGTTTCCAGCCGGCGTTCTTTGCCACGCGGGAGACATTTTCCAGCGCCGTGTCCGTATCCACCAGCACTTCGATGGCGCCTTTGGCGGCTTTCACCAGAGCCTGCCTCGCCAGGAGCGCCGGTTGCGGGCAGGACAGGCCGCGCGCATCGATTATCTTTGCTTCGCTCATATTTACCCTATCCTTTCACTTCCCGCATTGTCAAGCCGATTGCCGCGCAGACCACCAGCCCGATAATGACGGTCAGTGGCCCGTAAGCGCCCGTGCCTGCCGCGGAACTGGCGATGGAGAAATTGTGCGCAAAACCCGCGCCAACGACCATTCCTGTCACGAACAGAGCGGCATCGCCGTCACCTTCGCCCGACAGGAAGAGCTGGCGACCGGGACAGCCGCCCGCCAGCGTGAAAGCCAGCCCGGCGAGCACCATCCCGCCGAAGTTCCACATGCCATCCGTATGGGCAATCGGCTGGCTTTGAAAACCGGGATGGAACTGCCCCAGGGCAAGGTTGGTGATGAAAGCCACGCCGATGAAGGCAAGGACGCCGTTCAGGAGGTGAGAATCGCGGAGGAGTATGACGTCACGCACGGCGCCTACGGTGCAGAAGCGGCTTCGCTGTGCCAGGAAACCGGCGACCAGCCCCACCGCCAGGGAAATCGCGAGTAAGGCATGCTGGCTACCCGGTCCGGTCTTGGAGAAGAAGATGGGACCGGTGGCCTGGCCATTCGCATCCCGCCCGAACTGCGGCACGATAATCGCCAGCGCCAGCAGGGTGACCATGGCGGCGGGCATTACCCAGCCCATCGCCTGCGGCGCGGCGTGATTGCGTCCCAGGCTGAAACCACCCCTCAGGAAAAGTACACCGGCGCCGATGCCGGCCACCAGCCCGACGATGCCGAGGATGGCATTCCAATCGCCGCCGGCGAGGCGGAGATAGGCGCGCCACGGACAGCCGAGGAATACCAGCGCTCCAAATGCGGCAAACATGCCGAGGAAGAAGCGCACGAACGGGGCACTGCCGGTGCGGGGTTTGAACTCGCGGAAAACCATGGCGGCCACGAACGCGCCCAGCAGACCACCGATGATTTCCGGGCGGATGTACTGGACGGTCGCCGCCCTCTGCAGGCCCAGCGCCCCGGCGATATCGCGGGTGAAGCAGACCATGCAGATACCCATGTTGCCGGGGTTACCCAATTTGACAAGCACAGGCGCCAGGATACCGATGACGCCGCCGGTAAGAATCGGACCCCAGCGCGAAGTCAGAAAACGCGAAATGGCAGACAAAATTGGCTCCTTTCGTTACGTTATTTTGTTTTGCATTCCCCTGCGGGCGGGAGGACCGTAACGGCGGAGCCTGTGAATGACTAGCGGAGTTTGTGCAAGGCGACGCCGGTGATTTCCCGCGCAGGAGAGCTATGCGGATGATGCAACACGCGCACCGACCGGGCGCCCGTTCACGTCCTGCGGTTAAGAAGAACCACGGCGTCACCTCCTTTTCAGAATCGAATCCACCGCTCATTATACAGAGGCGGATTGGAAAGAGCAAATCAAAATAAGAAGGTACTATTTGCCTATGGTTTTTTGAAAGGAAATAATCATTGGGCGTTATTTGAAAGTGGTAGAATAGGGGCATGTGGAGATTCCTTTACCAGTGGGCAGGTGGTTTACTAATGGTTGCCGCCTTCCTGATTGGTATCCCTGATTCATTTTCCGCCACTAGAGATTTCGTAACGTGGGCAAGTCCATATGGGATACAACCAATCCATTTAGCTTTTTGGTTGCTCGGAGTGGGAGCTACCTACACGGCCATTATACAAGGAATTCGCATTAGACAATTTGAGAAATCTCATCCTCGTATTACCGTCAGACCATATGTTTCGGAGAATAAGCGACTTATACTTGAAGTTACGAATGACGGTTTCGGGGGAAATTTTTCTGCTAAGGCGAGAATAAGGATAGGTTCACCCGTTACTGATTCACTTGACCTGCAATGGGAGACAAACGGGCAAGTTCGTTATCACATCGGTGGAGGAGGCGGCGAGGCAACCCTGCTAGTAGGCATGCAACCTAAAATCCACAAGTATGATGCCATTAACCAGAAATCTCCAACTCTCTTTCATAGTGGCGAATTACAATTGCTTACCATAAAAAGAGGACAGCCCTTCACTCTTCACTTATACGAATGGAAATTTGACGCCACTTCTGAGCAAGTACCACATTATGAATGCGAAATTGAGATTACTATTACGTCTGAACCAACTTTACTAAAACCGTTTAAGCGCAAGCTTTACAAAATAGAAGTCAATGGTTTGAATCTCAATTTTAAAGAGATATTAATTTCTCATAAACAAGGTTCTCAGACTTGATTGGCTTCATAATTACTTTACAAAACGTTAAATCACAAATTGTAAAGTAAAAACAGCAAAAAGAAAAACGGGGGGGCTGAAAATGCCCCCCGTTTTTCTTTTTGTCCCGCTTGGATTAGTTAGCGAGTTTGGTCGTTTTGGCTATCCACCACGCCTTGACTTGTTCCACCTGCCCGCTGGTGATTTTGCCATCCGCCAGCCATTTCGCCAGGGTCTCGTCCACCTTTGCCGCATCCATTTTGAGCAGTTGCCTGGCGATGACGATTTTCCGGATTATGACGCGCGCATTCTGCCAGGCCGTCTTGATTTTTGCAGACTCGGCAGCGTCAATTTTCCCGGCGGTGACCCATTTTGCGAGAGTTTCATCGACCTTCGCCTCATTCATTTTCAGGAGTTGCTTGAAAACCCAGGCTTTGACCACCTGCGGACGCGCTGTCTGCCAGGCTTCTTTTATCTGCACCTTCTGCGCATCTGTAATCTTGCCATCCGCCACCCATTTTGCCAGGGTCTCGTCAAGCTTCGCTTCGTTCAGAAGCAGAAGGCGTCTGAAGACCTGCGCCTTCGTGAGCGTGGTGGCACCGCCCGGGCCATCGTCAGCCAGCGCAATGCCCCCGGTTACCATCACCATGATTACGGCCGTCAATATGGCCAGTACTATCCACGTTTTTTTCAGCACCGAGCTACCTCCGGAGAACGTTACTCCCCTGATGACCGATACTAGCACGCATCGCGGCAAAAAACAAGCCGTGTGTCTACTGCCTGTATGGTAGAATGGTACTACTTGCGCCCGCGAAAGGAGTTCGGCATGGCAAAGAAAGTCCGCGTCATCGATTTGAGTCTGGAGATTAGAGAAGGCCTGCCGGGCGTGCTTGGCGCTCAAATCAAGTATTTGACCCACAAAGATAGCGTCCCGGAGATGCTGGCAAGCTGGCCCGGTATCAAGCCCGAGGACCTGCCCGGCGGTTTCGGCTGGTCGTCGGAGACGCTGACACTCAATACCCATTCCGGCACACACATGGACTCGCCTTATCATTACTACCCCACCATGGCCGGCGAAAAATCGCGGACCATAGATGAGATGCCACTGGAGTGGGCTTACGGTCCCGGTGTCGTGCTGGATATGCGCCACAAAAAGCCCGGCGAGGTCATCATGCCGGCGGATGTGCAGTCCATGTTGAAGAAGATGAAGTATACGCTTAAGCCGCTCGATATCGTGCTGGTGATGACCGGCGCGGACAAGCACTGGGGAGTGGATATCCGCAAGTACGTCAATGATTATGCGGGCATGGGCAGAGAAGCCACCCTCTGGTTGATAAAGCAGGGCATCAAGCTTGTCGGGACGGATGCGGTGGGGTGGGACCGGCCGTTTGCGGTCCAGGCAAAGGAATTCCGCGAGACGGGGGACAAAAACCTCATCTGGGAGGGGCATTTCGCCGGCATCGAGGGGGAATACTACCAGATGGAGAAGCTCACAAGCCTGGACAAATTGCCGCCGCACGGGTTCATGGTCTACTGTTTCCCCATCAAGATTTTCAAGGCGGGCGCGGCCTGGGTGCGTCCCATAGCAATTGTGGAGGAGTAGCGCCATTTAGAACCAGGCGAGGCGAATGACGGGCGGAGCAGAGGTTGAGCGCTCATGACTGAAAGGCCGCGACCGCAACACCGGATTTCATGGACATGAGTAATGCCGCTTCAATGACCTGTGGCGTTGACGGCGACGAGGGCTTATTCAGTGTAGAAGCGTTTGATCGCATGTTATGCTACGGGTGCTAGGCTGTCCCTGTATGAGCCGTGTTCTGCTGATTGCGGACGCGGAAGTAGTGTGTCAGTGCCACCAGCACAGGCAGGGCGATTCCATAAACAACCATCACGCCGGAGATGCCCAGTATCCGGTCCACCACCGGCAGTCCGATGAACATCACGGCGCTTGCCGCGATAACGTTCTTCGCCACGACCAGGGTCAGGATGGTCGGTATTGCCATTATGAGCATGGGGACGGGTATAAGCCCGGCAAGCACGCCAATGGTGGTGGCTTCTCCGCGCCCCCCGCGGAACTGTAGGAAGACGGGCCAGTTATGCCCGGCGACTACCGCGATGCCCGTGGCCAAGACAACCGCCTGGGAAGCGCTCAGAAGCTGGGGGATGAGGACGGCAATGAGTCCCTTGGCGGCATCGACGGCGAAGATGAAAACGCCGGCTTTGTGTCCGATTTCGAAGTAGGCGTTACGGGCGCCCATATTAAGATCGCCGAGCTTACGGATGTCTTTCCCCAGGACCCTCTTCCCCAGGAGGTAGGCGGTGGGAAAAGCGCCCAGTATGTAACCGAGGAATACCAGTAACCACTCCGCCATACTCACCCTCTGGTGCCGGGAGAGGGGCTCGAACCCACACGGATTTTACTCCGGAGGATTTTAAGTCCTCTGCGTCTGCCGATTCCGCCATCCCGGCCTGTACGCCCATTGTACGTTGTCTTGCGGACATAATGCAACGGCAGAGCCTGTTACCGCGAGTCGTGAAATAGCATTCCCCCGCCAATTGACCTCGTTGTGTTTGAGACAATCAGAGTGGCCGATGGACACGGCGCGCTTCCGGCCGACGTGGGCACGCCGGTCGCCAACACCGGCCTACGTGAGGGTCAAGAACCGTTCAGTCTTCATAGAAGCACCTAGATGATGCCTTGATACCGCTGGTAGCTAACCAGATTGACACTGTCACCCTTATGTCTTACGATTAGCAGGTAATATCACAAGACGGGCTCACGGTATGAAGCGGACTATTTCCCGAATTCTCATCTGTCTTATCGTTTTTTCTGCCCTGCTGGCGGCAGTGATACCCGCCGCTGTAACTGCCGCACCCGTCATTTTCATATCGCCAAGAGCAGGGGCGCCGGGGACTCGCGTGAGCGTGGCTGGCTCGAACTTCGATTCGTACGCGGGCGACCGCCTGGAGGTGTTTTTCAATGAGACGGAGGTGGCCTCGGTGGTTGCGGCGGCGTCCGGTGCGAGCTTCCAGATCTCTTTCCAGGTGCCCGCACGGACACAAGCCGGCGATGCCACCATTAGCATACGCCAAAATGCGGGCAATGAGGTCGCGCGGGATGTTTTTGCCGTCCCGGCGCCGGAAGTCCGATTGGGGACGTGGGGAGGTATGGTCAGCACCGGTACTACGGCTACCTGCCGGGGATTCTACGCGGGCAAACCGGTCACTTTCCGCTACTATTTTGACGGTGAAATGGATACGCTGGGTGTGCAGAATGCCGGGGAGACTGGAGAATGCGGCATCAGCTTTGCCATACCAGCCAGTCCGCGTGGCAAGCACCTCATCATCGCGGATAACGCGGAAGGACAATCTGCCTCCGTCGAGTTCGAAATCATCCCTTCCGTTAGCATTGAGCTAGCGACGGCCGCCGTGGGGGACAAAGTCACCATCGGGGCCACCGGTTTTACCGCCGGCAATGAAATTACTATTAGATTGTATGACCAGACGGTGGCGTATGCCACATCTTCAGCCCGCGGCTCGTTTATCGCCCAATTTATCGTGCCGCTGATGAGAGCCGGTAAGTACGAATTGGAAATCAAGGACTTCAGCGGAGTGGTTGAGTGGGGAGAGCTGGAGATTATCTCCCGCCTCAATATTAATCGCGCCGCGGGTGAAGTTGGCGCCAGGATAACCCTGACCGGCACGGGCTTTGAAATACATCGGCTGGTCAGCATCGTATATGATGCCGAGCAACTCACTTTTCTTTTGACGGATGACGCAGGGGCGTTTAAGACAACCATCGCGATTCCTTCCGGCCGGTCCGGGACTCACATCGTGACTGCAACGGACGGCACAAACACGAGGCAGGTGGTTTTCACGGTCGAATCGCAGGCGCCCCCGGCGCCGGTGCCCCTCACGCCGAAACGGCTCGCGGTTGTCTCCATGCCGCTGACCATCGATTGGGAAGGCGTGTACGATGTCAGCCAACCGCTTCTGTATACATTGGAGATTGCCCGCGCGCGTGATTTCCTGCAAACGGCGCTTGAAAAGTCGGGGCTGGGGGTTTCTCAGTACACGGTGCCGGAGACTGCCGGTCTGCTTCCCAACCGGCGGGGCACTTATTATTACTGGCGTGTACGCGCCACCGATGGCGCCGGCAATGCGGGTGAATGGTCTGACCCGGTGCCTTTCCGGATAAAGCCGTCCGACATTTTGCCATCCTGGACGCGGTACGTTCTGGTAGCTTTGCAGGTGGCAATAGCGTTCATGTTTGGCTTCCGGATATGGAAGGGTTTGCGGGGCATTAAGTCCTAGAGTGGTGCGTCTGAAATGTCGTTACCGAGAGCACATGGGTCTTCGACGGCGTCCTAGCATGATGCCAAGGAGAGTACGCATCTGCAGCACTATACCAGACCCTGTCATTCCAGCACAGCGCCCCAACCCTCAAATCCCTTCCCGCGGGGAAGGGATATCATTCGTAAGAGGGCTGCGCCCTCTTACCACTCCAGCTTTCGGCTGATCAGACTAACGAAGCGTTGGATGCATCCACGCTACGTATTGGCGCTGAGGATGCGGATTAGCCTCGTCGCCGCCTTTGCCACTGCCAGTCTGTCCACCGCCTTGATGGCGTCCTGCATGTCCTTCTCTTTAGCCATGTAGGTGGTCATTACTACGGGGACGAATTTGCTGGAAACAGGCTCTTTTTGGATGACGCCGGCGATGCTGATATTGTGCTTCCAGAAGATGTCGCATATCCGGGCAAGTACGCCCGCCTGATTGAGGACGCTGAAGCGCAGGTAGTAGCGCCGTTCGGCCATTTGCGTACTGCCCAGGTTCAGCGGGTCCGCGGAAGAAGGCATGGGTAAAGGTCTGCCCTCAGCGATATCAACCAGGTCCTTGATCACGGCATCGGTGGTGGGATAGACGCCGGCGCCCGGCGCCACCAGCCCGGAAATAACGCCGTACTCATCTTCAAGCTCTGTGCCGTTGTAGGCTCCCTGGAGCGAACCGAGGAGTGATGTCTGGGGCAGCAGGGCGGGATGCACGCCCACGGCGATGGAATCCCCGACCTGCTCAATCACGCCCACCAGCTTGATGGCGTAACCGAGTTCGCCGGCGTACTGGATGTCCTGCGGCGTGACATTGCGGATGCCTTCTATCTGGAAATCAGGTACGGTTTGGTAACTGTTGGTGATGAGGTTCAGCAGGATGCGGATCTTATTGGCTGTGTCCACGCCATCGATATCGTCCGAAGGGTCGGCTTCCGCCAGGCCGCTTGCCTGCGCTTCTTTGAGCGCCTCGTCGAACGTCTTGCCGTCCCGCGTCATCGTCGAGAGGATGTAGTTCGAGGTGCCGTTGAGGATAGCATGGATGCGGCGGAACTTTTTGGCGGCGCTCCCGGCCGTCTGGAACTCGTGGATAAGCGAATGACAGCCAACAAAGCTGGCGCGGAAACCAACACGGCGGCCAAGCGTGGATGCCAGCGAGAAAATGGTCTGGCCCTGGTGCGCCAGAAGCATCTTGTTGGCGGTGACAATATCTTTGCCTTTTTCCATGGCGCGGGAAATAATCGTCCTCGCCGGCTCTATCCCGCCGATAAGCTCGACGATGATATCGATTTTGGGGTCATTGACGGCATCCTGCCAGTGTGGCGAGAGCATTTTGCGGGGGATTCTCACCGGGCGCTTGCGTTCCAGGTCGATATCGATGACCTTGACCAGGTCCAGCCCGGCGACGCGCTTTTCGCGCAGGGCTTTCACCACCCCACTGCCGATATTCCCAAACCCGACGACGGCGATCTTTTTGGCTTCCGGCATAAGGAATCAGACTCCTTGGAGTTTCCGCTTTGAGCTAATAGTACATGCGTTGGCGCGGGAGTGTCAAATGGCGCGCGCTTCCCGGTGACTCCTCAGAGACAATGCGGGATGGGTATAGACCATGTCCTCTCCCGTCACGGGAAAGGCGGGTTAGGGGACGGCAGAAAATTGGCAGGTAGAAATTGATATAGCGCATCCGAAATCCCATTTGCGACGGCAAAAAGCCCGTCCCTGTTGCTTTCTGCATGTGCCCCAATATAACAACAATCACCCTCACCCTAACCCTCGCCCAATTGGATGCAATTGTTCACGAGGACGAATGATGGTTTGAATTTCAATGTTTTGACCATCATAGATTATCTTTTCTATCAACAACCTGAGTAACTCCTGCTTACCGGCAAAGTCCAAGTGGTCTAACCCTTTGCCCATATCCTCAGCCATCCGCCTTATTTGATCTGTATTGTCTTCCGTTAGAAACCTTTGGGCAAGCTGTCTCTCTAATTCATTCTTCCGTCTTTCTAATTCACCTTGCTCTTTTTGGATTGAATCCATATCCTCACGCATCATGAAATCAGCGTATAACCCTTTGCGGTAGCCTTCCACTAGACGTCTCTGTTCCTCAGGTATCGCCTTTAACCTTGCTTGGCATAGTTTCAGTTCTCTTTCTATGACTTCTTTTTGAGAGTCATCTCCGTTGTGGCGGCTAAGTTCTTCAATAAGAAAATCAGGCTCTTTGATTAGCTGGCAGACTGTATCCCAGACCTCTTTTTCTATCACCTCTGTTCTAACTTCAGGACACGAACAAGGCTGGAGTTTGCCATCTGAATCGAGGGGAATCTTATCAGGAATACTTTTCCGATAGCATCGGTAGTAAAGAACTTCGTGCGTGGCATGTCCTCCCATCCGGCCGCCACATCGGGAGCAGAACAAAAGACCGGATAAAAGATACTGCCTCTTTGTATTTCTTCTGGCGAGATCTGCATTTGTTTTAAGCTTTCTCTGCACAGCCTCAAATAGTCCAGCCGGTATCAACTCAGGTACATTAACTGTTATCCATTCCTCCCTAGGACACAGGGCTGAAGACGTCTTTTTATTTTTCGCCAATGGATTACGTCGAAATTTAGGCTCAACAACGTGATTCCTGAATTGATTCAATTTACCTCTATAAGTTTCATTCCTTAGCATAGCTCCAAGGGTACTGGCTCGCCACCTGTCTCCACCCCTGGGAGTCGGTATGTGAAGGCGTTTCAACTTTTCAGCTAACCTTTGCAGAGACAGATTCTCGTTGGCAAAGGCGTGAAAAATCATTCTTATTATCTGGGCTTTCTCAGGGTCCTCTTCTAAAGTTGCCTTTTCTTTGTTGTAGCGAAAGCCATAGGCTACAGAACTCGCGTTGACTACCTTGCCTTGCCTGGCTTTCTCACGGCTTCCTCTTATGGTACGCTCCCTTATCTTTTCCCGTTCATACTCTGCCACCAGTCCCCTCATATTGAAAAACATCCTATCCTCAGGTGAAGTACCCATAACCTGAGTGATGAACTCCAGCTTTATACCCTGCTTCTCGAATTCTTCAGCCAGAATCATCTGGTGAAAGAGTTTCCGGGAGAGCCTGTCAGGATCATAGACCAGAACAACGTCCAATCTTCCTTCCCTAGCAGCCTGACGTAGCCGGTTAAGGGCTGGTCTATCAAGGTCCGCTCCACTATAGCCATCGTCGATAAAGGCATCCTTATCTCCATCAATTACTTGAGTCCAGCCTCTTTCCAGACTCCTTTTCTTCAAGCCCTCTATTTGGCTTGGGATGCCATATTTCTCTGCCTGTTTATCTGTGCTCACTCTGACGTAAAGTGCCACTCTCATCTTTGACTCCTTTAGTAGCTTGCTGTTCCCTTAATATTTTTTCCTGTATCGCTTGTTCGAGCCACTGTCCTAGCGTCTGCTTCTTGATGACAGCGGCGACCCGAGCCTGATAGAGAACATCAGGGTTCATTCTAACGCTGAGATTTGGTCTAATTCCTTCACCTCTTGGCATGACTAGATTGTATGATATGTAAGACACAATGTCAAGAGGCCAGGAGGCAAAAGTGGGTAGAATTTTTGGGTAAAACCTTGTAGGTTAAACGATCTAAGTTGAGTCAAATTACGGTGTGAGGTGAACATTCCGATGAAAAGTTCAATCCGCGCGCGAAACGAAAAGTCATTTTGTTTCCTCCGAATAGGTAGAATAGTGGGGGAATCCAAATAGTGTCAGCCACCCTTGTCTTGCTAACATCCTCTAGCCCGGTGATTCCCGTGGCAATGTCTGGAGACCGCCAGCTTTGACGTCCGCAGCGGCGGATGTTATCATTGGCTGACACTGCTCAGGCCGGGACTGCCATGTTTAATTTCCTCTATGTAATATTGTTTTTCGTCTGTATCGGATTGGGCGCTTTCTTTGCCAGCGCCGAGACAGCCTTTATCGGCATGCAAAGATTGAGGCTGCAGCATCTCATACGG
>Ga0315284_10013711_pt1 | contig 11550 bp, 9 predicted proteins | sample YL17G09_16_MG_FD_203696 | JGI IMG/M metagenome (GOLD analysis project Ga0315284, IMG submission 203696) | Sediment microbial communities from Yellowstone Lake, YNP, Wyoming, USA - YL17G09_16 | ecosystem: Environmental > Aquatic > Freshwater > Lake > Sediment | place: USA: Wyoming | collected... | reverse complement strand
GTGGACATGCCTAATCGAAACAATGCTGTTTTCATGTTTGTAGCAGAGACTTGCGCCCGCTGAGAAACCCAAAGGGCCACCCCCAATTCCGGCATTCAGCCAGAAGCGGTCCGGCTTGTTGTTGTCGAGAGTTTCTTGTGCGTTTGTTGATGATCTGGCGATACATAGCAATAATGCAGCAACCAGCACCAACAGTAGGTTGTGATATTGAATCGTCGCCATACTTTTTATCTTCTCAGGGTTTACTTCGCCTGTTGTAGGAGTAAGAATTGAGATACTTGGACTATGATCAATTTCCTCGCAAGCAAGATATGCTCCCGAATCTTCGGGGTTGTCACGAAATTGTCATGACGCTGTGAAACTCTTTCTGAACCGCATGCGGACGAGATCGGCCTCGTTCTTACAAACGGTTTACAATTCTTTGACAATTGGACCCATCGCCATTCGTATTTTGTGTGCGAGAAAACAAATGGAATCAACCGGATGAACGATCACAGGAAATTGCAGGATAGGGTTGTCGTGGTGACGGGGGCGGATGGAGGAATCGGTAGGGCCGTGTGTCAACTGCTCGCACGCGAGGGTGCCACACTTCTGGCCGTAGCACGCAGGCGTGCCAGCCGGGAATTAGAGGATACAATTCAGAGTGCTTCTGGCAAGAGCTTCATTATCGAGGCGGATCTCGAAAAGGCGGAATCCTGGAACAATGTTGTTATCGCTGCGCAGACCCGCTTTCGCACGATCGACACGTTGGTCAACTGCATCGGTATCACCAATCCCAAAACTTTTCTTGAACTCTCGCAGAAAGAGATCGACAAGCTCGTCGCGACAAATTTCGGAGCCACTGTTTGTGGGATTGCCGCGATTCTCCCAACGATGCTCCGCCAGAAATCAGGCCACATCATTACCATCGGTTCATTGGGCGGCATCGTCCCGACGCCCGGCGATGCGCTGTACTCTGCTACCAAGTTCGCAGTGCGGGGATTGTGTTTTTCCCTCTATGAAGAAATGAAACAGCATGGCATAGACGTGAGTGTGATATCACCCGGACCCGTGGAGACAAAGATGTTGGATCTGGTTGCAGCCGGCGGTCACTCGAAACTTACATTCGTTTACCGTCCTCTCGATCCGGAGAACGTCGCAAGAGCTGTCCTACGGGTGATCGAGCATCCTCGGCGTGAAGTAATTCTCCCAAGAAAAGCCGCTTGGATCGCACTCCTCGTGAATCACTTTCCAAAAGCATTCGACGTTCTCCATCCACTGTTGAAGGTTTTGGGTGGCGTCGGCATACGACGCTATCGCAAGAACCATCGATTGACTATTCCGACACAAAATTGGGAGTCTTCCCATGTCTGACCAGATAGCTCTCACGCCCTATCGAACGCTGAGCGGGAAGTTCCTTTCTGCGTACGTCACCACAATGAGGCCATACTTGCTCTTTGTTTCGGGGATCACGGGCATCGTGGGTGTGTCGTTCGCCGAGAATATTCCCGTGACGGCAGGCGTCGCGGTCTTTCTAGCCTCCTTCCTCTCCTACGGTTTCGGCCAGGCTCTAACGGATTGTTTTCAAATAGACACTGACGCGCTCTCGTCCCCTTATCGTCCGCTAACCCAGGGCGTTATCACACGGAAACAAGTTTTTCTGACGAGCTGTCTTGGTCTCGCATTCTGTGTTGCCGTTTTCGCCTGGCAGGCGCCGATCAACCTACTGCTTGGTGGACTCGCGGGTTTAGGTCTCGCAACGTACACACCGTTCAAGCGTCGGTGGTGGGGCGGCCCATGGTACAATGCGTGGATCGTGTCAGTGCTTTGTCTGATGGCATATCTTGCCGCTTCGGGCGGGGCGATTTCGTCGCTGCCAGCCGGATTGCCCTGGATGCTGGGAACCGTCCTACTTGGCTACGCCAACTTTGTGCTGACCGGTTACTTCAAAGACATTGCAGCCGACCGCGCAACGGGGTACAAGACGATCCCTGTCGTTTTCGGACGACGGACGGCGGCGATCGTTAGCGATCTCTTTGCCGCCGGGGCAATAGCATCAGCCGCACTCGCGGTGTTCACGTCATCCTCGATTGATCGGACACCTGGGTCCATCCTGATTGCGGCGGCATTTCTCGGTGGAGGTGCGATTACTTCTCTCGTCGCGCAGATCCGACTTCACACAGTCACGAGTGATGAAGCTGCGCATCGTGCAATTGCGCCGGTGGTTCACAGCTACGTTCTGCTGTTATCAGGAGTTTCGGTGTTACAGAAACCGGTTTGGGGAATCCCGCTTCTGTTCTTCTGTGCAGCTTATGTCGCAGTTCTCAAACGGCGTCCGGAGAAAAGTCAGATATAGGAGAATGAAATGGTTGTCTTTGTCAACCCGTGCTCTGCTGGCAGAACAGCGCTCGACAAATGGCGTCGCATCGAGCCGGTTCTGCTCAAAAATCACGCGAATTTCTTGGTGCATGAGATGAACAGTGAAGCGTCGACCCAACAAGCGCTTGAACGGTTTCTCGAGAAAGGAGAAACGGACTTCATCGCCGCGGGCGGTGATGGAACCGTAAACGCGCTTCTCAATCTACTCCTTTCGTTTGCGTCGGAGGATGAACGATCGCGAATCCGCTTCGGAGCGATCGGGCTTGGATCTAGCAACGACTTCCACAAACCTCTTGAGAAGGCCCGGATCATCGAAGGGCGTCCGTGCAAAATCCAAACGACGCTGGCGCGACCTCGAGATGTTGGGTACCTACAATATGAAGCGGACGGTCGAAAGCGCATTCGCTATTTCATCGTCAACGCAAGCATTGGTGTGTCAGCGGAAGCGAACCGGTGCTTCAACGAGCCGAACTCGGCGCTGCGATTTCTGAAGCGCGCATCGACGCCGGCGGCAATTCTCTACGCGGCGTTGAAGACCATTACAACCTACCGCAACATCAGAATCCGTGGATACTCGCACGAGTCGGGCTATTTTGCCACAGACCTCACGAGCCTCGGAATCTACAAGAGCAGGCACTTCTCAGGAGATCTTCGCTACCCCGCGACACTCGCCGCGGACGATGGCCGTCTTGGCGTGTTTCTTGCGCAACAGATGACAAGGCGGGAACTGCTAAACCTCTTTCGCACCCTCGCACACGATGGCGATCATCAAAGCCCTAAGACCAAAATGTGGACGACGGACTCTCTCACCGTTTGGGCAGATCATCCATTCGATGTTGAATATGATGGAGAAATCGTCCGAACAGACTCTATCACTTTCGGAATCCTTCCACGCTACTTGATGGTGTGCCCATGATCGAACGAATCGTCGAAAACCAATTGATCGCAGCGTTGGCCTGCGGATTTACGCGCTCTCCGATGCAGATCAATCGCCTGCACGAAGCAGACGCTGAGATCATCCAGTTGCCTGGAGATGGGGATGCGCTTCTGGCGGTCACAACCGACAGCGTTGTGGAAGAAATTGCCTCGGGTCTCTACGCTGATCCGTATTTGATCGGCTGGATGACGGTCACGGTCAACATGAGCGATTTGGCCGCGGTCGGTGCGAACCCAATCGGACTCCTGGTTTCAGAAATCCTGCCGAAAAATATTCCTGAAGCGTTTCTCTCCAAGCTTCAGCAGGGAATCCAAGACGCGTGCAGCATCTATGGCACACACGTCCTCGGCGGTGACACGAACTTCGGCGAGCAGCTTATGATGTCCGGATGTGCAATCGGTTTGATCTCTGGAGGAAAACACCTCACGCGGATCGGAGCTCGAGCGGGCGACATTCTCTATTCGTCGGGCAAGCTCGGAGCTGGGAACGCCTACGCGGTGCAGCACCTGACCTCGTCCGGTAACAGCTCCGATCTCCGTATTGCATACCGCCCAACTGCGCGGTTGAAGGAAGGTCAACTTCTCCGCCGATTCGCCTCCTCCTGCATGGATTCAAGCGATGGATTCATCTCCACAGTCGATCAACTGATGCGGCTTAACACCATCGGCTTTGAGATTGATGAAAGGTGGACAGACGCGCTCGAACCAACGGCAAAGCAACTTGCACTCGAGTGCGGCATTCCTTTCTGGTTGCTGCTTGCTGGCCAGCATGGCGAGTTCGAGTTGGTGTTCACGGTGCCAGCGAAGGCGGAATCTGCGTTCCGTCAGACGGCAGCACAAGACGGATGGGCTCCTCTCCGGATCGGACGAGTGATTGATGAGCCCGTGATAGAACTTCCACTCGACGGCCGCCGCATTTCGCTCGATACTGCTCGCATCCGGAACCTCTTGCCTGAATCGAATGGCGACATCCAACGGTATCTTCGCTCACTTCTGCAGATAGACGTGGAGATTCGAACGGAATAGGCAATAAGTCAATGGTCAATAGTCATTAGTTGCTGGTTGGAGATTCGAGGTTTGAGCATCAGGCCCCAGCTATCGACCATCGAGTATCCAGCATCGAGCATCCAGCCTCCGCTCCCCGTGCTCATTGCCCACGCCTCATTGCTCTCTGCTTTCTGCTCTTCGCTCTCGGCTCGTTGACAAATCCTTTACAATTCCATTGTTCTCTTCTGACAACCAGGCGAGGCAGATTGATTAACTTGACTTGTGAGAATTGAGAGAAAACTGGAATTGGAGAAAGCCATGGACACACAAGACACGTACAAAGGCGGCGAGAATTTCGACCTGCGGGAGATGCTCCTCAGAGGGCGAGCAATGCGCCTCCACGACAAGGCGGCATTTTTCCAGTCATTCATAGACGACTTGGTCGGGCGCCGTGAAATGCTCACGATGCGCTGCGTTTCATCCGCAGCCGAGCGCGAAGTAACGATCATCGATCCGTACACGAAAGCCTCCAGGAAAATGCTGATGTTCGGCTCCAACAATTACCTGGGACTGGCAAATCATCCCTACGTTCGCGAGCGAGCGCGGCAGGCCGTTCGAGAGTACGGGGCTGGAATCGGCGGACCTCCCTTGCTTAACGGCTACACGGTTCTCCACCGTGAGTTGGAAGAGCGCCTCGCCGCACTCAAGGGCGCAGAAGATGCACTCATTTTCTCCAGCGGATACGGCGCAAACGTCGGACTTGTCACCGGGCTTGTCAATCCGAACGACATCGTTGTGTACGATGCCTACAGTCATGCCTCCTTCTGCGACGGCATCAAGATGGCTGGGATTGAATCGTACCGGTTCACGCACAACGGCGTGAACCAGCTTTTGAAAGTTCTCGAGGCCCACGAACTCACCGCCGAGCGCGACGTGTTTGTGGGCGTCGAGGGTGTGTATTCGATGGATGGAGATCTTGCGCCGCTCGATCTGCTCGTTCCGCTCTGCAAATCGCGTGGGGCAATCCTTGTTGTCGATGATGCGCATGGCACAGGCGTCATGGGACCGACCGGACGGGGAACTGCCGAACACTTCGGTGTCGAAGGCCAGGTCGATGTCACGATGGGAACTTTCAGCAAGACGTTTGCCGTTACGGGTGGATTTGTCGCGTCGTCGAAACCGATCATCAACTATCTTCGCTTCTTCGCCCGATCGTATATGTTCTCTGCATCTCTTCCCCCAGTTGTACTCGCAACGGTCCTGGCCGGCCTCGACGTGCTTGAGTGTGAACGGGATTTGCTCACAACGCTCCACGACAACGTGCAGTACGCTGCCAACGGACTCCGCGCGGTCGGGTTTGACGTTCGTCCCGATGCAGCCATCATTTCTGTACTCGTACCTATCGGGATGAACATTCGGGCAGCAGCGTATGAATTTCACAAGCGAGGAATCTTTCTGAATTCAATCGAATATCCCGCCGTGCCGATCTCGCAGCAGCGGTTCCGCATCAGCATCATGGCAACACACACGAAAGCAGACATCGACCATCTCGTCTCTGCGGTCGGCAAGGTGTGGGCCGAATGCAGGGTCGAAAACGGAATGGAGATCAATCCGTAGCCCCCGATTTCAGACGCCTACGTCGTCGGTGAACCAGGAGAAATCAGAAATGAAAAAACCCAAGCTCCTCATCATCGTTCTCTTCCAGAATCTCAGAGACGAAGAGCCGTATTATGCGCGGACACCTGCACCGCCCCTGGCCGGAATCTTGCTCGCGGGGATGACCCCGGACATTGTGGAGGTAGAAGTGCTGCACGAGATGGTCCGCCCCATCGACTATGATACGGATGCAAACTTCGTCGCGATTAGCTTCATGGATTACCTCGCTCCACACGCATACGAGGTTGCAGCGCGATTCCGAGCAATCGGAAAAACTGTCGTTGGCGGAGGCAAGTTTGCTTCGACATTTCCGGATGAAGTAGAACCGCATTTCGACGCGATCCTTGTCGGCGAGGCGCAGAACCTCTGGAAGGAGATGGTGTATGACATGGTCGCGGGATGTCTGAGACGGCGCTATGTTGAGGAGGCGGCGCCGTCTCTCGATAATATCCCTCCGCCTCGATACGATCTTGTTGAATCAAAGTACACGGTGCCAATCGTAACCGAAGCGTCGCGAGGATGTCCGCATCCTTGTACGTACTGCGCTCTGAACATCAAACGGACGCCGTACCGAATGCGGCCGATCCCCGATGTCATCCGCGATCTGACGAATACAAAGGGATTGCCGTGGCACAAGCGCAAGATGGCGATGATTCTCGATAATAATCTCGGCGGCGACATCGCCTACGCCAAGGCCCTGCTCGGGGAAATTGTCAAGCTGAAGTTTTGGGCGATCGGCACGCAGTTTAGCATCGAGTGTCTAAGAGACGACGAGTTTGTCGATCTGCTTGCCGAAGCACGCTGCCGCATGGCGTTCATCGGCATGGAATCACTCAGCGAAAAGAGCCTCGACGGCGTAATGAAGCGGCAGAACAGAGTGGAAGAATACAAAGAGGCATTCAAGAAACTGCACCGCCGCGGAATTCTTACCTTCACCGGATTCATGTTTGCGCTTGATGAGGACACGAAGGATTACTACGAGACGCTGCCGGAGAAGTTGAACGATGTCGGCACCTGCGTCATCCTCCCGTCCATCTCCATTCCGATCTACGGAACTCCGTGGTATCGGCAGGTCGCCGCGGAAGGACGCATCGCGGATACGGATCTTTCCCATTACGAGGGAGACCACGTCGTATTTCGGCATAGGAACCTTACCGCGGAAGAAATCTATGCCGTGTATAAGCGGGTGAACAGAATCTTCTACTCGTGGGGCAACATCGTTCGGAGATGGGTGAGATTCCTCCGCAAGCAATCTATTCGCGAGCCGCTGCCGATGTTCGCATTGAAGATCCTCGTGACGACATTCGTCTTCTTCAAACTCTCGATTTTCCAGCGGCATCACGCACTGCACCGCGTGTTCCCGGAGTTACAGTCGAGAGTAGAAAAGACCCCGGCGCGGCCTCGTGCCACCGATAGAATGGTCGAAATGGTTGAGCCGGTTGTGGGGTAGGTTCTCCTCTGTCTGAACCAGGATGCTTGGGATTCAAGGATTGCCATGATTGTTTGCCATGAATATCCACGTAGTCCCATAATCCCGTGAATCGCGGTTCAGACAGCCGCGACTACTTCACAAACTTGTACCCGGCCTTGTGAGCGGTGAGGAGATGCTTTGGCTTGGAGGGGTTGTCTTCGATCTTTTTTCGAAGCGAAAGGATGTAGTTATCAACGGTTCGCGTTGTCGGAAAGTTCTCATATCCCCAGACTTCATCCAACAGCATGTCTCTTGAAACGATTTCGCGCTCACGCTGGATGAAGTACTTGAGAATCTTGAACTCCATCGTCGACAGCTTCAGCGATTTGTTTTTCTTAATCGCCTCCTGCTTCTTGAAATCCACGTGCACGTCACCGAACGTATATTCATCGATCTCCTTCACAACAGGAACTTTTCTCCGCAGCAGCGCCCGAATCCTTGCTTGCAGCTCCCTCATGCCAAAGGGCTTCGTCACGTAGTCGTCCGCACCCAACTCCAGCCCGAGAACTTTGTCCACCTCCTCCTTCTTGCTCGTAAGCATGAGAATGGGCGTGCTGATTCCTTCCTTCCGCAGGTCACGACAAACCTCCATCCCGTCCTTCTCCGGCAGCATGATATCGAGGATGATCAGATCGATGTTCTCGCGCTTGCCCATCTGTAACCCCTTCGCACCATCGGTCGCCGTGAGTACCTCATAGTGGTCTTCCTCGAGACTCGAGACCAACCCTTTCAAGATGGCCGGATCGTCTTCGACGATAAGGATTCGTTTCATTGCGTATCTCCGATTTTGCTGTGTTCACGACCCACCGGGAACACCAGCGTGAATGCACTTCCGATGCCCGGCGTGCTCTCGACTTCGATTTTGCCTCCGTGCGCGTCCATCACATGCTTGACTATTGCGAGGCCAAGGCCCACACCGCCCACGCGCTGCGTTTCTCCGGTTCTGACTCGGAAGAACGGTTCAAAGATGTTGTCGAACTGCTCTTGAGAAACACCAATCCCATTGTCCGAAACTCGTACAGAGACAAGGCCGTCTGCTTGTTCAGTCGAGACGCTGATGCGTTTCTTAGCTCCGGAGTACTTGATTGCGTTCGTAAGAAGGTTGATGACAACTTCGGCGACCGCGTCTGCGTCAGCGCGAACCAACGTCTCATGCCTGCACAGTTTGACGCGCACCGTGCATTTCGCCATCTTGAACTGATACTGCATCGTTCGCAAGACGTGGCTGACAATGTCGTTGAGCGAAACCTCCCCGAACTGATACTCCTTCACGCCTCGTTCGATTTTCGCGAAGTCCAGCACGTTGCTGATCAGGCGCGACAGCCGCTCGCTCTCCCCCACGATGATTTCCAGCGATTCATGTGTTTGCTTTGTGCCGAGCTTTTTCCGCCGCTGCAGCATCTCGGCAAACATCCGGATCGAAGTGAGCGGCGTCTTGAGGTCGTGCGAAACGCTTGAGACGAAGTACGACTTGAGTCTGTTCAGTTCCTCGAGGCGCCGAGCTTCAGCGTGTCCGATCAAGAGCTTCTGCTGAAGGGCGATCCGCTCCATCATCAGCGCCGCCTGGGCTGTAACAGATTGGAGCAGATCAACGTCCTCCACAGCGAATCGCGAGCCGGACTTCTTTTCACCCAGAACCAAGAACCCGAGGGCACTGCGATCTTCGGAAATCAGCGGAAAAACAAGCGCCATCCCCCATCTTTGGAACACCGCGCGGTCAGCGGCCTCGAACGCGACGCCCGATTCGATCATGCCCTCAATCCCCACCGGTTGATCGAGACGACTTCTGAGTTTTTCGACTTCAAACCGGACTGTACGGGATTCGAGAAGATCGTAACCCACATGTTCGAGCAACTTGAGCCGATTGCCGGGCTGCTCAAGCGCGAAGAATGCAATCCGCTCAAGTGGGATGATTTCGTTTGTCCGATCGACTATCAGCGAAGCCAGCTGCCTCACGTCGACACACAGTTTGATTTCTTCAACGAACTTGCGCTGGGCTTCGCGGAAGTTGTACTGCACTCGAAAGAACTTTTTGTCGACGAACCTTTGAACCCTCACCCGCACCGGCTCGAACAGAAGCGCAACGACGACGGCAGCGAAGCCCGAAATGAGTATCGAAAACTCAACCGTCACGGTCGTTACGAGACCTGCGGCAACTCCGACGATCGCCGCGTAAATCACCAGAAGCGACCCCGTGGCAAGCGCATACACGACGCTCCGCTTCAGGATGAGATCGATATCGAGGATGTGGTATTTCACAATCGAAATGGCAAAGGCGACAGGAATAATGGCTGAAAACAGTAGTATTACTTCCTCTGCCACCAAACCGTAGGAGAATAGAATCTGGGGAATCACCCAAAGCGCCACGAAGGGAATGAGGCCGACCATCAACCCCCAGAATATCCACCTGAGTTTGCGCCTTTCCGGTTCCTCTTTTTCTGCACGATAAGAGTGAGCGGTGCTCGCGAGAGCGCACAGACCTACGATTATGAAAAACCAACGCGAAGCATTGAAGCTGTCAAGATAATTATGAATAATCGATGGCTGTGGCGTGTGGAGTGCCCGCAGAAATGACACGCTCGTGTGTGTCCCGAAGGTGAGTGCAGCAACATAAAACAGCGGAAGGAAACGACTAGCGTGCGGCCACTTCTGCTTCGGAAACGTCAACGAAAAATGGAGGAACAGCACAGGAAGAACTACGTACGCCATCGAGAAGACGATGCGCAAGAACTGACCCAAGGGTTGCGGTTCTATCGTGTATCGACTCCACGTCGCCATGATCATGGTCGCGGTTGACATCGCAGCCCAGTGAAAAATCACGGCCGCCTTGTCGTCAGGGCGCTTGTAGAAAACTAGAAGACCGAGCAGATAGAATAGAAATGCAGCGAAAGACGCAGCAGCAACATAGCGGGAGTGATAGAACGGAACCAAAGGGATGCGCTCGGCTCGCGGCTCACCGCGGTGAACAAGCGTGCAAGTGACAACTTCACCGACGCGCTTGGCGTCGAGAACAAACTCGACATCCTCAACTCGCGAGACGCCAATCCAATCGACGCTTGTCAGCGACTCGCCCGGTTTGACATAACGATTGTAGGCTGAATCTGCCACCTCAATGCATCTCAACGATCCGTCCGTTTCTTCAAGAACAACTGGGATCGCTGCTTTCTCGCTCATGTGCCACCCCCCTGCCGCGAGAATGAGGAGGATCAAGCCGTCAACTGCAAAAACCAACGTCCTACGACGATTGAAGCCTCTCATAGCAATCAATAAGTAGCAAATTCGGCTGAGAGTGTCAATAGCTTGGGAGGATTTACGTGGGTTGTTTCAAATTGCCCGGGTTCGTATATTGTCACACCATGAAACAGCGAGTTCTCGTCGTTTGCACGGGCAATTCTTGCCGCAGCCAGATGGCTGAAGGATTCCTTCGGCGTTTTTCAAACTCCACAATGGAAGTGTTCAGCGCCGGTACGCATCCTTGCTTCGTGCATCCATTGGCAATCGCCGTCATGAGAGAAGTGGGCGTCGATATTTCCAAGCATCGCTCGAAATTCGTGGATGAATTTCTAGGCCAGCGCTTCGATTACGTCATCACGGTTTGCGACAACGCGAAGGAAGCCTGTCCCGTGTTTCCCGGTGCAAAGCGGACGGTTCACATGCTGTTCGCAGATCCTGTCCAATACATCGGGCCGGAAGAAGAGCGCCTGCGATGCTTCCGTCGTGTGCGCGATGAGATTGCGAGCCGGATGAAAGATTTCTTATCGCAGATTGGAATTTACAGCGTCTCCGAACACTGATGACTTCCATCGAAGCGATTGCCGAGAAAAAAAGGATCGCGCTGACTTCGGTCGCGGCCGCGCTTTTCCTCACGGGCGGCAAGCTTGTCGTTGGCCTTGCAACGAACAGTCTGGGAATTCTCTCAGAAGCTGCACACTCCGGGCTTGACCTTCTCGCCGCGCTGCTGACATACGGTGCGGTTAGCATCTCCGACCGCCCGCCGGACCGAAACCACCAATATGGCCACGGCAAGATCGAGAACGTATCGGCGCTGCTGCAAACCGTACTGCTACTCATCACTTGCGCATGGATCGTTTGGGAAGCCATTTCACGGATGATCACGAAGGAAACTCACGTCGAGGCGACCG
>Ga0315284_10013709_pt1 | contig 11551 bp, 14 predicted proteins | sample YL17G09_16_MG_FD_203696 | JGI IMG/M metagenome (GOLD analysis project Ga0315284, IMG submission 203696) | Sediment microbial communities from Yellowstone Lake, YNP, Wyoming, USA - YL17G09_16 | ecosystem: Environmental > Aquatic > Freshwater > Lake > Sediment | place: USA: Wyoming | collected... | reverse complement strand
TAACAAAGTCGTCCGGCTGGCGATTATAAACCCCGCCTGGGCACAATGCATTCACGCGGATATTTTTGTCCGCCCAGTAGGTGGCAAGATATTTCGTCAGGCCGATCAGCCCGTGTTTGACGACAGAATAGGAGACCGGTTTTGCCGGCTGCAGCTCGGGCGCCAGCCCGGGTTTCTGGTAAATGCGCTGGTCGGGAGCGATTATTCCAAGGTCGGAAGATATGTTGAGAATGACGCCTTTTTTTTGTCGCGCCATTTCAGTCCCGAATACCTGGCTGCAGAGAAAAGCGCCTTTTAACCCGACAGCGATGTCCATATCCCAGACGGATTCCGGGAAGTTTTCAAGCCTTGACCATGCAGTACCGGCATCTTCTGTGGATACCTGCGGGTTGTTTGCGGCATTATTGATCAGGACGTCAATGCGGCCAAATTTTTTGATCAGCACCTCCCGTGCCCGGTCCACGCTCTGCCGGTTTGTTATATCCACGTTCAGGGCGAATGCCTCTTTTGCATATCTGCTCCTGAGTTCGCTCGCTCTCGTTTCAGCTTCTTTCATGTTCAGGTCGGCAAGGACGGGGATTCCCCCCGCCTCAAGGACGCTTTCTGCATGTTTCACGCCTAAGAGCCCGGCACCTCCGGTGATGACGACAACCCTGCCATCAATGGCAAACCTCTGCATGATCGGGGTATTCATGTGTCCTGCTCCTTTTTGCTAGAGACTCCGGGTCTGACCCCCGTCGACAATAATGTTTGCACCTGAAATAAATGAAGCTTCGTCGGAACAGAGGAAACTCACCGCATGGGCAACATCGTCCGGAGTTCCGAACCGGTTCAGCGGGACGGACTTTTGGATATACTCCAGTACCTGTTTTGAATCTGATTGCATTTTTTTATCCCAGGTACCGTCCTTGAAATAAATATTTCCCGGGGATACCGCATTCATGCGGATGTTGTGTGGACCGACAATATCTGCAGTGTTTTTCATGTATGCCAGCAGTGCCGCTTTTGCTGTTGCATAGGGGACCGGAGCATCAATCGTCTCGCAGCCTGCAATGGAGGATATGAAGATGATTGTCCCGGATTGCTGCTTTGCCATGTGGCGGATGGATTCCCGCGCCAGCCTGACGGCAGGATAAAAATTTATCAATAAGGATTCTTCCCACGTTTCATCCGTGATATCCCAGCCTGAAACTGAGCGGCCCGAACCGATATTTGCGACCGCAATATCAATTCTTTGATGGTTTTTTACCACCTGATCGATGCACCTGACGATCCCGGCTGTCTGGCTGAGATCGCCCCTGAACCTGAATGCCTTCCCGGGGTGCTGGCCGGATAATTCATCAAATGTTGTGTCCAGGCGGCCGGAGTCCCGTCCGGTGATATACACCGTGGCCCCGTCACCCAGAAGTCTTTCTGCAATGGATCGCCCGATGCCGCGGCTTGAACCGCTTACAACAGCAATTTTTTCTTCCAGCCGGCCCATGATTTCTCTATTACTAAATACGGGAATATAATATAAAAAATGATTATGTGGTCAATAAAAATGAAATTTAAGTTTCCGGTAAGGAAAAAGACAGGGGAAATCCCGCGATTGGCATGCAATTTTTTTGTCTCACCGTTCATTACCTGAAATTTTTTTTATGAGTCCTTCAACAAATAACCTGTTTTTTCCGGCTGACTCCTGTTCGTTCATGCCGTCCTCTCTGGCAGCCTGCAGGATATAAGGCCCGGAATAATGGAGGTCACAAAACAAGGTAAAACATGTGACAAAATCCGCATTCCCGCTCCCGAGAGGGACACTGCCCCCGTGAAGGGTGCGGTCCTTGACGTGAACGCTCCCGAGATACTCGCCAATGAACGACAATTCCTCTTTTGGGTCATATCCAAGGGAAGCGCTGTTTCCAATGTCGTAATTTGCGCGGATCAGCGGGTGGTCGATCTCCTCAAAAAGGGAATGGAGGACTACGGGCCTGAGATCGGTTTCATAATGCAATTCAATGCGGTTGTCCTCAAGTTTTTTTACAACGCTCCTGATGAGGGACACGGCACCTTTGATCCTCTGTCCGTGCCGGAGCGATGAAGCGTCAACAAACGGGAGGACAATATACCGGATATCCAGATCTATTGCCTGGTCAAGCAACCAGTCCAGATGACCCGTTGATGCAGGATCGGGTGATCCATCACCGGTTATCAGCGGGTTTGTCATAAAATAGTCAGCACAGATCGACCAGACCTCCACACCGCTCTCACGAGTGACCTTTTTTATTTCACGGATCCCGTCGTGTGTCCGCAGGGGATTTTCATGAAGAGTGTCCGACTCATAGACCCATTCGATGCAGTCCAGCCCTGCATTTTTTGCCCGGTAAAATTCCTCTCTCCATTTTTTTCCCGGAAAAGACTGGAGCCTGCCAAATCGCGGGGGTGAAAGCCTTCCCTGCATGATCCCGATCGGGTTTGAGCTGCGCGGTGGCACCTGGCTAATCCCCTTTTTGCATTTCTACCAGTTCAATAAGTGTCCCGTCCGGATCCGTGCAGAATGCCACTTTTGCGCCACCACTTGGCGACGTCACCGGTTCTGAAAGGAACGGTACATTGTGCAGGGAAAGGTACCGGTAGAGGGTATCAATGTCATGAACGGTGAGTGCGACATGTGTCGGCCCCGGTGAATTTACTCGTTGCCGGGTACAGGAATCCGGTGCCGGGGATTTGAACCTGAGGAGTTCCAGCTGGGTTGTGCCGTCGAGGGTGGACATTTTTATGGTGGTTACCTCCACGCCATCGAGTGCAAGGATACGGTCGATGAAGGGTCCGCTCTCCTGTGCGGTTTTTACGATTGAGAATCCAAGAAGGTTCCGGTAAAAAAAGAGGGACTTCTCAATATCTGAAACCACAATCCCGACATGCCTGATACCGGTCACCACGTTCATTTCCCCATGGAACCGATGATCTCTCTGGTCGATTCATCCAGAACATCGAGCCCTTCAACCAGCGCCTCATCAGGAATTGTTAACGGAGGGCCCAGTTTTATTGATTCCCGGCCGGTGTGAACGAGCAGCAGGCCCTTCTGCATGGCCCGCTCACAGATCCTGCTTGCGGTGGTGCCATCCGCGAGCCCCGTATCCGGGTCGTAGAATAGTAACGCTGCCACAAGCCCTTTGCCCATACTATAACGAATCCTTTTCGGGTACGTTTTCTGGATCTCATAGAGTTTTTTAAACAGGATGTCTCCTTTTCGTGCCGCTTCGGAGACCAGATCCTGCTTTTCTATAACCCCGATATTCGCAAGGCCCGCTGCACAGGATAACGGATGCGCCGAGTGGGTGCTGGACATCGAGCCGATCTCCGGGATATCCATGATCGTGGGCCTTCCGATCACTGCAGAGAGCGGCAGGGAAGAACTCATCCCTTTGCCACAGCAGATCAAATCCGGCTCGACGCCGTAATGCTGGTACGCGAACAGCTTCCCGGTTCTCCCGAACCCTCCCTGGATCTCATCAAAACAAACAATGATATTGTTATCCCGGGCAAATTCAACGAGTGCCTCAATATAATCCTTCGGGAAGAATACCGCGCCCCAGCCGATATACGATTCGATGATGAACCCGGAGATATCCTGTTCTTTATTGATGTTTTTGGACTGCAGCAGTTCTTTTACATCCCTCTCAAATAGTTCCGCACCGTCCATGTTTTTTCCTTTTTCAACCATGTACCAGGGGTAGGGGAACGGGAGCCGGTGAATATTCGGGTCGTCAAAACCGATCCAGCTCCGTGAGTCTGGATTTCCCCCAAGCATCTGTGCACCCATGGTCCTGCCATGCATGCTGTCTTCGAATGAAATGATCCCCCCCCGTGATTTGCCGTTTTCTTTTCCCCACATGCGGATGAGCTTGATTGCGCATTCCGTCGCCTCAGTTCCTGAGGACAAAAGGAACGCTTTTTCGAACGGTTCCGGCACAAATTCGATCAATTTTTTTAAATAGTCAGCCCGGATCTGCGTGGCAAAGGTATAACTGTGGAGCAGGTCGTGTTCAATAATCGATTTCAACGCCTTTTTTATTTCAGGATTCGCATGGCCGGCATTCGCAACAAATATTGTCGAGGTGAAATCGATCCAGCAGTTGCCGGCCCGGTCCCAGACCTGGAATCCGCTCGCACGATCCCATACGACGGGGTACTGGCCGTGCATCGAACGGCATTCATATTTTTCAAGATCGCGAAGTACCGGCAATGATTCCGGGGCAGGCAGACGGGTTTTTATATTCCTGAATTTTGTCCTGACGAAGGGAACTTCTCTTGGTTCGTGAGAAAAATTATAGCATGCCATACTTCACTTCACATTCCACGATCATCGTTTTTTGTTTCCCTGATGTAATGGTTTGTCAGGTAATCAAGGAGGCCATGGCCGTTCCTCGCGATCTGGCACTCCAGGTACTGGAGATCCTCCGGCTGGTCGATCTCTGTGGTCACTGGGGTAATAAAGCCAAGGATCTTCGGGCCGTGGAGTAGGTTGTTTTTCATAACGAATGCCGGGCGGTAAATGTCGACATACCCGTTCGGGTGATATGCCGGTGGAAAAGACTGGCGGGGAAGGTTGAAATATTCCTGCCGTGTCTCATGGGGAAAAAGACCGACAAGAAACCCGTGTTCAATGCCCATCATTTTCTGTGGCGGCTCGGAGAGCGGGTGAACTGACCGGAGGGATGTTGCATCAGGACGCGAGGCAAGGGATTGTATTGCTGCATCAATGATGCCGGGATCCCGAAGCGGGGTCGTGATCCTGAGATTCACCAGAAGGTCGGGTTCATGGTTTTCATGTATTCTCATCCAATCCAGTGCATGAACAACAAAATCGATATCCGGGGATTGATCCTGTGCGAGGTGTTGAGGACGTAAAAAAGGGACTTCTGCTCCATAGCGTTTTGCCATTTCCGCTATTGTTTCAGAATCTGTTGACACAATGACACGGTGAATTTTTTTGCTCAGTTTCGCTGCAGCAATGGAATAGGCGATCAGGGGATATCCAGAGACCAGCCTGATATTTTTTCCCGGCACGCCTTTTGAGCCTGAACGTGCGGGAATGATCGCAATTACGTTCCCACCCGGTGCACCTGATCCCGTGCGTTTCATCCTTTTTTTACCCTTCCTATGAACGCCATGTTATCGGTATATCCATATGATGAGAGTATGGATTTATACTCTTTATCCACCCTCTCGGCAAACGAGTCAAGTTCGGTCCTTGTTTTCCCGCTGGCTGTACCGGCTATCGGCAGGCGGGCTTTGCCCAGCCCCTCGTGGCAACTGGTCTGCGGGCGGTTCAGGAACATCCAGTGCAGGTGGTTCATGATATTATAATCCTGGATAAACCGGATTGTGCCCTTGACCCCACTGCGTTTCATCAGTTCCATGAATGATTCGGGAGTGAAGTAAAAAGAATGTGCCTCATGGAAAAAAAACTGACGGTAGTGCGGGTTGTCATACAGGGAAAGGAGAGGGTCATACAGGTTCGGTACCTCAATGTACAACAACCCTTCCGGTTTTAAGTATTTTTTCAATACGTCCACAAACTGCAGCGGATCATCCACATGTTCCAGTGTCTGAATGGCACACACAACGTCAAATGTGCCGGGTTCCAACGGGGAATCCGAAAGGGCGCAGCCATAGGTCCGGCACCCCGTTTTTTTATTCGCAAATTCAGCTGCACCGGAATCATAGTCGACGCCGATGGCCTCCCGGACATAATTTTTGATATTGTAGAGAAAATGCCCCGTGGAACAGCCAACTTCCAGTAACCGGGAAGTTTTGCCAATATGTGGTTTTAACATCCCGATTCTTGTGTCCTGGTAATTCACGTACGCGTCAAAAATTTCATCGTACTGTGATGGCCTGGTTACATCCGGCCCGAATTTTTTCCGGTATTCCTGATCATAAAACCGCTGCTGGTCGTGTTTTTTTTGTCCTAACTGCCCGAGTTTACACCGTTCGCAGTACCATACCGTCCCCTCGCCGGTCCGCAGTTTTTTTGCAATAATTGTCAGGTTATCTTTGCCGCAGAGGTAACATTTCATGGTACTGCTCCCTGAACATGATGAATGTCAATGGGCATTTTCCGGGATCATCAATAACCTAAAAAAATCATTCAAAATATCTCAGTTTCTTCGCTATCGCTATCTCTTTTTCTGAGGGGCGTTTCAGGCCATCGCCAATAATTTTTGGGACGGCCCTGATCTGGTCCATCATGAGGATGAGTTCATCACTCCCGAGTGATGCTTCCTGGTCGCTCCCGTACATTTTCCTGTCCAGGGTGATATGCCGCTCGATGGCCGCAGCGCCAAGGGCAACGGCGAGAACGGTCGGCAGGATCCCCCGTTCATGCCCGCTGTACCCCACTTCGCAATGATACCGCTTTTTTAACTCTGCCATCACCGCGAGGTTGCACTCGTTATCCTCGCAGGGATACGTTGAGACGCAATGCAATAAGGTAAACGGGCATCCCTCTCGCCCGAAGATCTCAACTGCCTGATCGATGTGATTAAAGGTGCTCATTCCGGTAGAAATGAATGTGGGTTTCTTCTCCTTCGCAATGACATTCAGGAGCGGCAGGTTTGTCAGCATGGCGGAAGCGACCTTGTTGTATTTCAGGTTATACTGGCGTAAAAATACCTGGCTGTCGATATCCCATGCCGAGGCCATCCAGAAGATCTGCTTGGTTTTGCAATATTGGTCGATGATATCGTATTCATTTTTTTTGAACTCGAGCCCCTCCTTCTGTGCACGCTGCGTTGTTCCGAACGGGCTCTCACGCGGTGCATCCAGCACCTCTTTTGGATACACGATGTCAATGGTCCGCTTCTGGAATTTTACGGCATCGCAACCTGCACCTTTTGCGATGTCGATTAATTTTTTTGCGATACTGATATCGCCATTATGGTTAATCCCAATCTCTGCAATGACAAAAGGATTCATGGGTTTTTCCGCCTGACAATATTATGAAGGACTATTAGTATTTAAAGATAAGATAATATCAGTAATTTCCCGGATTGCTCCGCAGCCCCCTTTTTTTCCTGTTATATAATCCGCACCATGCAATACAGCAGGATCCGAATCAGCAACAGCAATCCCGATACCTGCGGCTTGTATGCAGCCGAGATCATTGATGTCATTTCCGATATAGGCTACCCGGTCAGGGGAATAATTTCCTTTCGCGATAATCTCTTTGAGAATTACGGGTTTGTCATCGATTCCCGAAATGCATTCGAGGTGAAGCTTTTTGCACCGGGCTGAAACGACCGGGTTTGTCTCTTTTGATATCACGACAAGCCTGATGTCAGGCCTTTTTCTCCTGAGCAGATCGATCCCGAGGCTGTCGCTCCGCGAGCAGGCGACCATCTCTTTCCCGGCATCATCGACAAAGACCCGGTTATCGGTAAGGACTCCGTCAAAATCCATGGCAAGGAGCTGGATATTCTGCAGTTTTTCTTTAATGGTTTTTGCCAAAAAGTTCACGCTCCACGAGGCAGCATATGATATGGGCGATGGTAATGTGTGCTTCCTGGATCCTTGTTGTCACCTGCGAGGGAATAGCAATCACGTAGTCTGAATCCGGCTGGTTCTGCACTGCTTCCCCTGTCAGGAATATGGTCTTTGCTTTGTTCTTCTTTGCAGAACGGAGCCCGTGAATGACTGACGGGGACGTCCCGCTGGTGCTTATCCCGATCACAATATCGCCTTCCCTTGCGAGGGCGTCGATCTGCCGGGAAAAGATCGAATCAAAACTGCTGTCGTTGCCGATTGCCGTCAGGACAGACGTATCGGTCGTCAGGGCGATCGCGGGGAGGCTTTCCCTTTCGAAATTCAGTTTGTTGATAAATTCTGCAGCAATATGCTGGGAATCAGCTGCAGAACCCCCGCAGCCGAAGACCAGCACCTTGCCCCCGCTGCGAAAACAACGGGTGATTTCTCCTGAACATTCGACAATCTTTGATACCAGCGCATCATCGTTGCGCACATGCTGCATGACATCGAGATGTTCCTGGAGCTCGGTGATTACGGATTTGTTAGCGCCTTTTTTTGGTCTCATCACTTGTTCACTCGCTTCCAGTCCTCAAGAAATTTGGAGACGCCGATATCGGTAAGGGGATGGTTCATCATCAGTTCAAGCACGGATGGCGGGACCGTCGCCACATGCGACCCTGCCAGTGCAGCATCCCTGACATGGAGCGGGTGGCGTATACTTGCGGTGATGACCTGTGTTTCAAAGCCGAATGATTCATAGATTGCGAGGGTATCACTGACAACAGACATCCCATCCTCCCCTGTATCATCGAGCCTGCCCACAAAAATGCTTGCATACGTCGCCCCGGCTTTTGCAGCGAGCAGTGCCTGGTTCGCCGAGAAGACGAGGGTAACATTTGTCCTGATCCCTTCCTCATGGAGTTTTTTTGCAGCAAGGAGGCCCTGTCCGGTCATCGGCACCTTGATTACCACATTCTGGGAAAAGGACGCATACTTTCTCGCTTCATTCACCATCCCGCTGACCGCCGGGCTTACCACTTCAACACTGATTGGGCCATCAACAACCCCGATGATCTTCCGGATAAGTTCTTTAAACCCGATCCCGCCTGCATCCCGTGCGATCAATGTCGGGTTTGTCGTGACACCATCGATGAGATGGGCAAATTTTTTTATATCTTCCAGTTTTGCGGTATCAAGAAACAATTTCATCCATTATCCCCTCTGTCGTACTAATGTGCGGACTGCATGAACGATTGCATCAGAATTAATGCCGAGTTTCATGTACAGATCATCGGTTGAACCCGAACCGGCAAACCGGTCTTTCGAGCCGACTCTCTTCACCGGTACCGGGTACTCTTCGCTTACCACTTCAGCGATTGCGCTGCCCAGTCCCCCTATGATGCTGTGTTCTTCTACGGTCACGATCGCTCCTGTCTGCCGGGCGGCATCCACGATCACGTCCTTTGGAAGCGGTTTGACCGTATGGGCATTTATGACCTTCGCTGATATTGACTCCCTGCGGAGTGCGTAGCATGCTTTCAGGGCTTCCCGTATCATGCACCCGTTGGCAAATAGTGCCACATCAGTCCCTTCTTCCAGTACCGGGTAGTTCATCAGATCAAAAGAGTACTCTTTTTCACTAAAAACATTGAGAGTCCTCCTCCGTGAGATCCTGATGTATTTTGGCCCGGGAGTATCTGCCGCGTACCGGATAACGCTGCGCGTCTCAACGCAGTCTGCCGGTACGATCACCTGCATGCCGGGGATAACACGCATAAGTGCGATATCCTCAAGGCTCTGGTGCGTCGCACCGTCACCGCCAAGACTGAGGCCGGCGTGCGTGAAGACAAGGTTAACATGGAGATTATCGAAAGCAATCGTATTCCTGATCTGTTCCCAACCTCTCCCGGTACCGAATATGGCAAACGTGCTCACAAAGGGGATCTTCCCGCACAGGGAAAGTCCCGCCGCGACATCCATGAGGTTCTGTTCTGCAATGCCAACATCAAAAAACCTGTCCGGAAATTTTTTTCCAAATGATGCGGTCTTGGTTGACCCTGAGAGATCTGAATCAAGGACAACAATGCGCGGGTTGGATTCTCCCAGTTCGGCAAGTACATCCCCATACGCTTCACGACAATGGCTGCAGTTTGATAAATCATACATGATGGTAACCATTCATCCGAAATAGCCGAGCGCCCGCTTCAGCTCATCATCAGTCAGCGGTGCGGTATGATAATTAAGGTTGTTCTCAATGAACGGGACACCGCTCCCCTTGACCGTTGATGCGATGATCACGGCGGGGCGGTGCAGGGTTGCCCTGGCCCGCCCAAGGGTTTCAATCAGGTCTGGGATAGTATGCCCGTTCACTTCAAATACTTCCCACCCGAAGGACCGCCATTTGTTACCAAGATCTCCCAGCGACATCACACCATCCGTCGATCCGCTGATCTGGAGATCGTTCTTGTCAATGAGAACGACGAGATTGTCGAGACGGTAATGGGCAGCCGACATGGCAGCTTCCCACACCTGCCCTTCCTGGCATTCCCCATCGCCGAGGAGAACAAAAACGCGGTAGTCCTTCCGGTCAAGCTTTCCCGCGAGTGCGATCCCGACAGCGGTTGAAATGCCCTGCCCGAGCGATCCCGATGATGCATCAAGCCCCGGAAGCCGGTGATAGACCGGGTGTCCCTGGAGCCGGGAATCATATCTTCTCAGTGACAAGAGTTCCTCTTTGGGAAAGTAACCGCACTCTGCCAGGACCGCATACAGCGCGGGTGCAGCATGCCCTTTCGACAGCACCATCCGGTCCCGGTCAGGTGCTTCCGGTTCTGCAGGATTATGGCGAAGTGCGGAAAAATACAAGGCCACGAGGATATCGACACAGGAAAGGGAGCTCATGTAGTGACCGCCTTTTGCTTCTGCGGTCATCAGAATAATGTCCTTTCGTATTGTTTTTGCAATCCGGCCCAGTTCATCCGGTGTATATGTCATGGATCAGGCTCCCTGTGATCCGGGGGCAATTAACGCCGCAATCACTGATAAAACACGTTGACCCAGACTCATTTTATAATCCTGTCTTGTTCTGATTATCATGATCATTCTTATTGAGGGAATAATTGAAGAGCTTTGATATTCATTTCAAAATCAAAAGACTTTATGATTATGGTTGATCAAAACAAGGAATTTTGTTTTGACATTTTCGCCGCTGCCTTCACCCAATCGCTCGCCATTCTGAAGAATTCCCCGATCATTGTATTACTCTTATAAATCAGCAGTTGTTTATAGGGTTTTCTGAACCAGCTGGTTAGATGGCCGCTTTTGGTCGTACAAATTTAACAAAAATACTGTTTTTGTTCATAAAAATGTGGTGCGCGGCTGAATTTTTTAGAAAATGTATTGGCTATCATCAACATTGTGGTCGGAGGTTTTGGAGGGGCGGGAGGTGCCGCAAAAAGTAAAAAAAATGGTAGAATAAGAAAAATTTTGTCGGATTGATTCAATCCGTCGAATAACCCTCAATCTCGCTTATCACATTCTCAAAGACCGCATCAAAATCCGGAATATCGTGAATCTGGTAGCCCAGCGAAACCTGCCACAGTGCGGCAAACTGATCCCGCTTCTCACGCAGGATCTCGGCATTTACTACGACTCCTTTGTATTCACACTTACGGTGGACAATCGATCTCACCACATCACGATCTGCCCGGCCGGCCAGCTGCCCGATGTCATAGAGATCGCGGGATCGGGTCCGCTGGAAGATCGAACGAATCTTTTCCGCCATGATCTCTTCGAGCGCGTAAGAATTCACGGACGTTTCAAGCCCGTCGGAATAGTGATGGAAGACCGAACGACCGCTGACAGGGAGCAGGATCTGTTCGCTGTCCGCGCCGGTCAGGTCCAGGTCAATTTTTATCGGGGACGTCGAACTCCGGTGCAGGATCCGGAACCGGGTCGTCGCTTTGAAACCGTTCCTCGTTTGCCGGAAGCCGATCTTGTCTTCGAACTGGATACCGCTTTCATCACGGACCCGGACCAT
>Ga0315284_10013708_pt1 | contig 11552 bp, 11 predicted proteins | sample YL17G09_16_MG_FD_203696 | JGI IMG/M metagenome (GOLD analysis project Ga0315284, IMG submission 203696) | Sediment microbial communities from Yellowstone Lake, YNP, Wyoming, USA - YL17G09_16 | ecosystem: Environmental > Aquatic > Freshwater > Lake > Sediment | place: USA: Wyoming | collected... | reverse complement strand
CTACATCACCCCTTCACACAGCAAAAAATAATAAAAAAACTTTGGATAAAGAGAAGTAAAGCGTACCTGATTATTTTAGTTTTTTTATACTAAAATATAGTAACTAATCAAAGGAGTACTTGATACCTCGAATTAACAACGATTATTATTCTTTTTTTATAGTGGGTGATGTAGTTCTACTTTGATCGTATCCAAAAAAAAAGAGTACAACCAATATAAACGTTTGTTTTGATAACGAATAACAATGGAAGGATTCGACGAAAACTTTGATGAATTATTCGAAAAAGCCATAAATGAGACAACCAAGACTCACGACACATTAGGAGATAAAGTAATTGCGAATGCGGAAACCGAATTCTGTGGTTACTCTGAGGAAGAAAAACTTAGACAAGCAGAAATAAAAGAACTTACTCTGAAAATGAATTCTCTCAAAAAAGAGCTCAGAGGATGTTCAAATGTTAAAAATCCAAGGATGACAGAAGCAAACGCGCAACGTTCCAAGAAAAGGAGAGAATTGAAAAAAAATATAGCATTAATTCATACCAGATTACAAGAAATAGAAGAAGAAAGAAAAGGAGCTACGTTATCTACGAAAGATATGGCCACCGCGATGAAGTAAAGAGTTGTGAAAAAACCCTGGGTCCAAAATATTTGCCTTATCTTGGTTTACACCATCGTAATTTATAAATCTGAACCCAGTTTTTCCTTGCAATCACTAATATTTACCTAATTAAAGTAGAATTGTGAAAAAACCGGGTCCAAAAAATTTACTTAATTTGGTTTACAATAGGAAAGACTATTGTAATTTATAAATAAGCATAATTATGGACCTAGTTTTTCTACAACTCCATTTTAATTTTAATTAAACGAAGTCCCTTATGTTAACATGTTAACATAACCATTTTCACCACACGCTAACCCATTATTATCATGTAAACAGATGCTAAAAATAACCATATTCCTATCCCCATAAACACAGACTGTGTTTTTGAAGCGCCATTAGTATGTATTCCATATAACATCAAAGCACTGACGAAATAAATAAGCAATCCGAACACAAACCCTTCGGCCCATTCTTTAAATTCGCCTTTTTCTTTCAAAAACAAAGTGACTGTCAACGCAATAGGAGCAGTCGCAACTAATCCAGCAACTCTAGCATCATAATTTTCTGCAATATATGCAGTTATTGATACGATTATCGCTGCAAATATTCCCGCTTTCAGAGGTCTATTCATATTATTAAATCTAAATAATATATACAGATATATACAGATATATACAGGAAAAGCGTAATCGTAAAAATGAGCTGAAAATAGGTTGGATACGATCCCTTATGATAGGAACACTATCATAATTTATAAATACAACCCTTTACTCATCCCACGGGAGTTTTTCGTTTTGATTCTTTATAAATCTATCAACATATTTCATTATAAACTCTATATTTCTATGCGCGCTGCTATGAACATCTTTTTTTTCTATAATAAACCTGATATTTTCGGCTTCAACAGAATGTCTTTCTTTTATTTGTTTAATGCATCCGCTCATCACCGCTTTTTCGACATATTGATTGCTGTTCCCTCGAATTAGGCATAATATATCGTAAAAATTATCAAAATCACACCATATAAACTCCATAATATCTTTAGTAAACCACGGATATTGGTTTACAACGAATCCTAATAATTCAACATCGAAGTCTCCTTGTTTCTTTTCTCGCCACGTCGTCATGATTGCTGCATCATGATTGGATTTTGTGGATATTAAACCCAAATCTTTTCTCTTTTTAAGAAAAATGTCAAAATGTTTTAGATTATACTCGAGCGATAGGAGTATAGAATAAGATAACGATTTTCCGTTCGCTAATCCCCATTTTTTATTGAGTTTTTCGATAAAAATTTCATCGTCTGTTAGAATAATGGCTTTAATTAGCCATTTATTTAAATTATCTGGTCTTTCAGTAGCTCTAATAAGAGGATTATTTTTTTCACTTTCGAGGATACAAGAAAGCCATCCAAAACAACCATAATCTCTTTCGTTTATGACATCAATTAAAAATTTTGTAATAGGATTTTCAGCTTGCCATGATGAAAAAGTGTACGTATTCCCGTCAAAATGGACCGTATTATTCCAATCCGCTGTCAGATTGTTTTCAGCTCTTTTAACCATCATTCTAATACCTTTTTTAGATCGAATAATCTTTGAATAATTTAGTCCTTCCATTATATCCATACCACCAAGTTCTTTCTTGTCCATAAATTCGATAATTTCACGAAATGAAAGAACTCCGAGTGAAGTTTCGTGCTCTGTCGTCATGTTCAATGTCTTCGCTATATTAACGAGTTTTGTGTTAATGTAGTCCCGACATGACTTGTTAGATTTCCAAAAACCCAAAAGAATGAGTACGTCGGCTTTTTCTGCAAGTATTCTTATCATTAAATCAAAATTCATCGTTTTAATTTTAACTTAGTTTGTTTTAAGGTTGTGTATTCATAAAGTTTTAACTTTGACTTGTGGTAGAATTTTCTATTATAATGCATGTTAAGGACTGTGACTAAAGTAAAATTAAGTACACGAACACGCCATAGTTACAGGTCAAAAAGCCAAAAATAGTTTGGAGATGACCCCTTAGTTAAAATACATCACGGAAGATATGAAAGCAGGGATAAAGTATAATTGTGAAAAAACTGGGTCCAAAAATTTACTTAAGTTGGTTTATAATTTATAAATAAGCATAAATCTGGACCTGGTTTTTCCGCAACTCCATTCACAGCAAAAAAGAATAAGAAAACTTGAAACACAGAGGGATAAAATGTACCTGATTATTTTAGTATAAAATACTAAAAAATAGTAACTAATAATAGGAGTAATTGATACCTTGATTTAACAACAATTCTTATTCTTTTTCATAGTGTTGGATTATCAAAAAACTCGGAGAAATTAACTGGGTCCAAAATATTTGCCTTAGGGACCGCGTCCAAAGTAAAATCAGGTAAACAACTATGGTCACAGGAGGAAAAGCCGAAAATAGTTTGGCGACGACCCCTTAGGGAAAAAGTCCAAATTAAAATTAGATACACATTTACGTCATAAAAAATGTAAACAATCAAGGTTACAGGTACGCTCTCGCGTCATAAAATGCAGAAAAGCCAAAAATAGTTTGGTTACGACCCTTATAAATCTATTTTCCTCATTCAAAGTTCTTCTAATATGTACAACGCGTCTGTTAATATTCTCTTTTTTGACTCATCCAATAAATTGCATGCTTCTTCATACGTGAACCAGCCTGTGTTACTTGCTTCGTCGGATATTGCTTCTTTTCTAATACATCCATTTAGGATAATATGAGGTTTTAGTATTGGAACCGAAATATGTGCAAGAAAATATTCTGTAGAATATTCCCTTGAATCTGTTCCTTTATATTCTTCAGTAAACGTAACATTAGGCATGACTTTCAAAGTATCTGCCGAAATCCTCGTTTCTTCTTCAAATTCACGCAAAGCACAATTTATACTGCATTCTTCGTGTCCATTCTTTTTTCCCTTTGGAAATCCCCACAGCACATTATCCGATATTGGAACTGTTTCATTTAAAAGTTGTGGTATAAAGAACCTAGCAGCTTCATATTTCGATGAAGCTCGAGGGAAAGCATCTTTATACACGCGATAATGCTTTGAAATCCAAAGATCATCCCATAATTCTCTAAATATATAGTTTTGTATCCTTTCTCTCTCCTCTTGTGTCATACCAGAAAAAATTCGTTTGAGATCTTCGTAATTTGACCATAATCCTCTCATGAATTCAGCATATTCAAAAGAATCTCTCCTTTTGTATAAGAGAAATAGTGGTCCATTCCTATCTATGGAATAAGCTAAAATGCCATGACTAGCGATTGGACTTGATACATGTCCTTTTTTTTTCGCCTTTTTGTTATACATTTATTTATAACTATCCAGAATTCTAAAGGATTTACTGAATTCTAAAAGGTTTAAATCATTATTTAGGGAATATTTTTGACTTTTTTACGTTTTAGCCAAGATATGGACACAATCTGATAAACAATCATAGTTACAGCCAAAAATAGTTTGGTGATGATCCCTTCATTACAAAAAAGAATACGGCTTTGCTGACGCTTCGCGTAAGAATTATTGTTATTTTTTGTAGTATTCCAAAAATGAGATTTAATTTTAGGGTTTTTTTAATTTTTGCCTTTTACGCAACCATGAACCCTCGCGAAATTTCCAGCGATTTAATACCATTTCTCGTTAAAACACCAACTTTGTTGTTTGTTTCAAAATATTGGAATGAATACGCAACAAAAAAACTACTACAAGTTACCAAAAACCTCGTTGAAAAGGGTGATTTAGTGTATACAGAAGAAACATCCCGCCAAAACGATTCAAATCACACAGCAAAAAATCTTTTTGATGAATTCAAAAAGGTTCCTGAACAGTTTCTGATCAAAATAGAGAGATCAGATAGTATTGGCTTAGATATAACTATCTTAGGAAAGCATAAAAACCAAAAAGATTGTGTTTTTGTCATTATATTCCACAAAAAACGTCGATTAGAAGCGGCGATAGAGTTTTCTGAGATTTTTTTGTGTTTTGGGGATCACGTTTTGGATTGTGTCGATGTTCTAAATTATTGGTTTAGAATGCATTACCCTGAACTTTTCGATATTTTAGAAAAGTTTTTGGAAACTTTTTCAAACAAATGGAAAAACGTAAAGGTCCTTGTTTCAGAAATAAAAAAATTGAAAGCAAACAAAAAAGGTAAAATATCCTTAAAAATAAATGTAGAACAAAAATTTTCCAACACAAAAACCAAAAAGATTGCATACAAAAAGGTTTATTAGAGATCTTCTGGAGCCTCGGAGCAGATGTCTTGAGATCAAAGTAAAATCAGATAAATAATAAAATAAATATCACAGTTACAGGTACAACTCAATTTAATTTTATTATCTTACATTTTTTTTAAATATGAACAACCAATATATAATAGGATTTCCTATTATAACATGTGACTTGTGATATGAAAACTAATATTTTTAGATTAAGGAACTGTGTCCAAAGTAAATTAGGTAAACAACTATGGTCACAGGCGGAAAATCCCAAAATAGTTTGGTGACGATCCCTAACTTGGCAATAATAATTTTTTCTCTCAGGAGGATTAAATTTAAACTTTGACTATTTTTAAAAAAAAATTTTATCTTAAAATTATAAAAATGAAAAATTAATCTGAGAAGTCTTTTTTAGGCATAAAATGTCTATCTTTACTTACGAATTTGTTGGTCATCTATCAAAAGTTCTTGAAGTCAAGGAAGAAGCTGTTGAAAAAGCTTTGGAACAATTTGTTGTATCTAAAAATTCAGCAGCCTCGATTCCAAAAAATTCAATTCCAAAAAAAGATTCTTCGGAAGAATTGAAACCAAAACCAACTAAAATTATTAAACTTGCGGATAGGGATACAGAAGAAGTGCATTATTGTGAGAACATTCAAAGGGGTAAACAATATGCTTGTGGTTCAGCAGAGCTTGCAAAAGAAAGGGGGGTAAAAAGTAGAAAAAGAGCTACTAAATTTATTGAAGTTAATGGTAAAAAAAGTTGGTATTGTGGAACTGAAAAATCAGGTTGTTATAAATCTGCAAAAGGTGCTGCAGAAAAGGCAGAACAAAAGAGTCAAACAGAAAGTAAGGTTACTAGTAAAAGTTCTGTTCCAAAAAAATCAGAAGCGGAAGTCAAATCAAAAGTTCTTGAAAATTCAAGAAGAGTGAAACTTGGATGCAAAAAAATTTATGTAGATGGTAAAACTGTTTATTGTGATCCAGAACTCCGTTATGTTGCATGTAAAGAAACTAAAAAAGTTTATGGGAAGTTATCCTTGGATAAAAAAATGATAGAAAATCTAACACCGGAAGATGAAGAGTTTTTGGACAAAAACGGTATCTTATTTGAACAAAAAGAAGCAGAAGAGTCTTCTGATTCAGACGATGGTTCTAAAAAATCCGAGTCTGGTGATGAATCCAGCAAATCTGTTGAAGAAAGTCTTTCTGAAGATGGCTCAGATAGCGGCGAATCAAGCAATGATGGTAGTATAAGCGCGGATTAGGAATCTTGGTAGGAAATTACATGTTATAATAGGGAAACCTATTGTAAAAAACAATCAAATGTTTACTTCAACAGCAAAAATAATACGGAGGAGACATATTCTTTTTTTAGAGAAAACCTGCACTACAACAACATAAAAGGTTGTTCTTCTATCGCAAACCAATTTCCTGGTTTTGGCGCTGATTTCATTTCTTCCTTGTAATTAATCACGCATTGAAATGTATTCAGCGCTGCTGACAGGTATAATTTATTGTGATACTGCATTTTCGTTTTCTTTTTTGGATCGTGTAACAAAATTATTTCGAATGGAATGCTTTCAGAAGCATAAACACTGCTCGTTGACGACCTATTCACAACAGAAATCATAGTATCTTGGTAGTTTTTCGATATATTCCACGTCTGAGGCCTTAACTTATAAGAATAAGTAAGTTGACGTGTTTGCACATTTTCCCATGCAAGATCCCAAATTTTAGCCTTTTGTTTTTGGCCTAAATGTTCTGGTACAAATACTAAAACATATCGATGTATGCCTCCTGCTAAACCAGATTCTACACCAGCTCCATATATCGTATATCCTTCCTTTATTTCTGCCTTTGTAAATATTAAATCTTTAAATGCTTCTTCAATAATGTTTCGTGGGGTATTCATATTTCGTAATCAAAGAAATATATATCTATAATGGAGTTCATATTTTATAAGCCAAGTTAAATTGAAGAATATTTTAAAAATGCTTATAAAATCAAAATGACCAAAGAAATAAAATTCTACGATTCTAAATCGCCTTTTTTCGAATTTAGCAATTATTATTCCAGTAAAATAGCTATTGACGGCAAGGAATACCCTTCTTCAGAACATTATTATCAATCTCAAAAATTTGCGTTACCAGGAGCTTCTTTAAAAAGTATAGAATATGCAAACATTATAGCATCAGCGAAAACCGCAAATATTTCTAGAGAGCTTGCATCACAAAAAATAAAAGGAGGGTATAAATGGAGGACCGATTTGAATGAAGTGATAAAAAAATATAAAGATATAACATTTGATCCTGTAAAATGGGATGAAGTCAAAGATAATGTCATGAGAAAGGCTGTTTTTTGGAAGTTCAAACAAAATAAAAAACTATTTGATATTTTATCATCAACAAAAACCGCTACTTTGATAGAAAATTCTACCAGAGATAGTTATTGGGGGCTCGGAAAAGACGAAAAAGGAGAAAATAAATTGGGAAAAATATTGATGGAAACTAGATACATTTTATCAAACCATAAAAGCAATTATCCAATACCATTTATTCGCTCAAATTGGATTATACCTGGAATACTCCTTGCTTCTGCTTATCCAGGTTCTCCAAAAAATGATCACACTAACATTTTAGAAGCAATCATCGCATCAGGTATAAATTCATTCGTAAACCTGATGGAAACCGAAGAATTAGAAAAATATAAGAGCTATTCCCCTGTAATGGAAGAAAAAAAAGTATGCACAGTGAAAGATAACATTTTTTATGCAAAATTACCTATACCTGATAGAATGGTAGTATCAGATGATAAATTGAAAGAAATGGCGAATGGTATCATACTTTTGATACAATGTCAAAGAAAAATATTAATTCATTGTTTTGGTGGAAAAGGAAGGACTAGTTCGGTTGTTTGTACTGTTTTATGCGAACTTTATGGTATAACAGGCGAAGAATCAATAACGATAGTCAAAGACCTTTTTTTAACTAGACAGGATAAACAAGATAAAGGAAAAGTTAAGCATATGCTGACAAAACCACAAAAATCACAAATTTTGAGAATGTACGGTCCTTCCGTTTAAGCTCTCTGTTTAAGCTCTCTGGTTTTACGATTTCCACCTGTAAACGCGAATGATTAACCAAATCTTTGTTATAATAGAAAACTCTATTATAAATTTGAGTAGTTATCCAAACTGTGTTACGTTTTATAACACATCCACATAACCTAATTTAGATTAACCTTGACGTTTGGTCAACGTATTTCGAAGACAATTCGTCGAATTTTGCATCGCCAATCCTCTTTTCCAAAATAGCAATTCTATTTTCTAGTTCTTCTACTTTGTTTGACAACATTTTACTTTTTGTTTTACGTTTTTCCTTTTTCTCTAATTTGTATATATGCATTGATTCACAACTTGAATCACAATATTCCTTATTATCAGGATTATGATACATAATACTTCCGCAGCAATCGCAGGCTTTATCGTACGCGTGGAATGTATGCGACATTTGTTATATTTTGTATAAAATATAATCCAAAATAATTCAGTTTTTGTCCGATGAGCATTTGTTACAAGTACGAGGTTAGGGACTTTGTTCAAAGTAAATTTAGGTAAAAGATTATGGTTACAGGCAAAAAATAGTTTAGATACGATCCCTTACAGGTTACGCATTAGGGATAATAGACAAACTATTTTGGCTATTACACCTGTATCTGTGGTGGTTTACATGATTTTAATTTGGTAACAGTCACTTATTTTATAAAATGAAGAAGGTCCAAAACAATTTGGGGACGACTCCTAAAACGAACTATATGAAAGGGGTTTTTTTCTTATAAAAGGAGACATTTTAACCTCTTTGGTATATGTTTCAAAATTTTCGTATAATTCTAGTTGGTCTTTGATAATTGCCATTTCTTCCTTTAACTTTGAAAATCGCGCCCTTAGAATAATTTCTCTTTTTTCTCTATCTTCTTCCGACTTTTTTTTTACTAGGGAAAGTTTCTTTTTCTTTATATTATAACTACAAAATAGAAACTCCCATAACCAGGGATGATTCCTTTCTGATACTGGAATACCTTTTATTAAAATATCTTCTTTTAAATCTGGCTGATATTCGACGTTATGTTTTGGACTATTGCATTCAAATTTATTCCATTTCACTAAATCTTCTATATGATTCATACATATATCTCTGATATGCCTCAAAAAGCCGCGCGCTGGCAACACTGTCTCGTTAATATAAGTTTTTGCTTCCAAAATATCAGGATCAGTAGGATGTATACTATGAATATAATTTATATACCCCTTAATTCTGTGAACATCATAATGGTTTATACACGCTGTAGTATATGGCTTAATATGTACTCTCAATTTCAGGGCGTTTGTGGTCAATATTTGATGTTTGTAGTACCAATAAACATTGGCATTACCAACCAAGAATGCTAAATTCTTACAAACACTCCTTAACGAGACCACATTCGTAGTGGGTAACTTACAAATAACTAACCCAAAAATATCAGGAGATAAAGTATCCATTTTTGTTAAAACTATTATAGTAATAATTATATTCAATTTTTTTAGTACTACAAAAACCGTGAAAGCACATTTTTTAAAATGGTTTTTAAATGTAATATATTTTGGTTACTTTTTTTTTAAAACAAAGTTTGGTTGAAGTTTATAAAGGATGGATCAAAAGAATCTCAAATATTTTTTAGGCGCTGGCATTGTTTTGCTTTTGGCTGTATGCATTTATATGTATATGAATAAAAAATCAAGCTTCCAACAAGGAACAACATCAAACATCGAGAATTTTACTGCTCTCGCTGCTGGTGCAAACGACAATACCGGTCACTTTCTTGATGATTCTTATGATTTGTTAAGAGGTGCAGACAACGCAGTACCCGCTGTTCATTTTGCTGACATGGTTAATGAAGGAGATCATATGAAAGATTATGTTGTCCAACCAAAAGATATGGGAGAAGATTTAAGACCAATGGAAAGATTACAAAGAATCCAAGGTAAATCTCTCATGCCTCGTGTGAGCACCCATGTTACACCATTTAACGTTGACGTTGCCAATCCAACATCTCACAAGTATATGGTCAACACCCCAAGAGTTCAAACCGCACTCAAATCTAAATTCAAGGATTATTCTCTCGCAGGAATGATTAGAGGAGATATCGCAATAACTTACAACCCTAATGTACCTCTCATATCTAAAACAGTCCAAGGACGTAACGATTTACGTTTGGATGGTTTGTTTACTCCTGCTTTTACGGCTTTATACAACAAATACACTGGAAAAGAACATAAGAATCTTGTCCAGAAGATTGCAGGTGCAGGACAAGCTGGTGGATATGGAGGAGCATCAGGAGGAGTCATCATGGATCATTATTAGATGTTATTATTAGACAAATTTTTAAATTTAAAACGAAATTGTGGAGAGTCCAACATGCATAGTAAAAAAGAATACAGCTTCGCCGACGCTTCGCGTAAGAAACATTAAAATAAAGAAGGATAAAGTGTACCTGATTATTTTTCACTTTATTCTAAAGTGAAAATATATTAACTAATTAAAGGGATAATTGATACCTTGGCTTAACGACAAATCTTATTCTTTTTTGTAGTGTTTACCTTACTTTGGCTTATGGCAGATCTCCTGCCATAAAAGTAGAATTGTGAAAAAACCGGGTCCAAACTATTTACCTTACCTTGGTTTACAATAGAAAACACTATTGTAATTTATAAATAAGCATAAATTTGGACCTGGTTTTTTTCGGAACTTTGTTTTTCATAATTTATAAATCAAAACCTGATTTTTTTCCACAATTTCGTTTTAACTTTCGTACCTTCGTTCTACGACAAAAATAATACAACTTCGCCGACACTTCGCATAAGGGTCGTTTCCAAACTATTTTTGACTTTTCTTCATTTTATGACACGAAAAGCGAAAATGTTCCGATGAAAAAACCTGGTCCAAAAATTATTTATTCTTACTAAATTTAACCTTTACTAGGTTAAATTATATATAAATAAGCCAAAGTAAAAAAAAAGTTGGACCAGGTTTTTTCACCAGAATCCTTTAGCGGTACCTATAACTATGATCGTTTGGTCTCTTAGGGGTCGTCTCCAAACTATTTTCGGTTTTTAGCCTGTGACCATAGTTGTTTACCTAATTTTACTTTGGACACAGTCCATTATACATTACTTTTAAAAAGGAACAAATACAAACTTGCCATTAACCTTCTTATAAGAGCCTGGTATACGACTTTCTTCTGTTTGAGCTTCTGTTTGACTTATTTTCTCTTCCATTTTACCAAATGAGAAAGCAGCTCGAAAAATTCTTTGATAATTGTTTTTTGTCCACATATCAACCTTTGTACAGCTTAAAGGGAACATTAAATTTCCAATGTAAGTAGCAGAGTTTTCAATAGGCCATAAATAATCACGTTCTTCTCCTTTGTATTCATACCACATTTCATGGATTAAGTCTAAAAATCCCCTATATTCATAAAAATTCTCTTCGGGAAAATCGTGTTCTTTCACCACAATTACTCCATCATATTTTAAACATCGTTTAAGCTCTTTTACTATTCCTTCGTGATATTTGGGATTTATATGGTGCAACACTTCGAAAAGAATTATGCAATCTACTGAATTAGATTTGACGTTTTTAATGTCTATTTCATGGGTATAAAACTTGCT
>Ga0315284_10013705_pt1 | contig 11553 bp, 10 predicted proteins | sample YL17G09_16_MG_FD_203696 | JGI IMG/M metagenome (GOLD analysis project Ga0315284, IMG submission 203696) | Sediment microbial communities from Yellowstone Lake, YNP, Wyoming, USA - YL17G09_16 | ecosystem: Environmental > Aquatic > Freshwater > Lake > Sediment | place: USA: Wyoming | collected... | reverse complement strand
GTCCCGTGGAACAAGGCATTCGGTACCAAAGTAGAGGATGCGTAATCAGAAGGAAATCGCCCCTCGCCCGCTTGCACCCCCTTTATTCAACCTTATACCTGCAATTGAGACTGCGCCGAAGGTAAATCCGGTCTCCCCGTCCCGGTATCCTGTGCCATTTTCCGGAGAATCAGCGCACGCCGGGATTGTGTCTCGTTATCCTGATGATTCAGCCCGATGACGTTATCGGGTGCCCCCGGTATACAAAAAAATATCCGGCACGGGCATATGAAGAACACCCTTTCGCCTCTTTGTCAAAGTCTGGGGGTAATCTGGAGGATTAATTTCGCTCTCACTTGCAGTCATCTGAACCGCCTTGCCCCGCCGTGCCTCGGAGAGGCCCTGAGGCGGGGAACCCTCACATTTATTTTTGTACTGTATCTTACCTTACCCACACGAAATATCGGCGAGATCCTTCTTTTTCAACCCATAGCAAATGACGAAGAGCGTAAAAAAAGGAATGGAGAATATCGTCTCAAAAAAATTTTTAAAATATTTCTCAATCGATCTTTCTCTTTCCCATGGATTCAATATACACGATCTCTTTGCCGATTTCAACGTGTCCCTTCTTGTCTTCCGGTATAGGGATTTCAAAGTTTGTAAAATCCTTCATGTCCATCAGCTGTGCCGTGTTGCCGGAGATGGAGATCACCTGCCCGCTCTTGCGCTCAACAACCGGGATATATGCCTTTGTCGATACGGGTTGAACGATAGATCGTTTCACATTATCAAAGATACCCAACGCATCGATCCGTGCCTTGGCGGCTCCGTGTTTTCCGGGCTTGGATGTGGCAATACCGAGTACCCTGCACGGTTCATCATCGATAACAATATATCGTCCCTCTTTTATTTTTCCTATTTCGGTCTGCTCTTTCATAGCAAATACACCTGTAATAACCACATATCGTAAACGCGGTAGTAATTTATCTCTATTGCATTACATAAATACAGCGTTGAAATCCGGAGAGGTCTGGAGGTATGGAGTTCCTTTCTGCATGTGATGAGATGGCAGTGCTGGTAGAGGAGAGCATCTGCGATCTTGTCGGGACTCCTGAAGGCGGCGAAACGGTGAAGATGGGCGCGGATCTCACACCGACAAAGAAGATAGACCAGGTAGCAGAGGATTGTATTGTCACGTATTTGCAGGAGCACTCCCTCTGCTCACTGTTAATCAGTGAAGAGGCCGGAGTAATTGAATTCCCGGGAGATGGCGGCACCATCTTTCTCGATCCGGTTGACGGGACATTCAATGCCGTAGCCGGAATTCCCTTCTATGCACTCTCCCTTGCGTACGCAGAACACGGAGAGATTCAGCAGGCGTTTGTCCAGAACCTTGCAAGCGGCGAAACCTTCACGGCAATAAAAGGGAAATACGCGCGGTGCAATGGTAAATCCATTACCGTATCAACCGTCTCCCGGCTGGACCAGTGTGCGATGAGTGTCTACGGGAGAAAATTTGATACCGCCCGTATGATGCAGATTGGGCAGAAGATCCGGCGGTGGCGCCTGCTGGGTGCATCTGCCCTGGAACTCTGTTACATCGGGTGCGGGAGGGTTGACGGGTTTGTCGACCTGCGGGGAACACTCAGGGTGACCGATGCTGCTGCAGGGATGCTTGTCTGTACCGAAGCGGGCGGGAAAGTGACGGATCTCGAAGGCCAGGCTATCCGGTTCCCGAGTGAAGTAACGGTCGGGCGGTGTCTCGTTGCCACAAACGGCGTGCTGCACCATAAGGTGATCGAGTACCTGCGGTGATTATAATGAAGATACTGATTGTTTCACGGATTGACAACCGGGATGCACTTGCTTTTGCTGAGAAGATCAGGACGGTCCTGAAAAAGACTGGATCGGATGTAGTATTCGATAGTGATACTGCCGGATCGCTCGGTTGTGCAGGCTTCCCGCTCGCTGATGCGAACGCCGATGTCGCCCTTGTTGTCGGGGGGGATGGCACTATTCTCCGTACTATCCAGCAGATGGAACGGCCCATCCCGGTCATTGGTATCAACTGGGGTGAGGTGGGTTTTCTTGCGGATCTTGAACCTTCTGAAGCACTGGAATTTATAAAAACCCTGCCCGGTGGATTTTCTGTTGAAGAACGGATGAGGATCTCGCTCTCCAATGACAGCACCTTCTTTGGAAATGCCTTAAACGAGGCACTGATCGTGACTGCCCGTCCGGCAAAAATGCTGATGTTCTCCATTATTGTGGATGGTGTCACTGCCGAACAGTTCCGGGCTGATGGCCTGTTGATCAGTACTCCAACCGGTTCCACGGCGTATGCTATGAGCGCGGGAGGACCCATTGTCGACCCGGGAATACAGGGATTTTTACTTGTTCCGCTGGCTCCCTACCTGCTCTCATCCCGCCCTCACCTGATCAACAGCAACCGCCAGCTTGAAATAAAACTGGAGAGTTCAAAACCCGCCAGTCTCGTGATTGATGGGCAGGCAACGTTCGAACTGGGAACTTCGATGACGATAAATGTGAAAAGATCTGAACACCCGGCACTGTTTGTCGATGTCGGACGTAATTTCTTTGAAAAGGTGGATAATAAACTCCGGAAGCTCTGAATACAGAGTATAAATCCTTTTTTTCCGGATGCTGCCAGGGTTCCCTGATAGTTGGTTAAAAGCGAGCAATACGTGCAGATTCTCCCGCCAAATCACCGGACTGAATATAAACACGGCTCTTTTCTGAATCGAATGGGTAACGCATGTATCGGGTAGATTATCAAGTTGAGGGCTGATGCCCCTATACCCCCGAACGACGCCGCCCCTCAAACGGGCGCACCCGCGGCGGTTTTAGTGACAACAAATATTGAAACACCTTGCCCCGCCGTGCCTCGCAGAGGCCCTGAGGCGGGGAACATCACAAACAAAATTTTAGGGCTCTCCGACATTTCGTATGGGTAAATATGATTCTCATCGTTCAATCAAACATGGAGCTGCTGCCACTAAACTCCTGCAATGTGAGGATCCCCACCCCCTGCTGGGGGTCGGCGCGACGCCTCGTCGGGTCGCGCCTGGGCAAGGCGGTTCAAGTGACTGTATATGAGAACTAAACTAATCATCCATCTTACCCACACACTTCGACAAAAAGCCAATTTTAATAACCTGCCTTATCCACATGAAACAGCGATTCAGCGGCCATAAACCCTCAGAAAATTGCAGTAACAACATACTTTACGGCACCGTTTTCTTAACTCTCAAAATAAAAGACTTATCTTGAAAGCCGATCTACTAATTGTCAGGTGGTCTCGTGCAGATTTCCATGAAACTCGAGATGAAGGATTCTCCGGGTCAGCTGGTGGCTGCCCTCAAACCCATGTCTGAAGCAGGGGGAAATATCATCGCGGTCATTCACCAGCGTGAACCCGATCTGGATGAGGATACCTTAAACGTGCAGATCGTGCTTGAGTTGCCTGAAGGGCGCCTGGAAAAACTTGTCGCCCTGCTCAACGAACAGGGTGTGCGAATACAGCGGATCGGCGAGGAGCGGCTCCTCTACAAACGGACGGTAATCCTGATCGGGCACCTTATGCACACCGATCTTTCCGACACGGTGGACCAGATCGATTCTACCGGCTTTGCCGAAGTCTGCGAACTTGCGATGAGCATGCCGGCGGTAAATGAGCGTTCCTCCTCACGGATAACCATAAAAGCGGTGAGCCGGGGGGACATGGAAGCAGCGCTGGCAATTCTCCGCCGCGTCTCAAACCAGAAGTCCCTGCTCCTTATCGAGCCGCTCGAGGAGATTGCATGATGAAAGTCGCGTTGATTGGCCTTGGGTCGGTGGGCAAAGGGGTCGCCGGCATGCTTGTAAAAAAGGATCTCGGTATTACCATAACCGGGATCGCTGATTCAAAAAGCGGGTGTATGGATCCCAAAGGGCTCGATATCGCCAACCTGCTTGCGAAGAAAACAAAGAACGGGTACTGCGGGGACCAGAAAATTTCGGCATCCGATGTGATCGCCAAAGCAGATTACGATGCGCTCATCGAAGTGACCCCTACCAACGCCCTTACCGGTGAACCCGCGATTGGATATATCAAGGCGGCTCTTCTGAAGAATAAACACGTAGTCACGTCCAACAAGGGACCGATTGCCCTTGCCTACAGGGAACTCCACGCGCTTGCGGTAAAGAAGGGGGTGGCCCTGCGGTATGAAGCAACGGTCGCCGGAGCAATTCCCATTATGCACACGCTGGAGCACGGGCTTGCCGGCAATGAGATCCTTGCCCTGTATGGTGTGCTGAACGGCACCTGCAACTACATTCTCACCCGCATGGCAGCAGAGGGACTTACCTACGAGCAGGCACTGATGGAAGCCCGCGAGATGGGGTATGCCGAAGCTGATCCGACTTATGATGTTCAGGGCATTGATGCAGCGATCAAGCTCGTGATTCTTGCAAATACCATCTGGGGAAATGGCATACGGCTGGCAGATGTGGATCGTACGGGCATCGATCTGCTGACACCGGACGCATTGCGGTTGGCTGACGATGAAGGGTGCACGATCCGCCTGATTGCTGAAGCGATTCCCCGGAAACACATCTTCCGGGTGTCACCGCGGATCATTGAGAAGAACCACCCGCTTGTTGTTGAGGGCACGTTAAACGCACTCACGCTGGAAACTGATATGGCAAAGGAGATTACCCTGATCGGCAGGGGTGCCGGGTCAACCGAGACGGCGAGTGCCATTATCGGTGACCTGCTCTTCATCAAAGACCGTTATGTCCGGCGTGCTTGAACGCCGGCGCGAGTATCTGCGCCTGATGCGGCAGTTCACGCTCGATCATGGTTTTTTTACCGTCACCGATATCCAGCACGCTACCGGCATCCCCCGCAGCACCGCGCAGGACTGGGTGAACCGGCTGCTCGGGGAGGGGTGTGTGCTTGTCCGGGAGGAGAAGCGCGGGAGGAGCGCAGCCCACTACGTGGCGATCAGTGCGATGCCCTCGAGTGCCTGCCGCCGGATCTTTACGACCATTGACGGGGACAATGTTGAGATATATCATGACTGCATGAGCGGGGCCTGTGCCGCTTTCTGCGGGTATCATCATGCACTGGCAGGAGGTGTGCTTGTCAGCGTGGAACGTGACGGTACACTTCTGCGGGAATCTGCCCGGATCGGCAGGTGCGTGGTTCCCGTGGGGCTCTCTCCGCTCCCCGCCGTAGCGGTCACCGGTATTGAAAGGGATGGAAATACCGTGATCCAGCATATCCGCTGCATCGGTGGCCCGGCATACTCCCTCTCCGATATGATGGCGCGGGCGGAAGGGGTGTTACAGGTAAAGACCCGGCATACCGGCCCGATCGTTGAAGGCAATGTCCGGACCCAGGCGCTGGTGCATGTGACAATTGGCATTGACGATACCGATTCTAAAAAAGGAGGGGCTACGTTTGCTCTAGCGCTGGCTCTCCTCTCGCACGTCACCCGGATAAACGGTGTTCTCCCCATCAGCCACCATGTTGCTATGCTCCACCAGGATGTGTTTGGTAAAACTGCAGGGAATTCCTCCAGTTTTATTGAAGTGGCAGTCACTCCGGAGAGTTACGCGGATCTTGAAGAGAAGACGTTACGGTTTGTGGCCGATGAGTCGTTTTCCCGCGAGTGGGGGATTGCAATACGGTCCGGTCTCGGAATTCCTGAGGGCCTGAGGGACTACGGAAGACTTGTGCGGGAACAGGTGATCACCCGGGCGGTTGCTGAAGCGACAGCGGAACGGTTCGGCATCACGCTGCACGGTGGGAATGGCGTTATCGGAGCGCTGGGCGCGATTGCCTTGGCCGGGTTACCGCATGAGGTGCTGCTTGATCCGGTGCGGGAAATTCTGTGAACATGAATAGTGGTATGAGCATGGAAATACACCACCTTGCCTGAAATTCACTCATGTTCTTACCCTTTTTTTATATTGTCACCTGGACTTTGCCGTTCTTTGGTATTTGATCTTTTAAAGGAGCCGGGGCACACCGGCAATCAAAGGTTATCGGGCTCCCGGGAAACACTCGCGAACCTGTGAAATCCTGGAGCGGACAGGTTACCGGTTTACTCAAACGGTCAAACCCATTACAAAAATTTTCCCGAGATAAATATTCTTCCCTCCCGCAGTCCTCAAGAATATTCTCATGTTTAACAAAAAAGTGAATAACTATGGAGCAGATAGTTACTTGTGCAGGCTGTGAACAGGTCCGGAATAATCGTGGGATTTTTTCTTCTTCTGCTCTTATTACCACCGGTTACCGCGGCCGATCTGGCTGAGCAGTATTATAGTGAAGGGGCAAATCTCAGTAACCTTGGCCAGTATTCCGAGGCCGTTGCCGCATATGACAAAGCGGTTTTTATCCGCCCGAACAATGCCGATGCATGGAACAATCGCGGCGTGGCTTTGGACAAACTCGGACAATATTTGGAGGCAGTCTCCTCGTATGACAAGGCAGTGACACTCCAGCCGGGATACGCAGATGCGTGGTACAACCGTGGTGTCGCATTACGAAAACTCGGGCGATTTGCAGATGCAGTTACCTCATATGACAAGGCGCTGGCCATAAGTCCGCAGTTCATTGAGGCGTGGCTCAACCGCGGCGTGGCGCTGGATTACCTCGGGAAGTATGAAGACGCCATGGCCTCGTATGACAAGGTACTGGCCCTCCAGCCGGATCACGTCACGGCTCTGGAGAACCGGGAACTCGCCCTGGAAAAACAGAGCCGGTTCAACCCGGCAACCATCGGTGTCGTTATTTTCTTTTTGATCCTCATCGCCGGTTTCGTGCTATGGTACACAAAACCCCGGCCCCGTACCGGAAAAATACCAGATCTGAAGAAACCGGACCAGTTCGTAGCAGAAGAGAAGAGACCGGAAGAGAAGAAACTGGTGTACGGAACAATTCCCGAAGAGAGTAAATTTCATACGATGGCAAACCTGTGTGGCGTGATGAATATGCACGGGCTTTTTGTTCTTGATGAACCGGACAAAGTGGCAGCATTGCTCGATGAATTTTCCCATGGCGACTTTGAACAGGAACGAAATGCCCTGATTGTTGCCCTGAAGGATAAAGTCCCGCAGGAGTTGCTGAAGCAACACCAGGGATTCAGGTGGATCAGTACTTCAGCCCGGTTGAAGAAACGCTTAAAAGAAGATCATAAAATGCCCGATTATCTCGCCGAGTGGGTTATTGAGACATGGGCAAAGGCCCTGGAGATGGAAAAATAGCACATTTGTACAAATCTGTACCACCTTTTTATCCGGATAACCGGCATAGTTCATCTGAACATGATTGGGCAACAACTACGAATACTGATATTTTTTTTAAAGCATTCACTATAAGAATACCCGGAAACAAATTCAGGCAGGGATAATCCAATGCCAGAAAAATCTCACGAAAACCTTGCCGGGAAAATCCTGGATCCAAAAGACCTCATCGTGTACCAGGATGGCTCGGTAGTGAGCCGGATGATCGTCTACAAAAAGAGCGGCACACTCACCCTCTTTGCCTTTGATGCCGGTGAAGGCCTGTCCGAACACACAGCCCCGTTCGATGCCATCGCATCGATCATTGATGGTGAAGCAGAGATAACGATAGAAAAGACCCCCTTCCTGCTCAAAGAAGGCCAGATGATCATCATGCCGGCAAACAAACCGCACGCACTCCACGCACACCAGCGGTTCAAAATGCTGCTGGCGATGATCCACGAATGATAGGGATAAAAAAAACTGATATTCATTAGATCGGGTGGGTACATTGATTTTCAATGCATCATGCTGATTTGGGGATGCTGCTCTAAAAACCCCCCCATTGTGAGGAACCTTACACCCTGATGGGGTTGCCCGGGCGCCTCTTCGGGCCCTCGCCGGGTAAGGCAGTTTTTTAACTCACGCTAAAAAAAAATGGTTCTTCGTCAAAGTGTGTTGGTAAGATGGATGATTAGTTTAGTTCTCATATACAGTCACTTTAACCGCCTTGCCCAGGCGCGAACAAAACGAGGCGTCGCGCCGACCCCCTGCAGGGGGGTGGGGATCCTCACTTTGCAGGAGTTTAAGGGCGGCAGCTCCCTGTTTGATTGAACGATGAGAATCATATTTACCCATACGAAATGTCGGAGAGCCACAAAAATAAATGTGAGGGTTCCCCGCCTCAGGGCCTCTCCGAGGCACGGCGGGGCAAGGCGGTTTAACATTTACTCATTAAAACCGCCGCGGGAGCGTTCCTGCAGGGGCGGCGACGTTCATCGCATCTGGGAGTGCCGGGGTAAAAACAGCCAACAAATGTTCAAACCTGAAGGAAAAATGCGAGGAGCCGGATTCGAACCGGCGAACCCCTGCGGGAATGGACCCTAAATCCATCGCCTTTGACCTGGCTCGGCGATCCTCGCACAACTACTGATTAATGTTCTCCTCGGTGCTTTTATGGGTTTTGCGTGAAGTTTCACAACAAACCCTAAATCCCGCTCCTTTGACCAGACCCGGATATCCACGCCCTGCGAGAGACAGTTCCTGTATTTTCCCGGGAGATTTTAAAATTCTGGAACTCGTGAATCCTTGAAGGCAACTCTCCCGTATCCGGTATATAGGTGCTAAGAAAATATGAGCGTATCGTCAGATCCGTGGTGACAGGAGATACCTGTCCCAAGATTATATCTCTACCCGGGTCACAACCCCGTGGATCTTATCGGATGGCAGCTTGTAGAACTGGACCATGGAAGGCGTGAGACGCTTTATCGCTGCAAAGATGCGCCAGACAGGGTGGTGGCTCACAATGTCTTCCATGCCATAGAAGATGGTCTTTTCTTCAATATACGCCTCTTTTAAGATTGCCCCGATATCGACAATCTCCATGTATCCTAAGTATATGTCAAAGATGGACAATCCTTTAGCGAGCTCGCGGGTGATGCCCCACGTCACACCAAACGGCTGGTCCGTAGTGATGATCGACACGATAATATTGTCATCATACATGATGTTGTTCGTGAACATAATCCGGGGGATGTACCGGGGCAGCCTGCGGAAGTCCCTGGCAAAGAACAGGGCTGAACCTGAAATCCTGTTGACAGAAGGGTAGACTTCTTCAAACTGTTCGAGGAATTCGTTGAGGGGAACCGGTTGCAGGGCAGCAGCGAGCTTTCTCTGGCCGTTCACAAAGATAAAAATTATCGAGAACGGAATGAGCGCGATAAGCAGGGATACGTATCCCCCGTAGGGAATTTTGTTTAAGTTGGAAATGAGGAAAACACAATTAATCATCAGCACCGCAAGCGCAATCAGGGTCTTCACAATCTCACCGCGGAGGATGAGAATCCAGAGGATCATGAAACCCGTGATCGCCATGGTGCCGCTTACTGCAAGGCCATATGCCTGGGTAAGGTTGTTTGAGGTTCTGAATATGATAATCATGAGAAGAACGGCAAAGAGTAAGAACCAGTTCACAATATCAATATAAATCTGGGACCGGAGTTGCGGGGAAGTAAAATCAATGTGCAGCAGGGGCATGATGCGGGTGGTGATGCCCTGGTACACAATCGAGAAAATAGCAGAGATCATCGACTGGGATGCAATCACGGAAGCAATGATGCTGAGAATCAGGAAAGGAATATACAACAGTTGCAATTCGGAATACATCATCTCAAAAAGAATATTCCGGGCCCCGTTGTGCGTTATGAGATACGCACCCTGCCCAAAATAATTAATGGCAAGGGCAGTAAAAACCAGGTACCATGCTCTTACGATAGGCTCTCTGCCCAGTTGACCCATATCCGCGTACAATGCCTCTCCTCCGGTTGCACAAAGGATAACTGTCGAGAGGATAAGAAATCCCGCAAGACCGTTCTGCAGCAGGTAACTGATACCATACATCGGGTTGAGTGCAAGGAGGACCTGCGGTGCGGCAAAGAGTGCGAGGAGTCCTCCTGCAGCAAGCGCTAAAAACCAGACGGCCATGACCGGGCCGAATGCCCATGCCACTTTCCCAGAACCGTGTGCCTGGAGTGAAAAAAGAAAAATGGCGATTATACCGGCAACAATCATAAGCATTACCTGTGACGTATTCTCCAGGCCGGGAATCAGGAGTGACCCCTCAACCGCGGAAAGGATGGTGATCGCCGGCGTGATTACACAGTCACCGATAAAGAGCGCGATGCCTGCGATCGTGAGGAATGAAACAAAAGCAACCTGATTTCCGGTTTTCAACAGGGGTAGCAGGATCTCCTTGAGCACGATGGTGCCGCCTTCACCCTTCTTACTGAGGTGCATCGCAAGGTAGGTGTATTCTACCGTCACAAGGATAGTGAGCGTCCAGACAATCAGCGAAAGGATACCCATCACGTTCTGGGGTGTGGGGGGGATAAGGAGAAAAATTGCCGTGAAGGTATAGATAGGGCTTGTCCCGATATCTCCAAAGACCAGCCCCATCGACTTGACGATTCCCGGTATTGCAAAATAATTTTTGAACATTCCTTCAGTACCAGTCGTCAGAAATAGGGTATAATCCTTTCTCTTTTTTAGGCAGGAAAATATTATCGCCGTTTATTCCCGCTGGAACAACGATGCTGGTTCATCATGTTCTTTTCTCTCTTCTGTGTACATCCGGTAGCTGGTAATTACGAGCACAATAATAAGCGGGCCAAGGACAAACCCGGCAAGTCCCATGGTAAAAACTCCGCCGACAATACCGATAAACATAATGACCGGATGGATTTTGACCCGCTGGCCGATAAGGACCGGGCGGACATACACTTCAGGAACGAGCGACACGATCAGGTACCCGAGGAAAAAAAGGATCCATACTCCACGGGTGTCATTGACAGCAAGGGCATAGGCACCCACCAGAATAAACGCGGTGGACGATCCGATGATGGGAATGAGTTCACAGAATGCGGCAAAGAATGAGTAAAAGATAATATCGCCATACCCGAGCAGGTAAAAGACCGGAATTGCCATGAAGAAGGTAAGGGCTGCGACCGCGATCTGTACAAACCAGATGGCGTACAGGGTATCTCCCGTGACATCGGAAAGACGGTTCATATATTTTTTCAATGGGGATGGCACGTGGCTGATGATCTTTATTTTAAGGTCTTCGCCCCGTAAAAACAACATGAACAGGGTAAAGAAGAACACAAACATCTTGAATGCAATAATCGGGAGGTACGCGATCAGGGTCTTTTTGTAATCAACAAAAAGTGCCGTGCCCTCATTGAGCAGGCTGGACAGGCTGGCCTTGTTGAGCGGAACACCGTAGGCCATCGGATTGGTCAGGGGTTCGTTGACCCAGTTCCCGATGGTTTCAAACATCCGGGTCAGTGTGGTGGCATTGGCTGAAAATATGGCAAAGGTGATCAGCGCCATGGCGCAAAAAATCCCCAGCACGGCAAGAGTCATGAGGGTTGCTGAGATCCATGGCTGCGTGTGTCGCGAAAAGCGGTGATGGAGCGGAATGAGGACGATCGCAAGCGATGCCCCGAGAAGCACCATATCCATAATTGACCAGAACGCTACAAATGCAAGTACCAGAAGAACGAA
>Ga0315284_10013704_pt1 | contig 11553 bp, 9 predicted proteins | sample YL17G09_16_MG_FD_203696 | JGI IMG/M metagenome (GOLD analysis project Ga0315284, IMG submission 203696) | Sediment microbial communities from Yellowstone Lake, YNP, Wyoming, USA - YL17G09_16 | ecosystem: Environmental > Aquatic > Freshwater > Lake > Sediment | place: USA: Wyoming | collected... | reverse complement strand
ACCCATGGATCTCGCCACTCGCGGCAAACCAGACGTCGCCAGGGTTGCACACGAGGACCGCATCTGGGTAGTGGATGAACTGCCTCCCCTCGAGGATGACGGCGGCTTCGATGTCAGGATGCACGTGGGCCTCGGATAGCTTCTGAGCCGTGCCCCGGGTGATGCCCCAATAGACAACAGGTTGCCTAACCGAGGTCCAAGACGCCGCCATAGCGGAGTCTACGCGAAGATGCCGGACACTGTTTGTCTTCTGTCTTCTCGCAGATGAACCGCGGGGACTTGTTGTAGGCATACTGAGGATCCTCAGCGATAGGTGGCCAAGTCCTTGGTCACATTCCTCAGCCACTCGGAACGAGTATCGTTCAGGTCTAAGCAGAAAGCTTTGTCCTGCCCTCGACGTCCGTCGCTCGTGATCAAAGCACGCACGGAGCCGCCCTTCGCCGACGTGCTCCCAAGCACGCCGCGCACCCACTTTGCATTACAGCAGTTCCACTTGCCGCCGGGTTCCCCTCCCCACAGCATCCCAGGAATCATCTGTGGGCCTATATGTGCCGGTATCGGCCCACTGCTCAGTCCAGGCAGGGCGGGCCGCCGCGGACCTTGTCCTGCAGCTTGCGGCTGCGGGCCAGCTGCTCGGGCTTCGGTTCCAGCCCAAGCGCTCGCACCATTTCCCTGATGGGCGTCTGCGGATCATTCGACCAGAAGATGCCGGAGTCTTCGGCCGGGTCGTAGCGATAGCCGGCCCGGGCGCCATACTCCTCGTCGAATGCCTTCCCCTCCTTCAGGGCCGCCTGCCAGTGAAGGAGGAGGTAGTCGAGGTCGATCTGCTCCACGAACACCCCGTCCTCGCGAATCTCGCGAATCACGTGGCCAGTGGGATCGATCAGGGAGGCGTTGTTGCGCCAGGTGCTGGAGAGCACGAAGTAGCTGTGTCGGAGCGCGCGGGCGGCGGGGTTGATCTGCCCCGCCCACTGCGAGGGCCACACGACCAGCTCTGCCCCCTTCCGGGCCAGCACCTCCCAGCCTTCGTTGAAGGCCATGTCGTAGCAGATCTGCATCCCGATCCGGCCGAAGTCGCAGTCGAAAACGGGGAAATCCCGGCCGGCGATGAGGCCGCCCTCCAGCTCCTCCGGACCCGGGCCGGGCACGACGTGAGCCTTGCGGTAGATCCCCGCCACCTCCCCGCGGCGGTCCAGCAGCATGGCCGCGTTGCTGTAGATGCCGGCCTCGCGATCCTCCGCCAGCACGAGCGGCAGCACGACGTAGCAGGAGTGCGCCCGCGCCCGGCCACCGATCACCTCCAGCACCGGGCCCGCGAGGGGGAACGCCACCTCGGCAGCGGGACCGTTCTGCCCGCCGCCGACGGAGTACTCGGGGAGCGCGGCGAGGTCGAGCCGCGCGCCGCCGTACTGCTCCGCCGCCTGCGCGGCCATTCGGTCTACCAGGCCGCCCAGTTCCTCGAGTCGCGTCTGCAGACCTGGGTATTCGCGGAACATGTTGAACATTGTCGTGCCGACGACGACCTTGCGGGGTCCGCTCTGCGTTGCCATCAACTCCCTCCCTGCTCTGTGGATCGGGCCGTCCTGGTCATGGCAAGATATCGCGATACCGCGGCAGCACTTCCTCCTGCAGGTACGCGTCCATCTTCCGCATGCCGTCTACCACCTTGCCGGCGTCCAACTCGGCCGCCACCTCCGCGATCATGGCGGCTCCCTCCTCGGCCCGCGCGAGGCGCTCCTTTTGCGTCAGCGTTCGTTCCGGCCACCAACCGTGATCGCTGGCCTGCCGATAGTAGCCGCCGTACTGGAGAGGCCATTTCAGAAAGGAGAGGGGGTACGTCCTCCCGCCGCCGGGCTGCTGATCCATCGGGATCTCGTCGAGCCGGCCCAGCAGCAGGTACGCGCCCCAGAGTAGCTTGTTGAAGTCCTCCCACTCCGCGTACCGACTCAGCGGCCGCTCCAGGTCGACATAGACGAGCGGGCACTTCGTCTCATCGAAGAACTCTCGCGCCACGGGCGCGGCTGTCACGTACGCGGGACCGTGCGCGCTCACCAGGACCTGCCGGCGAAACCCCTGCCGCAGCAAGGAGTGGCAGATCGCCTTCAGGTAGGCCGCGCCGACGCTCGGGCTCACCTGGATCGAGCCCTTCCCGATCGCCGTCGCACCGGGATAGAAGTAGTGGAGCCCGGGCAGCACCAACCCGTCCACCTCCGCCGCCATCTTCAGGCAGAACGCGATGGGCAGGACGTGCTCGCATCCGACCGGCATCTCGCCGTGCATCTCGGCGGTGCCCAGCGGCAGGAAGATGATGTCGCTCCGGCCCAGGTACTCCTCTATCTCCCGATTGGTCAGGGCATCGAAGAACCGCGTGCGCATAGGCGCATCTCCTTCTGGGTCATCACGCAGAGACAAGCTAGCCTCCGTGCTCGGCCCACCACTGCATGCGCGCCGCGAAGAATGGCTCTCGCGGCTCCGGCACCGGGCGGATCGGCTTGTCCGTGACCTGCTCCATCACCGCCGGGCGCGGATCGACCAGAGGCTGGTACACCTCCGGCAGCCGCTCCTGCAGGAGCCGCGCCCGCACGTCAGCGACGCTGGTGATCATCTCCCACTCGCTGTGATCCTGCGGCCGCGCATCCAGGTCGAGGGTGGCAGTGATGATGTCCTCTGCGAACGGGCGCGCCATCGCCAGCACGCCGCCATCACTGTTCACGACCATGGTGTCCTTGCGGCACGTGGAGATCGTGATGGGGAGGAAGTTGTCCATCGCCCGCGCCTGCACCTGGATGAGGCCGTTCCCCTCGCAGCACCCGCGCGTGCCGATGCCCATCGTCGGACAGAACAGCACCTCCGCGCCGCTCAGGGCCAGGGAGCGCGCGATCTCGGGGAAGGCGAGGTCGTAGCAGATGAGGATACCGACTGTACCGAACTCGGTCGGGAACACCGGGAAGGAGTTGCCCCGCGTCACGGTCCAGCGCTCGATGGCCGGAAGCTGGATCTTGTAGTACTTGCCGATGATCTCGCCCTGACGGCCCAGCAGGACGGCGGCGTTGTAGATGGCGTCGCCGACGCGCTCGTACTGGGTGTAGATGATGTGCGTGCGGTATGTGCTGGCGATCTCCGAAACGCGATCCGAGATCGGTCCCGGGATCTCCTCGGCCATCTCTTCGAAGAGGGAGGTGTCGGAGCGCACGAGGTGGCAGCCGATGCCCTCAATGCACTCGGGATAGCAGACGATGTCGCAGCCCAGCTCGCCCGCCCGGACGAGCAGGCGCTCGGCCAGGGCGAGGTTCTGCTCCTTCAGCTCCTCCGCCCGGGCGCGCCCCGGGCTCTCCTCGGACCAGATGTGGAACTGCTCCCGCGGCTGAACGCTGGCGACTCTGACTTCTCTCATGCTCTGGGTCTCCTCTGCCTGACCGGCCCTACCGACGTACCTGCGGCCCGATGTACGATGTCGCTGCGACGATGTCATCGTACCACTTGAAGTGGTCACTTCGCCGTAGAACCGTCCTAGCCTTGCTCTGACGGCATCCCCTGGGGTATTGTGGGCCCTCCTGCGTGTGTCGGGGTCCCCTGATACCGCAGCGGGAACCGGTTCTCCGGAGCGCTGAGGACATCATTGGTTCTCAGGCAGCCAGCTCATAGACGGTGATCCGCTGCTCGCGGAAGTGCCGCAGTCGGATCGGGCCTGCCACCTGCTTCGCCGACCGATTCGGCTTCTGCCAGGTTTGTCCCTGGTAGAGCATGGACGGTGTCGCACCATGGAGCCGCTGGTGGCACCGGTTGTCAGTCGGCATCGGAAATTGACCCACCATCGGCGTCCAAGACTTACCCACCCCAGATTGGTGAAATCAGTTCGTATTGGTCCTCCGACTCTCGTTTCCAGTGGGTCAAGTCTCCACGCCGATCTCCCCTCTGGGCGGGTCATTCCTGCACGCCGACTAACACCATCCGCATGCAGACCACCGGTCCGTGGCCGATTCGTGCTCAGGTGCTCCGCGGCTTTCCTCTCGGGGCGCAGACATTCCAGGCCGCATTCCGGCAGAGGTGGGTCAGCCTCAGCGCGGTCTGTCCACGCGGCCTGGGAGCACAGGAGTGTCGGCGGGCATACAGAACAGGACCTCCCGCGCTGCTGCGCGCCAACCAGTCACCCTCGCGGGGAGCATACACTCTATGGTCGGTCTTCCGCCACTCTTCGACGCCACCAAGTACATTGGCACAGGCTTCCCCGAGCACCCGGATTTCTCAACGGCTGCCGCCCTGCTGGCCCATCTGGACCGGCTCGGGATAGACCGCGCGGTCGTCTGGCATACGGAGGCACGCGGTCCGCACTCGATGTTAGGCAATGAACACTTGATCCGGGAGACCGCGGCGGCCGGCGCTCAGGATCGGTTGGTCCCTTCGTTCGCCATTGCGCCGTCGATGATTAGCGAGCGCGGTGCCATGGACCGATTCCTGGACCTCGTGAAGGCACACGGCGTGCACGCCTTTCGCCTCTGGCCAAGAGAGTCCGGATGGTCGCTGCGCGACATCGCTCCCATCTTGCAGGGGCTGCTGCCCCTGAAGCCGGTGCTGTTTCTCGACGTTTGGCAGGACGTCAAGAAGGAAGAGGTGCTGAGCTTCGCCGCGGAGTTCCCACAGACGCCTATCATTGTTACCAACCCGATGTGGGTGCATTACCCCGCGCTATACGAGTTGATGGAAGCGCGGGCCAATGTGTATGCCGAGACCGCCCTCATGCATACCTATCGCACCATCGAGTATCTCGTCCACCGGTTCGGCGCAGAGCGGATCATCTTCGGCGCTGGGTACAGGTCGAACAATGGCGCCGCCATCGCCTCCCTGGCGCACGCGGAGATCAGCCCCGAGCACGCCGACATGATAGCGCACGGCAATCTGGAACGCCTGCTGGGGATCGAGCCGCGCCCCGGCACTCCCGGGCCTGTTGTCGGGGACCGCCTTTGGCACCGCCTCCTGCGGCAAGAGCGGCTCGGGATGGATATCATAGATGCTCACGCGCACCTGCCTCGCACTGCTTCGGGGTGGGATCACCGCACCGATTTCGACGCGCACGTGCGTGACACGCTGCGCAGCATGGACGGCTTTGGCGTGCGCACGATGATTGTTGCGGGCATGGAAGTCGCACAGCTCGATTCACTTGAGGGCAACACCTACCTGGAAGAACACATGCGCCCCTATGGCGACCGCTTCCGCGGGTACTTCGCCTTCAACCCGGAATACGGCGAGAAGCTGCTGCCACGGTTAGACGAGTTCTTCTCGCGGCCGTTCTACGTCGGGTTCAAGCTGCTGAACGACTACTGGCAGATCCCAGTAACCGACCCTCGCTTCGCACCGATGTGGGACTATGCCGACGCTCACCGGTTGCCGATACTGCTGCACACCTGGCAGAGCCAGTACAACGCGCCGCGCATGTTGCGCGACATCGCGCCTCGGTACCCGCACGCGATCTTCCTGCTTGGCCACTCCGGCGCCAGCGACCGGCCCGACGCGGAGGCGCTCGTGCAGGAGAATCCGAATGTCTACCTGGAATGGTGTGGCAGCTTCACCCACCCGGCGGACTGGCGTGAGACACTGGAGCGCGTTGGCACCTACCGCCTGATCTTCGGCAGCGACGGCATGGGACATGATCCCGCCTGGGAGCTCGGACGGCTGCTCTCTCTCGATATGCCGGATGAGACCTTCGTTCCCATCCTTGGCGACAACATGCGCGGCATCCTGGGCCGGCGGCGGTAGGGACGGGAGCGCGCGCTTGTGGCGTCAGGAGATGCCATGCCGTTTGCCGATCGGTCTGGGCCGAACTCGCGTTTGTCGCGTTAGAAGTCGGAGATCAGCCGATCCCCAGCGTTCTCAGAATGGCTCCACGGAGGGTCTAAAAGGACGGGAGGAGGCACTCACAGGAGCGAGGACAACAGGTAATCAGCGGTGAAGCAGACCGCCCAGGGGTGCCCGGAGAGGGCTTCCAGGGCTGGTTCTGTCGCTGACCAAAGTCACAGAGGACTGAGAGCATGGTGTCACGGGAGCTAATGCTAGCGGCGATCTCGGGCGGGACCCCAGACTGGGTCCCGTGCTCCTTCATGATCTTCAGCGCCCTGCGCGCGAAGAGCCGCGATGATCTCGACTTTGTGGAGAGGCAGATCCAGCTGGGGCTGGATGCAGTGGTCGAACTCGCGACCTGGGGGAGCGGGTCTGGGCCCGACAACGCGGATCTCCCTGGCCCACTCGTGCGATTCCATCCGGACGTCCAGATCCGCGACTGGACTGAGGATACCGCCAAAGGCCGCCTTATCCATCGCAGCTACGACACCCCTGCCGGACCGCTCACGGCAGCGGTGCGGTGGACCCAGGACTGGAGGCGTGGTCCCCACGTTCCGCTCTTCGACGACTGGGTGGTCCCGCGGGCAGAGAAGGTCCTCGTCGAGACCGACGAAGACCTGGATCGACTTGCCTACCTCCTGAGGCCGGTGGACGCGGAGACCCGCCTCCTGCTGCGGGAGATGGCCGCCCCGAAACTGGCCCTCGCGGAGAAGAAGGGGCTGCTGGTCGTCGGCGGGCTGGGTGTCGGGCTGGACGCGGCGGCGTGGCTCTGTGGGCACGAGAACATCATCTGGGCGGCTGCCGACCGGCCCGAGTGGCTGGCGCGGCTGATGGAGATGCTGCACGAGTGGAACGTCTCCCGCATGGATGCCATGCTCGAGCTGGGTGTTGACCTGTTCGTGCGGCGCGCCTGGTACGAGGGAGTGGACTTCCTCTCTCCTGCCCAGTTCCGCCGCTTCGTACTGCCGGGCCTGATGCGCGAGGTGAAGCTCGCCCACGATGCTGGGGCCGCGTTTGGCTACATCAACACCAGTGGCACGATGCCGCTGCTTGGGATGCTGATGGAGGCCGGTGTGAATGTGCTCATCGGCGTCGATCCAGTGCAGGGCAGGGGTACAGATCTGCGAAGGATGAAGCACGCGACCCAGGGGCGAATGGCGCTCTGGGGTGGCGTGAACGGCTTCATCACGATGGAGCAGGGCACCCAGCAGCAGGTCCGCGCTGCGGTGCGGGAGGCGATGGAGGCCCTTGGCCCGGACCGGTTCATCCTCTCTCCGGTCGACAACGTCACCGGCGACAGCGGGCAGACGTGGCACAACGTGCAAGCGCTCATCGAGACCTGGAAAGAGTTGCGCGACGGCGGGACTGGGCAAGAGCACGTGGGCGGAGGGCGATAGGGGAGTGTTGAGCTGCCTTCGCGGAGTATGCGATGGGGAGTGACGCTCGTCAGCCAAGGGAGAGCGGGGAGTGCTTGCCACAGGAGGCAGGCGCGCACCCCCGGTTCTTCCCTCTGCCCGGGATCTTCGTGGGTCTGGCACTGCTGCCGCCCACGGTCCTGTGGACGGTCTACAACGAGACCGTTCTGGGGGGCGCGCTGGCGACACAGATGTCCCTGCCGCTGAACGTGGTGCTGGAGCTGGCGCTGCTTGTGGGGGTGAACTCGGCGCTGGCAAGGTTGCGGCCGCGATGGCGGCTGTCGCAGGCCCAGTTGCTAGTCGCATACGTGGTGCTGGTGGTGGGCACGTCGGCCTCAGGGTTCTGGTACACGCAGGCGCTGCCCATGGTCGCCGGCTACATGGCCTGGTACTGCACTCCCGGCCTAGGGGGCGGAACCGGCCTCGAGTCGCGGCTGAACCTGAGCAGCGTGGTCGACTCTCTGCCCTCGTGGTTCATCGTCAAGGACATGCCGGCGCTGAAGGCATTCTTTGAAGGGGCCGACGAGACCACGGTCATGAGCGGGTACTGGCGCGCGTGGCTGCTGCCCATGGGATGGTGGGTGCTGCTATTCGCGGTGCTGGTGTACGTCTTCCTGTGCCTATCCGTGCTCCTGCGCAAGCAATGGTCCGATCGGGAGAGGCTGAATTTCCCCCTGACGGAGGTACCGCTGATGATGACGGATCCGGCGACGCCTCTCTTCAGGAACCGGTTACTGTGGCTTGGCGTCGTCCTGGCCGGCCTAGTGGACGCGCTCAATAACCTGCACAGGATCTACCCGACCATCCCGATGCTGGACGTGCAGTACAACGACCTCGCCGGGCGACTGAGCGTCTGGGGCTTCCCTTGGTCAATGATGCAATGGGGAGCATTCGGGGTCTCGTTCTACCCCTTCGTCGTCGGACTGGGCTTCCTGATGCCGCTCGACGTGCTTTTCTCTTTCTGGTTCTTCTACCTGCTCTGGAATGCCGTCCGTCTGGGGCTGGCTGGACTTGGATACCCCTACCCGGGGACGGGTGCCCAAGAGACCTTCCCGTACATCTCGGATCAGGTACAGGGCGGATATCTAGCGCTGGGGGTGATGGCGCTCTGGGCCTCGCGACTCGACTTCAGGCGAGCGCTGCTGCAACTTCTCGGTCGCCTCCCGCGCGACCAGGAGCACGAGGAAGCGATCAGCTATCCCCATGCGCTGACTGGAGCGGCGGTGGGCATGGTACTGCTGATCGGCCTGCTCACCGCTGTGAGTGCCGCGCCGCTGGTGTCGGCGGCCTTCATCGTTGCCTTCCTGGTGATCTCCATTAGCGTTGCCCGGTTGCGCGCGGAGTTTGGCGCGCCGTTCCACGATGTGGAATACAATACGCCGGACATCGTGATGCCAAAGGTGCTGGGCAGCGCGCTGCTGGGGCCACGGGCGTTGGGGATGCTGTCCATGCAGTTCTGGTATACGGCCGAGAACTTCACTCACCCCATGCCGCACTGCATCGAGGCCCTCCGGATCGGGTCAACCGCGCGAGCGGGGGCCAGGCAGAGGCCGTTCTTCTGGGGAGTGCTGCTGGCATGGGTGGTCGGGATGTCGCTGTGCATCATCACCGTGCTGTACTTCGGCGAGCACCTGGGCTACATGACTAGCAAGACCCTCGGCCAGCGCACTGAGTGGTACGGCGGCGCGAACTTCGCGCGGCTGGACCAGATGCTGGCGACGCCAACCGGCAGCAGGCCCCAGTCTATGGTCGCGATTATGGTAGGGATGCTGACCTGCTTCGGCCTCCAGGCGATGCGAATGCGGACGCCGGGTTGGCCCCTCGATCCAGTCGCCTACAGCCTGGCAAGCACGGCCACCGCGAGCAGTTACTGGCTGCCACTGTTCATCGCCTGGGTCCTCAAGAGCTTGATCCTGCGCTATGGCGGCCGCCGGGGCTTCACCCGGGCCCTGCCCTTCTTCCTGGGCCTCGTGATCGGCGAGGCCTTCGTCGGAGTAGGCTGGTCTCTCGTCGGCTCCCTCCTGCATCAGAGGACGTATCGGTACTACTACTTCTAAGGCCTAGCCCACGCGTCGGTATTGCTTCTGAGCGAAGGGCTATCAGCGCTCAAGGCCCTCCAGGACGCCCACCGACAAATGGGCGGAGCGCCCCAGGGGGCGCTCCGCGCCGGACGTTGCTCGTGGCCGATGCTCATCGGCCCCACTGCGGTGCCTCCAGCTCTACGGGCCTTATGGCCACTTCAGCAGGCAGTCGGGATAGGTGCAGCGCTCGATTCCGTAGATCTGGTAATCCCGGTTCGGGTCGTGGCTATTGTAGGTGCCGTTGATCACCGCCTCTGAGGACATCCATTGCGCGTGCCCGTCCAGGAAGCCTAGGTTCACGCCTCCCATGTGGCGCCCGTACTTCTTGCGGGCCTCCGGGTCGAAGAAAGGCGCCGGCGAGACGACGCCGCAGGTCTGGCTTGAGGGGCAGTTCGCCCAGTCTGCATAGCAGTTCATCACCTCTTGCCTATCACTTCGCCCCGCCCGATCCACGCGGCAGAGGTCTGGGTAGGCATCATGGATCACCTTGCTCGGCTGGATGCTAGTCGTGCCACCGACATCTGCGACCACCAGGTAGCGGGCCGGGTCGTTCGCCTGAGAAGGTTTCATCTCTTCATTCGTAAGCAAGCCAATGGTCTGCTCGAAGCCCGCGCTCGTGTTGCTCTGCGCGTGCTGCCAATCGACCGCCGCGCCCTGAACAGAAGTGTCGGTGACGGAGCCACCCCAGCCGGGCGGGAAGTTGTCCTGGCAATAGCCACAGCAACAGACCGTCTGGCCGCAGTGGTCCTGCGTCCACGTGAACCAGTCTGGTAAGGTTGGCCGGATGAAGTACGCACCAGCCAGCAACTTCGCGCTTGGGCAGCGCCAGACATCCCGGTTCTTGACATACTCGTCGAAGATCACCGGCCACCGCAGGTAGGGGTTCGCCGCTGTCGCGCCACCGTCGCAACCGATGAAGTCCACGACCTCTGACCGATGTTCGCGCGGCGGCAGCTTGTCATAGTCGGTCAGGTACATCTGGATGGCCGTCGCGATGTTCTTCACGTTCGACAGGCACTGAATCTTGCGCGCCGATTCACGCGCCCGCGCGAACACGGGGAACAGCATCGCGGCGAGGATCGCGATGATCGCGATCACGACCAGAAGCTCAATCAGAGTGAAGCCACTTCGCCGTCGAGACATCATGGATGGATACCTCCCGGGAAGGTTAGCAACACGGTCTAGGAACACGACGCCGTCCGCTACTCTCTACCTGCTCTCACCTCCTCTCCGGTCAGACGGACCCGAACCGGTGTTCTGCCTACGGCGCACATTTTACGCCCATACTGCCACGGGTCAACTGGCTCGCATGAATCCGCATACAGAGGACTGCCGTCATCAGTCGGGGGAGGCCTGGGCGCCGCTGGATGGCGTCAGTCGCCTCGTGCTCCACGGGCTCTCCAGCTTGAGCCCGCCGGCCACGGCTCTTGATGGCCGAGCCGGCGCCACTCCGCCAGCGACTTCGAGTCCCGGGTGTCGGGTATGGGGATGACCTCGCCCTCTCTTTCCGCCGAGATGGCGGCGCAGACGCCCGGCAAGCTGATGTCCATGCTGCGATGCACCCCAAACTCCGGCTCCTCGCCGCTCAGTACTGCCTCCAGGAAGCTGCGCGCCAGGAACCAGTCGGCCCCGCCGTGACCCGAGTCTCGCGCCTCCTCAGGTGCATCCTCCCGTTGCCTGGACCAGGCCATGGGTGTCCACTGCCTCCGGTCCCACTCAGCGCGCGCCATCCTGGGCTGGTCCAGGTTCGCACCCCCAGCCCACTGAATCGTCGCCTCCGTGCCTAGCAACGAGAACCGGTGGCCGATGGGATGGCTGGTGTTGAAGCCGCAGACCACACGCAGCAGGCGCCCGGCGGCGGTACGAAAGAGTGCCGATTCGATGTCGGGACTGCCGCACATCGGGTCACGGTTCGCCGGGGTTGCCTGGCAACTCACAGAGATGCAACGGTCCCCGGTCACCCAGAGCAGTGGCCCCAGGCTGTGCGTCAGGTACTGGATGGGATGGAACCGCGCCCGCCAGTTGCGGGACACGCCCGACTCCTCCGCCTCCTGGTGGCCGCGTACCTGGCCTACTGCATCCACGAAATGGGAGCCGGGCATGTCGTGGAGATACTCCGCCTCCCCGTAGGAGATCTCACCCAGATCTCCGGCGCGGTAGAGCCGCTGCCACTCGCGAAGGAACCACCAGTAACAGCAGTTCTCCCCCAGCATGTAGAGGCT
>Ga0315284_10013703_pt1 | contig 11553 bp, 10 predicted proteins | sample YL17G09_16_MG_FD_203696 | JGI IMG/M metagenome (GOLD analysis project Ga0315284, IMG submission 203696) | Sediment microbial communities from Yellowstone Lake, YNP, Wyoming, USA - YL17G09_16 | ecosystem: Environmental > Aquatic > Freshwater > Lake > Sediment | place: USA: Wyoming | collected... | reverse complement strand
AGAAGTCGCCGGCCGTGGTGGGATCGGGAATGCGCTGCGCGCCCAGGGCGTCGAGCGCGGCCTCGTTGGTGCGGAGCCGTTCCAAGTCTTCGATGCAAGTCCCGTCAGCCAGGATGTTGTAGGCCAGGCTCAGCACGTGGTCGCTTTCGTGGTAGGGCAGGTGTTTCTTGAGCAGATGAAGGTGCTGGTCGATGGCCTGCGGCAGGCCGACGCGTTGGGCCAGCAGGTGGGCGACGCCGATGCCGCCGCAGACAAGGGCGCGGGCGCGGTCGGCCAAGTCGTAGTGGATGTTCTTAGCCGAGAGCATGGGCCGGGGCTGGTCTTTCCAGTGCCGTCGGGCCAGACGTTTTTCGATTCGGCGTTTGCGTCGGGCCAGCTTTGGGTGTGTAGTGTATTTCACTCGAAACGCCTCCTTGCGTATGAAGGTGTCGGAACTTCCTATTCCTTCTTCATACACGAAAATCGGGGCGTTTCGAGTGCTTTTATTGAAATCCCAACAGATTCGACAGAGATCACGCTGGTTTAGGGACTAGCTTTCCATGTCGGCGCTCCGAGCGGATAGAGCCATTCGCTGCTGTTGCCCCGGCTCAGCGGCCGCCGCTCAAACGTCCTGGTAGTGAAAGGCGGGTACCGCCAGCTTTCGGCCCGAAGGGCTTGTCAGCTCGACCCGCACGTCCGCTTCGTCGGGATCGTAGGGGTTCTGATACGCCGCCTCGGCCCGAAGCGTCATCTCGACCTTCGCGTACCGCGCGACCTGCCGAGGGGCTACATCGACCTCGATCCGGCGTTCGGCTCCGATCGCCCAGGCTGCGATGATCAGCGTCGCGGCGATGCCGAAGATTGCACGAGTTCCGCCGGTTCTGTCTCTCATCTTCCCTCGCGGAAGGCCGTTTCATTCTGCCATTTGCATGCCGAGCTTGTTGAAGAACTCGACACACCGCCCAATCTCTGGCATCGCCTCGGCCGCCTCGCGCGAGTACTCCACGGCAAACATGGTGGGCGCTATGCCAAGTGCTCGCATTTCCCTCACGAACTGCTCGGTCTGTCCTACGCCAGTGCCCCAGAGCACGTCCTGGCCTTCCTTGCCCAACTGGTTCCGGTCGTGCATCCGCACCGTGATCAGGCGATCCTTGAGCAACCTGATTGCCTTGATGGGGTCAACGCCGTTCTGCATCCACTGGCCGAGATCCCCGCACACGCCAATGCGTTTGCTCCGGCCCTGGCAAACCCTCAGGACTGCCTCGGGGTCCCAGGAATCTGGCCAGGCATTCCCATCGCGACCATAAATGGCCAGCTTGACGTCGTACTCATCGCAGAATCTCTCGATCGTACCCAGCGACTCCGGCGTGGGCTCGGAGATCAGAGTCTCGATGCCCATCTTCCGCGCGAACTCAAACACCCTCCGGCACCCCGCTTCGTCGCCGGGCATCTGGCGGACGTGATAGGTCAGCAGACGTACGCCGGCGGCGTCCAGCTTCATCCTGACCTGCCGGAGCACATCATCCGAAAGCTCAGGGCCGAAATCGCTGGTTATCTCCCGGCTGACCTTCTGCGAACTCAGGCCGCCGATGTACAGGAGCCCCAGCTTGGCCGTGCTGTCGATCGCTTCGAACAGCGTGGACTTCTGAAAAACGCCCGCCTCGATGCCCAGGCGCCAGCCCAGCTTCTCCTGGGCGCGAATGGCCCGCGTCAACCTGCTGCTCGGCGTGGTCGGCGCCGGCAGATCGCCGAGAGCAAACTGAATCGCGCCGAGGTAAAACCTGAGCATCTGCGGGTCCCAGAACACCGATGGGTTGTGTGCAATCGTGCAGTAGAACACGCGGCCTCCGCCGTAGTTCCGGACCCATGCCAGAGCATAGTCATTGTCGGCCCGGAATGCGTTGCCCCGGGCCGCTCCTCCCTCGCTTGCGTCCGTCTTCCCCATATCGATGCTGAACAGCACGCGCACGCGATCCCTCGAATACGGCTCGTGTACCCGGAAGAACTCGTCGCGGTAGTCGAACCCCTTGCCGCCAAAGGCCTGGTTCAGTGGATGCTCGGGATCATCGAGCTTAATGAAGACGTGCTCGTCGCTGTTGCGGTGGTTGGCGCCCCGCGCGCCGATCATGACGCCGAACTCCGGCCAGTCTTCCTTCGCGCCGGGCCATTGTGTGAAGGCGACCGAAGTCCCGTGAACACCGAGCAGACCGCCGCCGGCGCAAACAAACTCCATCAGGCTCTGCCTCAACTGCGGGTCCTCGAAGAGATTCCCGACGGTGTTGTTCAGGAAAACGGCGTCGAATTGCCTGAGGCTCTCTGGCTTGAAGACCGACGCCTCGCGGCTGATCACAGTCGCAAACGCTCCCGTCTTCTGGCCCATCAGGCTGAAGGCGTAGCTCGCATGCGCCGCCGACGGATGCCCGCCGTAGTTGACGTTGAGATTGAAAATGAGGAGCTTTCGCCCCTTGCGCGGCTCGGCAAGGGCCTTGCTCGGCAAGGCGGCTTCGATCTTCGCCCGCTCCGATGCGTCTTTCACGATCGGCTGCGCCGCGGGCTCAGCCGCCGCGACCAGCAGCAGCATCCACGGCAGCAATCGGATTCCACTGGAAGACTTCACATCGCACCTCCTGTGTTTGGCCCAGACAACCCACCCCGATGCCGTCGCCGATCACATTCGCCACGGCTCGCGCATAGCCCTTGCCCGCAGCCGGTTGGCCACGTCGTCGCCGATGAACTCCTCCTTCACCGGGTCCCATTTCAGCGACCGCCGCAGCTTGTAGGCAATCATCGCCAGATGCCCGATCGACGCGGAGCGGTGCCCGATCTCTTCGTTGCAGCTCGGCTGCCTGCGGTTGCGGATGCACTCGAACCAGTTCGCGTGATGATTGTTGGCCCCGATGTTGACCTCGCGGGTGGGCAGAACGGCCGCCCGGAGGACCTCTTCGGGGCCGCCTTCGATGGGGCCGCCGCTCGACATCGACGTGATCCATCCGCGCTCGCCGACGAATATGCCCCCGAAAAGCCCGGTCAGCTTCGCCGTCCCCGGCACAGCCTTGTACACGTCCCTTGCCACGCCCCAGTGATCGACCAGATGCAGCAGCGTCCCGTTCGCATACCTGCACGTCAACGTCGGGTACGCTCCGCTGCTCGGATGAATCAGTTCCACCGGCCCGCTGTTTTCCATGCCGAGCGCGTACTGAATCACGTCCGTGCTGTGCGACAGGTGCCACGTGATTGAGGCCAGCCCGAATGCGCCGCTGAACGACCACGGCACCACGCCCGGAGAAGGGTTAATATGGTATAGACTGTTGTACGGATAACGCGGCCCCGGCCCCACCCACAGGTCCCAGTCCAGCCCGTCCGGCACCGCCTCCCCTGGAAGAGGAAACTCCAGCGGAGTGTACGACGTGCCCGTCACATCCGCATCCACCACCCGCGCATACCGGCTGAACCGCTCGGTCCTGATAAAGCCGTTCAACGGGTCCATGATCGTGAAGACCGACCTGATCTTGCCAAGCCCGCCATCGCGGACGAACTGAACGACCCGCCGGATCGTCGGTATCGAGCGGTACTGCGTCCCTGTCTGGAAAACACGGCCGTATCGGCGTATGGTCTCCACCACCTGCCGGCCTTCCTGGATCGTCATCGAGATCGGCTTCTCGCAGTAAACGTCCTTCCCCGCTTTGGCCGCGTCGATCGACTGCAGCGCGTGCCAATGATCGGGAGTGACGATCACCACGGCGTCGATGTCCGGCCGGGCCAGAAGCTCGCGGTAGTCGTTATATGCCGCGCACCCTCTGTACGTCCCGCTGGCCCGCTCGGCGGCGTAGGCCTGCTCCACCACGGCTTTGCCTGCCTCCCGCCGCTCTCGGTCCACATCGCACACCGCCAGCACCTGGACGCCCGAATCGCCCACCAACCGGCGGAGATGCCCGCTGCCCATCAGGCCTCTGCCAATCAGACCCATGGTGATCCGTTCGCTCGGTGGCGCGACCCCCTCCGCGCCTCGCGCCGACCACGTAGCGAGCCACGGCGCCGCCAGCAGGCTCGTCGCCGCTGCGCCTCGCCTCAAGAACTCCCGCCGATGCATCCTCCCGGTAGTCTGCTCTCTCATAGGCGTTAATCCGGTTGAGTCACGGGATCGCGTTCCCCCAATGTTAACTGCCGCGACGCACGAAACCAGCCGGAGACTCTCAAGTGCCGTCCCGCTCCGTCGCGCCGGCATCATGGCCGGAACCTGTGAGCATCCGCCCCTGGCAGCAGATCCACCCTTCCCGCAAGCGACCAACGCACCGCACGCTGCGCTTTGCCCTGCGCCCATCAGAGATGCACTCTCGCCGACACTACTCCTTGGGCATCTCCCCCAATTCCTTCTTGGCCGTCTCCGCGAACGCCGTATTCGGGAACTGCTCGATCACCGCCTGGTATCGCTGCCGGGCCAGATCGTTCCTGCCCGAGGCCTTGTAGCTGCCCGCCACGCTCAGCATCGCATTCGCCTTGCGCTCGACCGACACCGCATTCACTCGCTTCGCGAACTCGGGGTCCTTCTCGTAACTCGTCACCTCTGCCACGGCCGCGGTCGCGGCCTCGGTATTGGCGAACTGCTCGATGATCTTCTTGAAGGCGGCATACGCCTCCTCGTGCTTCTTCTCGCCCTGCAGCTTTCGCGCCGTGGCCAGGGCATCGGCGGCGCGCGCCCCGCGCTCCCTTTCCCGCTCCGCCTTGTCCGCCGCCGCAATCTGCCCCTTCGCCTCCGGCATCGCCATCACCGCCGCCGCCCGCTGCGATGCCTTCGCTGCCACAGGCAGCCCCGTCAGCTTCGATATCTCCCGCAGCCTCACGATCGCCTGCCCGAACTCCTTCCGCTTGACCATCTCCTCCGCTTCGTCCAACGCCTTGCCGGCATCACCCTCCAGCTTCTTCTGCAGCGACTCGATCCGCGCCGCCATCGCTCCGTTCTGCCGGGCTTCCGCCGGGAGCCTGGCAAACAGCCGCAGCGCGGCCCCCGCATCACCCTCGTCGGCGGCCGCCTCCGCTTTGCCCAGGGCCTCCGTCGCTTCAGCCACTGCCTTCGCGTCCATCAACTGCGGCGGATGCTTCCTGAACGCGTCGGCCAGCGGCGCATCCATCGTCGCCGGATGCCCCGCCCACAGCACCGTCCCCTCCGGCCCGATCAGAAACGTCCGCGGTATCCCCGTTACTCCAAACTGCCGCGAGATCGCGTTGCCGCCCGCCGGGTCGAAAATCTGCGGCCAGACAAAACCCTTCTCCTTGGCCACGCGAACCGGCGCCGCCTGGTTCCGGTCGAGGCTCACCCCAATAATGCACAGCCCCTTATCGCCATACTGCCGGTGGACGGCGACCATGTGCTCGGCCTCCGCCATACACGGCCCGCACCACGTCGCCCAGAAGTCGATCAGCACCATCTTCCCCCCAAGCGCCTCCAGGCTGATCGGCGTCCCGTCAATCGCCTTCGCCGCGAACGCCGGCTTGTCCCCCACCTGCACCTGCGCCTTCCCGATTCCCGACAGAGCCGTGAGCGACAAGATAACCAGCGCACCAGAGATGCGGATTCCCATGGGTCTCCTCGTAAAGCCTTACGATACTCCCTCACGCGAGCACCAGCAACTGCGATCGGAACAGTATCAAGCGCGAACGGCACTTCCTGAAGGCGCAAATGACGAACCACAAGGAGTTTATCGCACAAAGATGCGGCATGGCGGCAAGTCTTGCCCAACCAGGCGGCACCAGCTCGCCAGTGATTTGCCGGGGTTTCGTCGCAATGCGCCTCCGGCCGGCCAAGACGCCATTCGCTATAAGCTATTGTGCAAAAAGGATTGACAGATTCAGGAAGTGACATTCGTGGCTGGATTGAGACGCACCCCGGCAGCTCTTAATCGAGGTCCGGACACGTTTGCGGTAGAATGGGCCGGCATTCCGATGCCGTTTGCGTGACGGAGGAATACGCCCCCGAACGCCTCGTAGCGAAAAACCGGCTCGCCTGACTCCGATCTCCCACGGAATCCCCTACCCCGGCCTTCGCAGATTTGAAGTCAGAACCGCGTTGGCGGGGTCGCCAACGCGGTTTTCACCCCCAAGGTCTGCACTACAGAATCACCCGCGGCCGCCGCAGCCGATGAGGCCGACCTTGATGACGTCATCGGAGGCGGCGTGGACGGATTTGGGGATGATCAGTGGTGCGGCCAGGGCGCCAGCGACGGCGGCGGAGCCTTTGAGGAAATGGCGACGAGTGGCGAAGGACAGCGGGATATCACGAACGGACATGGCACCTCCTGTTGAGTTGGGTTGATCGTTCCTAACCGGGGGCGGGGTGGGCGTCAATGCTGAGCGCGAGTCTAGAGCGCGTGGCCCCCCGCCTCACCCCCGCCAGACCCCCGAAACCCCCCCGGCCGACCCCCTATCGACCCTCTGGGCAATTGCGTTTGGGTTTGTAGTGCGGGCTTTAGCCCGTATCCGACGGCCCCAAGGCCGCACTACAAACCCCAAGCATGGCAAATGCGATTGCCCTGTATCGACCCCCTGGTGCTTTGGGAAAAGCGTGGCTGGGACGGCGAAAAGCGGGAAACGGGTGAAATGCGGGACAAATCGCCGGCGAAGGACATCGTTTCCCCCCTTCTTGCTCGGCCGTCGTAGTCGCCGTGTGGCCAGGGCGACGGCTGGGTATTACTACCTATGGAAGATGAAAATGTTCGGTGAGAATTCGGCTTTTGGGTGGGCAATGGAGGATAAAGCGCCGGCGGTGGGGTGAAGTTGGGGGCGGTCCGCGCGGTCGTTGTCAACTAATGAGGAGTGACCCCGTTTCGTTTTCCCCAGGTTTAGCCTTAACCGGCTGGCCTGACAACCAACATGCCAACGACTTGGCTGAAACGAAGATGCAGTAATGGTGGATGTCCCCGTTACGAGGCCTGGAATCGACACTGCGCCCTCGCGGCCGGCAGCGCATCCACCCAATCAAAGAGTCCCGACCCCTTCGATTTGGCCGGATCGTGTACGGCCGCGACGCACCCAGTAACGGCCGAAGGATGGCTTGAACCGGCATTATTTCACGCGGTTCTGCCGTCGTCGGATGAGGCTGAGGGAGCGGCAACGTTGGTTCGCTCTCCTCTTGCGCAAAACGTGCGGGTTCGACCTGGAAGCACCGGCCGCATCGGCATTTTCCGAGACGGCCGAGGTGCTCCAGCGGCAGGCGGTAGAAAGCGAGGCAATGCGGGCAACGACAGTCGATGCGCGTTGCCGACAGGACGCTGTCAGGTTCGTGCAAAGCGTCTGACATGTAAACACCTCCGCCGATTGATGGAGATTTGCATCTTTTCCCAGGTTACCGCAACCGCGATTCCAGGCTGATGCTCAGTCCGCAGCTTTGGCACGTTGCCACGTCCGGCCAGAGCCGCATGCGAAGCGATTCGCCGAAACACCCCGGACAGGCTCGCAGATCGTTTCGGAAGTACGCCCGCGCCCGCTCCGACAGGACAACTGTCAGCATGGCCAGACAGAAGCCCGCGTTTATAAGAAATGCCAGAAGCAACCCGAGATGACGGGTAGCCGGATCTTGTCCCGGCGGATCTGGCACGTGCGGCGCGAGTATTGGCAGGCCAACCGCGTTCAGTGCGAACCACACCACCAGAATCCACCCGCTGACAAGACCGGCCTTCCTGGGGCGCAGGATGTACGCGGATGCCGCGACATACAGAAGAGTGATTCCCAGCGTGAACGGTGCGAGCACAAAACCGAAGATGCCGAGCGCCACCGCGATCGTTCGCAGATGGCCTGGCCGTGAATTGGACACATGCCGGAGCTCCGGACTCGGCGGGCGCAACGAAGACCTATCAGTACCGCCGTACGCTTCGACGGGCTGTTGTCCGGTCGTGGATACAAGAGCGTCAAGTCGGCTTGCCGCTAACGACGGCACGGTCAGAATTCGCCCGCAGCCAGGACACTTGCCTTGTCGGCCCGCGTACTTCTCAGCGACGGCGAACTCCTTGCCACAATCGCATGCGATGTGAATAGACATGACGGTCTCCGGACTGGTAGCCGTTCACGGCCTCGTGGCCGGTCAGGCTCCCGATGAGCCTGACGACGAACAGAGAGTATACCCCCCCCCGCAAAACGCAAGCCAATTCTCGACAAAACGTGCGGCAAAACTGCGGTGATTCGTGTGGCCAGTCCGATAATAGCTCTGTCGAATGTGACAGCGGCCCATGATCCCACTGACAAAACGCGCTGGCCGACAGGTCATCAAGCGCCAACGCCGTCGCATCACCGAATTGGAAACGCAGGTCGCCGACCTGGCCGCGCAAATGGCCCAGCGGGATGCTGCCATCGGCCGGTTGCAGCAGCAGAGTTGATCGCCGTGGGCCAACGCGCCCCGCAGCGAAGCGAGGCGCAGAACCTGGCCAAGCGCTTCCGCCTGCATGGGGAGGGGTACTTCCGGTTCATTACCACGCTGGGGATCGGACCGACCAACAATCTGGCCGAGCAGGCGATCCGCTTCGTGGTGCTGGACCGGCTGGTGACTCAGGGGACGCGGAGCGAGCGGGGGCCGCGCTGGTGTGAGCGGATCTGGACGGCCATCGCGACCTGCACGCAGCAGGGACGATCCGTCCTCCACGACCTCCGTGACGCCCTCTACGCGCACGTGCGAGGAGAGCCTGCTCCCTCACTTCTGCCGGCTGGGCCGTGAACGGCTACGGACGAGTTTAACCAGATCACTGCGAAATTCGCCGGCTTGGTCGCCGAAATCGACAGATCGGTGGGCGCTTTGTACCAAAGTGACTGACACGAATGGCACTTCCTGAAGGCGCAAATGACGAACCACAAGTAGTTTATCGTAAGAAAATGCGGCATGCCGGCAAGTCTTGCCCAACCAGGCGGCACCAGCTCTCCAGTGATTTGCCGGGGTTTCGTCGCAATGCGCTTCCGCCCGGGCAAGACGCCATTCGCTATAACCTATTTTGCAAAAATGATTTACAGATTCAGGAACTGCCATTCGTATCAAGCGCCTTTCCCCCGACGGCGTCCGGCCAGCAATCCCCCCGCACCCAGCAACAGAACGCCCATCGCGCCCGGCTCCGGCACACCCACCGCCCCCCGGTGCCCTTCGCCGCTGTTAACGCATAACGGCCCCGTCTGCCCTAGGAATGCCGAATCGATCAGGAAGTAATCGTCCGCGTTGACCACCCCGTCGTAGCTGAGATCCCCGTTGCGGTACCCCCCGGCCTGCCTGATGAAGCCGCTGTCAATCAGAAAATAATCATCCGCATTAACCACCCCGTCCAGGTTCATGTCGCCGTTCCACGTGTACTGCACCAGGATGCTGTTGATGTCCACCGCCTGGCCGCCGAATTGGCTGTACACGGCCGTGCCTTCCCCGCGGTCGTTCAGCATGACCGCCAGCCCTGTCAGCGCATTCTCCGCCGCAACCCCGCTGGCAATGCCATTGCCTTCCCAGAGCCGCGCCCCGCTGTTCCGCCCTGCTGCGACGAACGCGGTCACCTGCTCCAACACCGTCTGCCGGGTGATACCGTCCGCCTGCACGATCAGCTCGTTGTCCGACAGGTCAAGCTGCCCGCCGCTGTCGATCGCCAGCCTCGACACCCTGCTCGTCCCGCTTTCCGTGCCGTTGCGGTTCATGATCACCCGTCCGCCGCTCCTGATTTCCAGCTCGCCCCCGCGGATGTAGTTCGCAAGCAGCAATGCCGTGTCCGTACCGTTGCCGACGACCGTCACCCCAGCCACATCCACATTCCCCATGTTTGCCGTTCCGTCGACCGTGTAGTCCTGCTGCACCACCGGGCACCCCGGCGCCACGCGGTATATCAAAGAGGCTCGCGACGAGATCCGAGACGCATATCCCAGGCTTGGCCCGTGCGCCGCTATCCATATCCCATCGCCCCGATCCACGTACAGCCCGCTCGTGTCAAACAGCGATGCCATGAAAGGGCTGCTCCCCGCCGCGGCCCTGCTGTACGGCCCGCTCACCGCGTAGTTCACCCCCGCCAGCTTCCAGACGCCATCCTCCTCGATGAATACACCGCCCCCCGAATCCCCCGTTGACAGAGCACATTCGTTGGGACCCTTCCCCGCGTTGAAACCGAGGCTCAGCGCTTCGCCGATCTGACCCGCGAAATCGTCAATCGCGCTCGCATCATTCTCTCCCCAGCTCTGCACCGCATCGCGCGTAGCCCAGAGCCACCCCTTCAATCGCCCATTGACCAGGACCTGTTCCCCCCGTGGCGTCCCACGTCCGATCACCACCACGTGCTGGTTCACCTCGTCAGAACTCGTGTACAGCGGCGCATACGTCGGAAACTCACCCTTCACCTTCCACACCGCCAGATCAGTGTCTGGGATCACTGCCCGCCCATCCGTTCCGAATGACCCGTCAACCGTGTAGCTCACGCCCTGAAAGCTGAACCGGACCGACGAATTCCCGCCAACGTGGTTCGCCGTGAGAAAGTAGTTGGCCGCAATCGGCGTCCCCACAAACGCGCCAAACTGCCCCGTCAACTGCCATGGCCCGTACGCAAGGCTCTGCGGCGACGGCGGCCCGTTCCGCCCAGGATCGCCGTACGTGATCACCCCCGCCGCCCACGCTGGCGCCACCAGGGGCCACGCCCACATGATCCGTCGCGCCAGCGGCCACATCGTCCCTGCCATCTCGCCTCCAAACGCCGGCCTCCACGCGGAAACCGCACTGCTCAATTATACGCCATGTGTCAAGTGCCCCCCGGCGAGGCTGACAAGCTGCGCGGTCTGTGCCGATCGCGCGGCGCCAAACATTATCGAACCATCGAATCACCCAGCCATTTGTACACACGCTGACAACCGGGCAGAGCCCCCAGAATGCAGGAGAGGGGATTCGAACCCCTACACCTCTCGGTACAGGATCCTAAGTCCTGCGCGTCTGCCAATTCCGCCACTCCTGCGGCGAATACCCCCATTACGCGCAGCCTTCGGCACGTTGTCAATCAACCCCCCTTCCGGCACGTCCCGGTGATCCACTCTTGCTGTCTCGAGTCCCCAAAGCAACGCCCGCCGAGCCACCGGGTAGCACTTCTGTCGGCATACCCGCAAAGGACATCCACTATGCACCGTCCGATTGCCACGATTCTGATACTGATTGCGATCCTCCTCAGCTCCCCGTCGCTTGCGTTGTCCCAAGGCAAACCGGCCTATCCTCCGCCTCCGCCGCCCACGAGCCAGGAGAACCTCGGCGCCGGCGTCCAACGCACCATGACTCTGCTCGCGACCAGCACCCCTCAACACCGCAACAAGGTCCGCATCCTTGTCTATGGCCAGTCCATCTCCGAGCAGGATTGGTGGAAACGCCTTGCCGATGACCCCGCCCGCGAGTACGCCACAACCGTCGCACAGGGCCTGCCCAACGAAAAGCACACCCTCGAACTCCTTGCCGACGGCCCTTCCCCACCCCCCATTCGCGCCATCCGCATCTGCCGCCCGCCCGTCAGACCGGAGCCGCCGCCGACCCCCAAGCCCTGACTTGCCTCTCATTGACACGCCGCCCCAGTGGCATTTTCATCCGCGTTCGTTAAT